>JAAUYH010135442.1_pt1 | contig 11550 bp, 7 predicted proteins | sample 7278061 | NCBI WGS metagenome assembly JAAUYH01 (sample SAMN14350203, study PRJNA611818) | marine sediment metagenome | isolation source: surface marine sediment (0.6m) | place: French Polynesia: Moorea | collected 2018-08 | reverse complement strand
CGGGAGGGAACTGATGAAATTCATGAAGTCGCTTTTGGTTGCCACAAGCATGGTCGCAGGTGCCCTTGCGCTCAGCACTTCGGCTTCGGCTCAAATGCTCGATCCGAGCAACCCCGAAGATGCGGTCGAAATCTCCAAGCGCCTGCAATGCGGCGTTTCAGCAGATGAACCGGCAGTCTATCACTGGTCGGGCAATATCTATGGCCGCAGCCCCGGACAGGCCGACATCCTGCTGTTCAAAGGCGAAGGTATGAACATCCGCCGCTGCGTCGAAGTCACCGACCCGGAGCGCGGAACCGGCTGGCGGCTGATCAGCCGCGAGATCATGCTGATGCTCGATCCTGAAACCGGCGAAGTCGTGAACGAATGGGAGAATCCCTACACCGGCAAGACGGTGCAGGTGATGCAGATCCACAATGATCCGGTGAATGGTCGGCCGAATTTCCCTTATGCCGCGGACGGCACCCCGTTCCGGCTTTCAACCATGCGGGTCGCAGGACCGTACGTGTTTATGCCATTCGAGGTTCCGCTTTTCTACACCAACCCTCTTGCGGGCGATTATCAGCAGTATGTCGGTGGCACCTATCACGCGATGGAGATTTTCGATTTTGCTGCACTCAAGGATGAGCTGTTCGATGCCTCGCTGCCGACCGCTTACCCCATGATCAGCTGGGTGCGGATTTCAGGCTGGGCTCCGTGGATGGAAATGGGTGATCGCCCCGGCCAGATGGTCTTCAACGCAATGGGCCGTAAACTTCCCGGTGGGTTCGAAGAACTGCCCGATGTCCTCAAGGACGAAATCCGCGAGAACTATCCAATCTACGAACAGGCTCCGCCGAAAAACGATACGCGCCGCAACGAGACTACGTGGACGAAGTTCAAGCTGCTAACCGATCGCGCGCGGGCTGAAAGCGGCGACGATGGCCATTCGGGCGGAGGACACTAAGGGCGGCAGGGCCCGCGTGACCACCCGCCGCGCGTTCCTTGCGGGCAGCTCCGCCGCTCTTATCGCCGGGGCTGCACCAAAGGCGGCTTGGGGGCGTACCGAGACGGACGTCGCCATAATCGGTGCTGGCCTCGCTGGCCTCAACGCTGCGCGTATTTGCGAAGCGGCGGGCCTGTCTGTCACCATTCTCGAAGCAGCAGACCGCATTGGCGGGCGGTTGCACACGCTTGATGACTTGCCCGGTGCGCCCGAAGCCGGCGGAATTCAGATCGGCGCAGGCTACGACCGCCTGCACCGCATCGCCGCAGAACTTGGCGTAGCACTCTTGCAAGATTCTGGAGCGGGCGCGGGCCGCGTTCAGACCCCTGGCAATCTCTATCTGATCAACGGCCACATGGCCTCTCCGCAGCAGTGGCCAGACAGCCCCGGCAATCTGCTTGAAGGCGCGGAGCGACAAATCGAACCCGCCCGCTTGTTGCGAATCTACGCGCATGTCTTGCCGCGCTTCTCCAGCGTCACGGATTGGATGGATGCAGACCAGGCTGCAGACATCTCGGTGGAAACAGCCCTTCGCTCAGGTGGAGCAAGCGAGGAAGCGCTGCGACTGATCGGGGCGAACTTCAACGGCAACAGCCTTGCCGGCATGTCGCAGCTGCACCTCGCGCGTAGCTTCGCGATCTTTGCGAGCCAGCCGGGGCCAGTTTCGACTATCGCGGGAGGTTCGCAACGTCTGCCCGAAGCCATGGCGCGCAGATTGCGCACGCAGGTCCGGCTGGGTTCACCAGTGCAAGCGATATTGGAAGAGGCCGACCGCGTAACCCTGCGGCTGTCGGATCACACCATGTCAGCGCGGCAAGTTATATGCACGATCCCCTTCTCTGCGCTTCGCCACATTCCCATCCAGACCATTGCACCCGTCGCGATGACGCGCATGATCGCGCGCTTGCCCTACACAAGCGCTAGCTTTGCCTATCTCGAAGCGAGCGAGCCGTTCTGGGAGGATGATCCATATCCCGACACGCTGTGGAGCGATGACCCGCTACTCGGCCGCGTTTTTGTGCTGAGCAACGGGTCAGGCGATGCGCCGCCGATGCTCAAGCTTTGGACCAATGGCTCTGGAGCAGACTTGCTCGATAGAATGCCCGAAGATCGGGCGCGGCGAGAGATCGTCGCAAGGATTGAGGCCGCGCGACCATCAGCGGTTGGAAAACTCGCCGTTACACGGCTGCTGAGCTGGCAGCGAAACCCCCATGCGCGCGGCATCTATCATCATATCGGAACAGGAATGGCGCGCGATCTTGCAAGATCAGCGCGGCATAGGGGCGCGCGGCTGCATTTTGCAGGCGAGCACCTCGCACAAGCCTCTTCGGGAATGGAAGCGGCTCTTGAGAGCGGTGAGCGCGCCGCTCGAGTGGCGCTCGAGACCGCCTGAGCTGGCGCATGAGAAAAGGGGCGAAGCCACAGGCCCCGCCCCATCGCAAATCAAAGAATGTGTCCGTTTGTCCGGGCGTTAGAACCCAGCCGAAAGAACCACACCGAACCGGCGACCCGGGCGCAGGCCCGCAATGAAGCTGCGGCGGAAGTTGAGGTCGCCGTCGGCATAGCGGATGATCTGCTGAACCGCGTCTTCGTCAAACAGGTTGTTGACATAGAGCATGATCCGGAACTGGTCGTTTTCGATGCCAAGCCGTGCATCGACCTCGGTAGCGGAACCGGTCTCGGCTAGGTTGTGAACCTGCGCAAAGCTCGATGATGTGTAGGTTACGTTGAAGCCGCCAAACGCGTCCCAGCCTCCGCCGATCCCGTCGGGCGTGCGATAGCTAAGGTCGCCGAAGACCCTGTGACGCGGCGCACGCGGGATGCGTTGGCCGGCAATCGATCCGAACAGGCTCTGGCAGCCATCGACATCCGGGAACTGGTCCCCGGTTGAACAATTGACCATGCGATCATCGAGCACGTCATTCAGCACGCCCTGGTTCTCATCGAACCCGCTGGTGAATTCCGTATCGGCAAGCGCATAGTTTGCCGTGAGCACGAGGCCCGGTGCGAGTTCGCCGATGAATTCGGCTTCCAGACCCCAGATCTCTGCTTCACCGGCATTGGTGACAACGCTGATCTTGTTCGGCGGGACCGAGACGTTTTGCGTCAGCTGGTAGCCGTCGATGTCGGTGTAGAATCCGGCGATGTTGAAGACAAAACGGCCATCGCCGAAAGTGTTTTTCAGACCCAACTCGATGGACTTGTTGTCCTCGGCCTCAAAAGTGGCAACATCCACGGTCGGATCGGCATTACTCGCCGCAATCGCCAGAGCACCGTTAAAGCCACCGGGCTTTTGTCCTTCGGCATAGATCGCATAGAACAGATTGTCGGGAGAAAATTGCCAGTCAAAGGTCACGCGCGGCGTGAATTCCTTGAATGTCCGGCTCGCAGTCACCGGCGCGGGTCGTGGATCGCCTTCGTCAAAGTCGAAGGCTGCCTGCGTGATCTCTTCTTCGGCATAGCGTCCCTCGATCCCGAGGTTGATATCGGGCGTGATATGCCAGTTGATCGCGCCAAAGATCGCGCGGTTCTCGATATCGAGGAGGTTTTCGTCGCGCGGGTTTGGCGTTGACGGCCCGAAGAACGGCACCACGCTGCCACAGATCGGATTGGCTGCGCAGATCGCAATCTCATTGCCAAAAGCTGCGCCAAAGCTCTGCCCGGCGCGTGCAGCTGCATCTCCCGGAACCTCGCGGATCGAGAAATTGTCATCGCTCTGGTCGAAGTAATAACCGCCGAAGATGAAATCGACCGTGTCGCTTTCATAAATGAGCTTCAGTTCCTGCGACCAGTCTTCGGTTTCGTTCAGGTTCTCAAAGCTGAAGTCGACCGTGGTTCCGACGAAGGCGAAATCGAACGGCGGAACCGGAAAGCCTGCAAACGGGAAGCGCGCAAACACCGCGGTCTGGAAGCTGTTCGGGCTGTAGTCGCCATCGACGATCTGCGTTTGCTCGCGATTGTTGTAGCCGGTCAGCGAGACCAGTCGCAGCTGATCGCTCAGCTCATATTCCATTCTGAGCGACACATTATAGGTGTCCGCTTCGATGCCAACATCAGAGACATTGGAGAACTGGCGGGTGTAGTCCGTGTTGATTACACCCGGTTCGATCACGCCGCAGAAATAGCGGCCGCCGCCGCCATAGAGTGCGCCGTCATCGAAGAAGCAATTGTTCTGCGCGGCTCCTTGCGGAAACACAGCGGGCTGACCGTCATCGGTGCGATTGTAGTAGCCGCGAAGAGTTGCAGTGAATGGTCCGCCATCGTCAAAGCGCAAGACTCCAGAAGTGGACCATGAGGATTGTTCACCAATGGAAGTCCCATCGAACTGGTTGGTGAATTCACCCCCAAAATCGTAGAATCTGCCATTGATGCCCAGCGACAGCCCATCAGCAATGGGCCCGCGGATACCCGCGGTGAGTTCATACCGGTCATGTTCAGCGATATCAGCTGTTACCCGACCTTCCCATGTGTCGCCGGGCAGACGCGAAATGATGTTGATCGCGCCCGAATAGGTGTTGCGTCCGTAAAGGGCGCTTTGTGGGCCCTTGACGATCTCGACACGCTCGATCGTATCGACGTCGTAGTCGGCGAGGCTGCCCGTGTAGTAGATGCCATCAATGAAGAAGGCGACGCCGGAATCGCCGAGGATGTTGGCTTGTCCGCGAATGACCGGGCGGTTGCCATCGCGCCCGAAACTGTCATCAAAAACGAGACCGGGTGTCGTTTGGGCGATATCGGTCAGGTTGTTAAGGTTGAGATTCTCGATCGTTTCGGAGGTCGCCACCGCAACTGAAGTAGGAACAGACTGAAGCGTTTCCTCGCGCTTACGAGCCGTAACGATGATTTCGGTGCCGGTTGTAGTGCGCGGCGTTGCTTGCGTATCGCCTGTCGTATCCTGCGCCGCCAGCGCGCTCGGCGTCAGCATGGTTGCAGCGAGCAATGCTCCGCCAAATACCTTGTTCATGATTTCCTCCCGTCACACGCTGCGATCCCAGTGCAGCGAATAATCCGTCCCATTGATAATTCTGCCCAGCGCGAAAAATTTGTCCAGACAAATTTTGGAGAGACCTGTGGACGAGCCTCTCCTGTGCGGCTTCAGGGCAGCGGTTTCACGTTGCCCAGAAACGCGGTAATCAGCAGCAGGATATAGACCGCCCAGACCCAGATGCGGGTCTTGTCCATCGTCCGGCGCAAGGGAATTTCGGTTTCATCGCTCGATCCCTGCTTCATCACAGCGGCAAGCTGCGCGCCAACGGGCTTGAATGCGACGTCGATCATGATCGCCGCGACAAAGATCAGCCCGAACATCAACGCTTTCCATGCAAGCCAATCGGGTACCAGAGGAGCGTCGATCAGCAGGCTTTGGCCGCCTAACCAAAGATAGAATCCGCCGATAATCCAGCGCAGCCAGCCTTCGATAGCCCGGTCTCGGGCGGCGCGGGGGGTCATGTCGTGCAGATGCGCGTCCCAGACGAGCCATAGCCAGAAAAGTCCGATCGCCCATGCCCCGGCGAGCAGCCATATGGGCACGTCCCACCAGCCGCCCATATCGACCACGCTCAGCGATAAGGGCACCATGAGCGCCCAAGCGCTGCGCGGGACCATGTCGATCTCTACCAGGAGCTTGAGCAAGGCAATCCGCTGATCGAGCGTGTAGGTCTCACGCCTGCGGAAATGCTGCCCCAGAACAAACACCCCAACATCAGCGCCAAGCCACAATACGAACAGCAACAAGTGCGCATAGACCAAGGTGGGATAGGCGAATTCTGACATTTCTTGCTTTGCCCCTTCTCGCAAAACTGTTGCTCGTTAAGCACGCCGAGCGACACATTTTTTCAATTTGTCCGGACAAATTGCATTTCCATGCTTGACAAGCAAGAGGTTGTCCGGACAAATTTGTGAGTGACGGGACAAAAGACCGGCAACAGTCGGCCACGCCCATGGGGATGGGGCGTGATCTATGAGGAAGGAATCCGGATTATGAATTCTCGCAATTCGCTGAAGCTCGGGCTTCTGGGCATGACCTCGTTCGTCGCGCTCGCAGCGTTCCCATCAGTGGCCGTAGCGCAGGACCAGGAGGAAGAGGCCGAGGAGCAGCGCGGGGTGGGTTCCATCATTGTGACCGCGCAGCGCCGCGAGGAAAGCGTGCAGGACGTTCCGATCGCGATCACAGCATTCGATCAGGAGACCCTTGAAACCCGCGGTATCGCGAACGCTCTGGAAGTGGCCGCGTTCGTTCCGAACCTTGTTGGCCTTAACAACACAGGTCTTGGTACCGCCAACGCCTATTATCTTCGCGGTATCGGCAACACCGAATCCATCGCGACCTTCGACCCGCCAATCGGAACTTATGTCGACGACATTTATCTCTCGCGCCAGAATGCGAACAATCTGTCGTTCTTCGACGTCGACCGGGTTGAGGTTCTGCGCGGACCGCAGGGGACCCTGTTCGGGCGCAACACGACCGGTGGCGCAGTCAATGTCTTCCTTGCTGAGCCCGGCGACGAGATCAGCGGTTATGCCGAGGTTGGCTATGGCGCCTATGAGCGCAAGATGGCTCGCGCCTCAATCGACCTTCCTCTGGCTGATACCTTTGCGATCAAGGTTTCCGGCTATTGGCAGGATGATGATGGATACGCGATCAACAACGTCACTGGTGAACGCACCAACGAAAATGACGGCTGGGGTGTACGCCTCGGGATGCGCGGCGAATTGTCGGACTCGGCGCGTTGGACGGGTTCTTACATTCACACCTACGCTGATTCGGCAAACCTCCTCAATTTCGATTGCGACCCGGCCAACCCAACCAATTGCGATGGCCGCTTTGTCGCCACTGGTCTTCGCGAGAACAGCACCTTCGACAGCGCCGTCTTCGGCCCTCTGCTGACAGGCGAAAAGAACAATTTCGGCCTCGGCAACGAGGCAAGAATGAACTTCGTTTCCAGCAACCTCGAATTCGAACTCTCGCCCGATTGGTCGGTCAACATCATCACCGGTTTTGTTGATATCCGGCAGGATTTTGCGCTCGATTTTGCTGATGGCCGCGGGCTTCCGAGCACCTCCAGCCCGGTTCCGCCAGTCACGGGCTTTACCTTTGGCGGGTTCACGATCGCGAACCAGGGCGAGCACACCCAGTTTACGCAGGAAGTGAAATTCACCGGCTCGCTCGGCAATGGCCTCATCGACGTCGTTGGCGGCGTGTTCTATTTCTACGAGGACAACCGCACCGATTTCGGCGATATTTTCTCGCTCAATCTCGGGCCGGGTCCATTCAATGCGCCAGACGGATTCCCGCTCATTCTGGCGGACCGCACGCTTTCGAACACTGCCGAAGCTTGGGCGGGCTATCTGCAGGCTGACGTGAATTTCACCGATGCGCTGACATTCACCGCAGGCATTCGTTACACCGACGAAACCAAGACCTTCGACATTCGTGACAACCGTGGGCGTCTGGGTGGAGGACTGTGCCAGGCAGCGGCGCAATTTGGTCCGTCGACCTGCATCGACACGGCCAACCTGATTGCCGCTAATGGCGCGGCGATCCCCACCGAACAATCGGTCGATCTGTGGACGCCGCGTTTCGCGCTCAATTACGAAGTCAGCGACGATATTCTGCTGTTTGCTTCGGCAACGCGCGGATTCAAGTCAGGCGGCTGGAATGCGCGCGGCACGGCTCCGGGCGAATTGCTGCCATTCGGACCGGAAACCGCGTGGAGCTACGAAGTCGGAGCCAAGACCGAGCTGTTTGACCGTCTCGTGCGGCTCAACGTCACGGGCTTCTATCTCGATGTATCCGACCTCCAGACCCCGTCCGCATTCATTCGTGCCAATGGTTCACTGGCCTTCATCACCCGCAACTTTGCAGACTACGAGAACAAGGGCGTTGAGATCGAGATCACTACAGTCCCGGTTGATGGCCTCAATATCTTTGCAGCGATCGGCTATCAGGACGATCAGTACAATATCGACCAGAACGCCCCCGCGCTCGACGCGTTCGGCGTGCAGTCGGTGGCGGCGCAGCAGGCGAATTGCCTGGCGCAAATCGCCAGTGGACTGATCCCGAACACTGCAGGAGCGGATAACGCGCCATCGTGCGGTGTGGGTATCGTCGCTCCCGACGGCTCGCTTGCGGAGCCGGTGCGCACGCCCGATTGGACGGTTGCGCTGGGCATGAGCTACGAAGCCGATCTGGGCGACTTCTCGCTCACTCCATCGGTCAATGCCAATTGGCGAAGCTCAAGCGAAGTGGGCACCAGTGAAGTGACCCTGTTCGACCAGTCGGTCACCGGGCCCAACACCGGAACGGTATATCCGGCGAACACCATTGGTCTTGGCAATCCGATTGTCCCGGCATCAGGTTCGTTCAGTGAGGACCGCTGGATCGTCAACGCATCGCTCACCCTGAGCAGCGTGGCGGGCTGGTCGCTCATTGCCGAGTGCAAGAACTGCTTCGATGAAGAAGCTGTTGAATCTGCCCTTGCAAATTACAGCTACCTCAACCCGCCGCGTACCTGGACGGTTCGCGCCAAGTTCGATTTCTGATGATTAGACACGCGGTGGCGGCGGTGGTTTGCGCCGCCGCCGCTGCATCTTCCCTCCCCGCACATGCTACACATTCACACGGCGTCGAACCGTGGACCGAAGCCCTTGTCAGCGTCGCCAACCTTGATGAAAGCAGCCGCTGGCTGATCAAACATGGCGGCTGGCGCATTGTTTCCGAAGATGCGGTTGATCGCGCGGAACTCGATTACTGGAAACTTCCTGAAAACGTATCCGCCCGCTTTCGCAAAGTTTGCGCTGCCGAAGCTGACACCGGCTGCATCCGGTTCATCCGATTTGACGGGGCGCGAGACCAGCGCCCGATCCGGCTCGCTGCAAGGCCGTGGGACACGGGCGGCATATTCTCGATCATGCTGCGCAGCGAGGATACGCAGGCCGCCTTCGAAGCGGCTGTCGACATGGGATGGTGGGCCGAGAGTCAGCCCTATCGCTTCAGCTTCGGTGGCTCCGATCTCGTCAATGTCGTGGTGCGCGGCCCGCACGGGGTGAACTACGCTCTTTACGAACGCGAAGCGCCGCCCTTCGAAGAATTTCCTGTCGGTCCATTAAGCCAGGCATTCAATACGATGCGGATGGTCAAGGATCAGCCTGCAAGCCTGGCCTTTTATCGCGATCATCTGGGCTTTGGCGTGCTGTTCGATGCGCCCTTCACCGACCCTGAGGCGCGCTCGAACAATTTTTCGGTTCCCGCAAATCTCGCGACCAGCCTTGTGCGCCGAGCAGCAGTTGCCCAGCCTGTTTTGCCCGCTGAAACAGGCCGCGTTGAAGTGATGCAATTCGAAGGCTTCGAGGGACGCGATTTCTCAAGCTTTGCCTCGCCGCCCAACTTAGGGATCATTTCTGTCCGCTATCCGGTTTCCGATTTCGATGCATACAAGGAAGCGCTCGAAGCACGCGGATTGAGCATCGAATACAGCGCCAACGCCGTGCCCATCGGAGCTCTTGGTACGCTCGACATTTTCGCCGTTCGCGATGGCGACGGAAACATCACGGAGTTCTATGATGCGCCGTAGCCTTGCCGCCCTTGCAATCGCTGCGGTGCTGTCTGCACCACTCGCCGCGCAGGATGATCCGGAGTTTGAGCGGCGCTGGCAGAGCATGCTTGCTGGTGGATACGAACCGCTCACCATTCCGACCGAATGGTATGATCCGGTGGCCGCGGTCGAAGGCGCAGAGACACCATTTACAAGCACCACGCCCGAGGACGCAGGCATAGCACCGACCGCCCTTGCCGCTGCGGCTGGCTGGGCTAAAACCCAGAGCTCAACCGCGCTTCTGGTCGCGCGTGGCGGTGACCTGGTCTTCGAGCAGTATTGGCAAGGCACCAAGCGCGATACGCGCTTTAACCCTCAGAGCATGTCGAAGACCGTGCTCGCCATGCTGGTCGGCATCGGGATTGAGCGTGGCGAGATTGGATCAGTGGACGACCCTATCGGTGCATATCTCATCGAATGGGCGGGCGAGCCGCGCGGAGACATCACCCTTCGCCAGATGCTTTGGATGTCAGCCGGGCTGGAGCAGGGCGACGATGGTTTTGGCTATGCCGTGACCACCGAAAACCCGATTGTCCGTCACAGCCTTGGCAGCGACTTCACCCGGCTGCTCTTCTCGCTCAAACCCGTGACAGAGCCGGGGACCACTTTCGACTACAACAATCAGGTCAACCAGCTGATCGGCATCATAATCGAGCGCAGCAGCGGGATGGATTACGAAGAGGTGCTGTCGGAGCGGCTCTGGAAACCGCTCGGCCTACGCGACGCGGCGATGCCGCTCGACCGCGAAGGTGGGTTGGTTCTGACAAGTTGCTGCATCCTCTCGCGCCCTGTTGACTGGCTGCGCCTTGGCGAGCTCTTCATCAATGGCGGGCGTTATGGCGGCGAGCAGATCGTGCCGGAAAGCTGGCTTGCCGAAATGCTCGCACCTTCCCCCGGCTATGCGGGTTACGGCTACCAGATATGGGTGCATGATCAGGAGATCGGCGGCGAGCGTCCGCCGCGCGTGCCTTTGGTGCCTTGGCAAAGCGAGACGTTTGCCGCTCCGCAAGTGATCATTTTTCACGGCCATGGCGGACAGCGCACCTATGTCATGCCGGACAAGGAGCTGGTGATCGTTCGCGCCGCACGCGATTGGCCTGACGCCTGGGACGACGCGCTGCTGCCGAATGTGATATGGCGCGGTTCGGCCCTTATGGGAGAGACTGAGTGAGCGAAACCGCCGCAACTACCGGGACCAAATCCGGCGAGAATGAATTCTCGAAAGGCTGGGCCGTCCTGCTCGCAGGCGTGCTCGGCGTTATGTGCGGCGCTTCGCCCATTCCCTACAATATCATTGGCTTCACGGCAGAACCCTTGCAGGCCGAATTCGGCTGGAGCCAGACGCAGGTACTGCTTCCGATCACCCTGTTTGGCGTGATCGCGAGTTTCCTCGCTCCAGTCTTTGGCTGGATGGCTGACCGTTACGGCGTGCGTCCGGTCGCGCTCTGGTCGCTTTTCGCCTTTGGTCTCGCGTTTGCCGCGATTTCGCTCACTCCGACAGAGAACAGCGCGCAGACGCTCTACATCTATTACGGTTTCTGGGTTGTGGTCGGATTGGTGGGCATAGGCTCCACCCCGGTCACATGGAGCCGCGCGATCAATCTTTGGTTTTTCAAACATCGCGGCCTTGCGCTCGGAATCCTGCTTATGGGGACAAGCCTCGCCGCGATGGTAGTGCCCAAATTCGCGGTTTTCGTAATCGAGAATTACGGCTGGCGGTCCATGTTCGCGAGCGTGGCGATATTCCCGATGGCAGCGCTGGTTGTCGCCTTCTTCCTGTTCCGTGAGCCGCGCCCAGAAGAACGCCCAAAGGCGATTGAGAGCGACACAGGGAAACTGACCGGCGCAACACTGGGTTCAGCGCTAACAAACTACCGTTTCTGGCTGATCTGGCTTTCGATCGCGCTCATTGCGACCGCTTTTGGAGGCGCTTTCATCAACATGCCGACGATGCTGCGCCTGCGCGGAGTG
>JAAUYH010125994.1_pt1 | contig 11551 bp, 9 predicted proteins | sample 7278061 | NCBI WGS metagenome assembly JAAUYH01 (sample SAMN14350203, study PRJNA611818) | marine sediment metagenome | isolation source: surface marine sediment (0.6m) | place: French Polynesia: Moorea | collected 2018-08 | reverse complement strand
GAAAGCGGCCTTCGTCGTCTTCGCCTAAGAATAAGGAAAAGAAGCGGCGTTACTCCGCCGCTTCTTTCTCTTCCGCATCCTCCAACGCCGCGAGGTAGCGCTCACCGTCGAGCGCGGCCATGCAGCCCATGCCAGCAGCCGTCACCGCCTGACGATAGACATGGTCCGTCACGTCGCCCGCCGCAAACACTCCGGGGATGGCGGTCTTGGGCGTGCCCGGCTCAGTCAGCAGATAGCCGCCATCATCCATGGGCAGCTTGCCCTTGAATAACTCGGTCGCCGGTGCGTGACCGATCGCCACAAAGGCACCATCGACTTCCAGCGTGGATGTCTCACCCGTCTGTGTGTCTTTCAGGACGAGATGATGCAGCGCGCCGTCTTCGCCCGCTTCGAAACTCTCAACCGTCTTGTTCCAGAGTGTCGAGATCTTCGGGTTCTTCATCAGGCGGTCCTGCAGGATCTTCTCAGCGCGCAATTCGTCGCGGCGGTGGATCAGCGTCACGTCGTCGGAGTGATTGGTTAGATAGAGCGCTTCCTCAACAGCGGTGTTACCGCCGCCAATCACCGCGACCTTCTTGCCGCGATAGAAGAACCCGTCACAGGTCGCACAGGCTGACACGCCCTTGCCGCCAAGCTCCTGCTCACCCGGCACGCCGAGCCATTTGGCTTGGGCGCCAGTGCAGATCACCAGAGTTTCGCCGATATATTCATCCCCGCTGTCGCCAATCGCGCGGAACGGAGGGCCATTTTCGATATCGACCGAGACAATCGTGTCCCACATCATGCGCGTGCCGACGTGCTCAGCCTGAGCCTTCATCTCTTCCATCAGCCAGGGGCCCTGCACCACATCGCGAAAGCCGGGATAGTTTTCGACATCAGTGGTGATGGTCAGCTGACCGCCGGGCTGGAGGCCCTGCACCACGATCGGCTCAAGCATGGCGCGCGCAGCGTAGATCGCAGCGGAATAGCCTGCCGGGCCGGAGCCGATGATGAGCATCTTGGTGTGATGGGTAGCCATTATTCAGTCTCTTCAATTCGTGTCGCGTGTTGTTGGGACAAATATGGTGCCTGCAACGCAGCTTGTCACGTCAGCAGGCGTTCTTGCAGGCGAGCTTTCCTTCTCTCGTCCACACCTAAAGTTTGTTCGAGATAGGCATCGGTCGATCCAAAGCGTTCGCGCACCGAAGCACGGGCCGCTTCGAGGTATTCGGCTTCCACGCCCATCAGAACGCGCACGGTCGCCTCATCCCTGGCGCCATACTTCTTGCCAAGCAGGGACATCCCATGTGCGATACGCTCGTCATTGCGCGGCGAGTGATTGGTGAGCAGGTAGTCATGCATCGCATCATCGGGATGCACGCCAAGGATGTGATGCAGCAAATCAACTGCGATACCCGTGCGATCCTTGCCCGCGGCGCAATGGACAAGGCTCGCGCCGCCATCATCGCTTGCCAAAGCAGCGAAATAGTCGCGCAAAACGCTGTTGAGCGCGGCCCGGTCGGGAAGCGCGGCGTATAGCGTGACCATCGCCTGCCGCGCACTTTCGGCATCGACGCTGCCCTCTGCTGCTTCGAGATGCGGGGCCAGACCTGCGGTTTCGCCCGAGTAATAAAGGACCTGCGCATCGAAACTATCCGCGCGCCGGCAAGTGTGGCGCGCTCTCTCGCTGTCACCGCGCAGGTCAATCACATAGCGCAGGTCGAGGCCCGATACAGTCTCCAGATCGGCATCGGTTGCCTCGGCATGGTGACCCGATCGAAACAGCACGCCTTCGCGCACTCGCCTGCCACCGGCAACGGCATATCCGCCATAATCGCGCAAATTATGGATGCCCTCGGTTTCGAGGAAGGGTGAGGCTGTTTCGGAGCGAATCATCACGGATATCACTGACAGTCTGCCGGCAGCACGGCAACCGCCCAACCCGACTTCACAGGCTTACGTAGGCCTACGTGGGGTCAACCAAAGGAGCAGTTCGGGAAACACGGTTAATCCATGTCAACCTAATCACTTTGAAGACCACGGTGGCAGGAACAATCATGGCCCATATCCTGATTGCGGATGATGACGACCTGGTTGCCGAAATGGCAACCCAGATTCTTATGGATGCTGGCCATGCTTGCGGATGGGTATCATCGGGCGAAGAAGCGTGGGCACTACTTTCCTGGCGAAGGCCCGATCTACTTCTGCTCGACCAGAACATGCCAGGAATGACCGGTGTATCGTTGCTGCGCAAGGTTCGACAATCTCCCGATCATTATGACTTGCCCGTGATTATGCTCACTGCGGTTCGAGGTGAGCAGGACGAAGCCAATGCGATTTACGCAGGCGCAAACGAATACATCCGCAAACCGTTTGATCCCGCGCGTCTGATCGCATTGATCCAGCGAGTGCTGTCAGCATTGGCAGATCGCGAAAGGCATCTGGACCTTAAGACTTATCTCGCGCAAAGTTCCGGTTGGGCGGAAGACACCTCGAAGAGCCGACGGATGGTCTAGCCTGCGGCAAGATCGCTGCAGAAGTCCTCAGTCCATGCGCGGACATTGTCTTCACGCACAGTGCCGATCATCGCCTCGAAACGGCGCTTGCGTTCCTCAAGCGGCATGTCGAGCGCTTTCTTGATCGCGCTCGCGAGCACATCAGGGCTATGCGGGTTGACCAGAAGTGCCCCCTCGACATCGCGTCCCAGTTGTTGCGCAGCGCCCGCGAATTCCGACAGCACAAGCACACCGGGGTCTTCCGGGTCCTGCGCGGCGACATACTCCTTGGCGACGAGATTCATCCCGTCGCGCAAAGGCGTAACCAGCCCGATCTTTGACGCGCGGAAAAAGCCGTAGAGTTCCGGGTGGCTGTATCCGCGGTTCACATAGCGGATCGGGACGATGTCGACTTCGCTGCGCGCACCGTTGATCTGGCCGGTCTTCTGTTCAAGCTCCGCGCGGATCTTCTTGTAGCTCTCCACGTCCTCACGGCTCGGCGGAGCAATCTGCACGAATACGAGATCGCGCGTGCGCTCCGGGTTCTGATCGAAAAAGCGACCAATACCGTCAATGCGTTCGGGCAAGCCCTTGGAATAGTCGAGCCTATCCACCCCAATCATGCCGGTACGGCCACGGATCGAGGTGAGAAAGCGTTCTTCGGCCTCTTTCGCTTCGTCCTTCTCGCCTTGCGACTGGAAGTGCTCCCAATCGATCCCGATGGGATAGGCGCGCGCGATTACAGTTCGCCCTTCAAACTCGATTCTCCCAGTCTGCTTGTCGACCGAAGCGCCAAGCTCGGTTTCGCAATAATGGACGAAGCTCGACAGCCATTCGGAAGTCTGGAAGCCGATGAGGTCATAGGACAGCATCGTTCGCACGAGCCGCTCATGATAGGGCAACGATGTCAGCAACCGCGTAGGCGGCCAGGGAGTGTGCAGGAAAAACCCGATGCGGTTCTTCACCCCGCGCGAACGCAGCCGCTCGCCCAGCGGGATAAGGTGATAATCGTGCACCCAGACAAGGTCGTCTTCTTCGACCAGCGGCATTACGCTTTCCGCAAAGCGATCATTCACCCGCTCATAGCTTTCGCCGGTGCGCTTATCGAAGCGGGCCAGGTCGATGCGGTAATGGAAGAGCGGCCAGAGCGTCGAATTGGCGTAGCCATTGTAATACTCGTCCACATCGCGCGGAGACAGGTCGATGGTCGCGGTGGTCACGCCATCATTGCGCTGAAGGTCCATATTGCCGGTACGGTCTTCGCTTTCCTGCCCAGACCAGCCGAACCATACCCCGCCGCGATCCTTGAGCGCTGCGTTGAGCGCTCCTGCGAGCCCACCTTGCGCACCTGCCGCCCCTCGCGCCTTCGGCACGGCGACACGGTTCGAAATGACAACCAGTCGGCCCATAACCTCCCTATCGCACCTCGCTCCATGGTTTGGAAAGGAGACCGGCGCAGTTTATTACTCCTACCAGCGAGTAGGTCTGAGGGAAGTTCCCCCACAACTCCCCAGTTTCATAGTCGAGGTCTTCGCTGAGCAGTCCGGATCGCGTCGTGTGGCTGAGCATGGTTTCGAAAAGCGTGCGCGCTTCTTCATCGCGTCCGGCCAGGTGCAAAGCCTCGATCAGCCAGAAGGTGCAGACATTGAAAGCGGTCTCGGGCGCGCCGAAATCGTCCTCCGCAGCATAGCGCAGCATATGGTCGCCGCGCCTCAAATGCTCCTCCACCGCAGCAAAGGTTTGCTGAAAGCGTTCATTGTCAGGCGAGAGGAACCGCAGCTCGACCATCTGGAGAAGGCTCGCATCGAGATAGTCGCTTTCAAAGCTGGCGCCGTAATGCCCCCCTTCCCCGTTTTCCTTCCACGCTTTCTCCTCGATTGTCTGAGCGATAGCATCGGCGCGCTCACGCCACACGGCAGCGCGGTCATCCTTTCCGAGATGCGTGGCGACATTGGCTAGGCGATCACATGCAGCCCAGCTCATCACGGCGGAATAGGTGTGCACCTCCTGCCGGGTGCGGAACTCCCATAGGCCGGCGTCAGGCTGATCGTGCATCGCCCAGGCCATCTTGCCGACCTGTTCGAGGTTTTCAAAGTCGCGCTCGTCGGCAGGTCGAAGCAGACGCGTATCGAAGAAGCCCTGCGCGCTCGGCAGCACGATCTGGCCGTAGCAATCGTGCTGGATCTGCTTGTAAGCCGCGTTTCCGCGACGCACCGGACCCATCCCGCGATAGCCCGCCATGTAGCTCGCTGTGGTCTCATCCAGCTCGCTTTCGCCCATCACCGAATAGAGCGGCTGGATCTGCCCTCCGCGCGCGCTGTCGACGATGTTGCGAAGATAGGCGAGATACTTCTCCATCACATCGAGCGCGCCCAAGCGGTTGAGCGCCTGTATCGTGTAATAGGAATCCCGGATCCAGCAGTAGCGATAATCCCAATTGCGCTCAGAATGCGCGGCTTCGGGGATCGATGTCGTGAGCGCTGCGACAATCGCTCCGGTTTCCTCATGCTGGCACAATTTGAGCGTGATCGCGCAGCGGATCACCTCTTCCTGCCATTCGAGCGGGATTGCGAGCATGCGGACCCAGTTCTGCCAGTATTTGCGCGTGGATTGTTCCATTGATCGGACCTGCTCGCGCAGATTGCCGACGAACGGCTCATCAGGTCCAAGGAAGAAATGCGTGTCTTCTTCGATGCGGAAGGTGCGTCCTTCGAGGATGTAGCCGACCGGTGCATCAGTCGAGAGACGCAGCGCATTCGCTCCGGTGAGGTAGCGGATGTGATTGGTGCCATTGGTCGTGTCGGCTAGGCCTGCGCCATAATTCTTGGTCGGCTTGAGCACGACGCGAATGCGCGGATTGCCACTGATCGGGCGCACGATGCGGACATAGGAAACCGGGCGATACATGCGGCCCGAACGCTCAAAACGAGGACAGAAATCAAGGATCTCAACCGCGCTTCCATCCTTGGCTTCGAGCGTCGTCACCAGGTTTGGCGTGTTGCGGATATATTTCTGGCTCGCCGAAGACTGCCCCTCCAACTCGAACCGCCAGATACCCGCATCGCGCTGTTCCCCATTGAGCAGCGCCGAAAACACTGGGTCGCCATCGACCCGCGGAACGCAGCCCCAAACCAGCGCTCCGGTTTCATCAATCAAACCTGACACCTGGCAATTGCCAATCGGCCACAATTCAAGGTTCGGGGTGTGTGCCAAGTCTAAAGCTCCAACCATTCATGCACTGCAGCGACATCGGGCAGTCGATAGGCTGCCGCTGTGTCATCGCGCTCGCCAACCAGAATTCCGGTTCCGCCAAGCTCTATGCAGATTTCGATGCCTGCCTCATCCGTGAGATCGTCGCCAATGAAAACAGGGTAAGCGCCCGCAAACGACTTACTCTGCATCAGAACCCGGACTGCCGAGCCTTTGTTTGCATCGCCTGAGACCAGTTCGACGACGCACTTGCCGCTCTGGGCGGCCCAGCCGTGTTCCTTTGCAAGCGCTTCGGCAAATTCATGGGCCTTTGGACCCGCGTCCGGATTGCTGCGATAATGCAGCGCACCACCATGCGGCTTGTTTTCGTAATCCAACGAATTGTCCGACGCAAAAGATCGCAGCTTTGCTTCGATGACCTGAGGAAGACCCTTCGCACCAGCGCCTAGCACCTCGCCACTGGCGCTGCGAATATCCGAACCATGTGATCCGGCAGCAGCAACAGAGAGCGGGCCGATGTGGCGCTCAATATCGGCAATCGCGCGACCGCTGACGACAGCGCAGCGCCCACTCAAGCGATCGGCAAGATCGGCTAGCCTCGCGCCTAGATCTGCTCGAGGCTTGATCGCATCGGGACCCGGCGCGATCTCAACCAGCGTGCCATCAAAATCAAGAAACAGGGCGACCGCACTCCGCTCCAGAAGCGATGCAAGCGGCGGCGGCGCGCCCGGTGGGAAGCGGGAATGCATTGGCCTTGCATAAAGGCTGAGAAAGTGCGGTCAACAATTCTGCTGCACTGCAACAGACATCAATCGTCAGGTCTCGATTGAAGGGCCAGCAGAGCGAAGCTCGCAAGCCAGTGCTCACCCATATAGTCACCCGCCACGTGTGGCAGCGAGGAAGCCAAATGCTCATCGCCGCGCTGACACAGGTCAGACCGAATTGCTTCGTCCTCGAATTGACGGCTCACTTCGTAAAGGCACCAAGCGCGGCTGAGGTTCAGCCCGTCGAGGTGCGCAATCTTTCCGTCGCTGCGATCGGAAACGGTCACAGGATGGCATTTCCGCTCGAGCCAGCCGTTATCCAACACAAGCGCCGCGAACCACTCGCGAAACTCACTTATTTCCATGCATCCGGTCATAAGGTTGGCGGCTGAAAGGACTGGTGACAGGAACTCATCTCCGCCCGGCTCCCACCCATTATAGTCTGACCTTGGCCCGAAAACGGAATTGGCCCAGCGTTTGATATCTTCAGTCAGTTCTTCTTCCATGCATGCCCGGCTCCAAGGAAGTGCGAGCGTGAGTGCAAAACTGGTATTGAAGTGTGTTCCGACGGTAATCGGATAGGTCAGCAACCTGAGATACTCGCGGAACCTATGAGCCAAGAGCTCGGAAAGCGGACCGAGGTGCACGTGCCAGGACTGTTGGTGGTGAAGCGTTAATTCGTGGTGGAGATAGAGCAGCCACCCCCAACCATAGGGACGCTCGAAACCCCTTGCTTCTGGTCGCTCAAAATAGGCAAGCTCGGTTGTCAGTTTCTCTTCAGTAAAGGTCGCATCGGCCAGCGCGTCGATGTCGCTTGCTTCGGGCATGTCCGGGTAGAGCCGCCGAAGGGTCAGCAACATCCACCAACTGTGGACGCAGGAATGCCAATCGTAACTGCCAAAGAAGGCCGGGTGCAGCTCGCGCGGGGTCTTCGCGTCGGCATTGCTGCCAAGCACATGTCCTGGCGAGTTGGGATATTCGCGCCCCACATGACCAAGAGCGATCTGAGCGAATTTGCGCGCCAGGTCCTCGGTCAATTCCATAGCAGGAATGCCCCGACATAGATGATTGCAACGTTGCAGACCCAGAGTGGGATCGCGGTGCCGACTTGCTGGCGGATCACGCCGTTCTGGTCCTTCAATTCAAGCAGCGCGGCAGGGACGATATTGAAATTCGCCGCCATCGGGGTGAGCAGCGTTCCGCAGAACCCTGCCAACATACCCACCGCTCCGATCACAGCCGGGTCGCCGCCATAAGTTTCTACCAATAGCGGGATGCCGATCGCTGCCGCCATGACCGGGAAGGCTGCGAAAGCGTTGCCCATGATCATCGTGAATAGCGCCATGCCGAGCGCGAAGACGACCACGGTGAGGAAGACGCTGCCTTCGGGGATTGCGTTGCCCGCCGCTCCGCCGATGATTTCGCCTACTCCAGCAAGCGCAAACACCGCGCCAAGCGCTGCAAGCATCTGCGGCAGGATCGCCGCCCAACCGATCGAATCGAGCAAGCGTCGCCCTTCCTCCGCCGCTGCAAAAGCGGGAGGGCGCAGCCAGGCTATCGCCGCGACCAGCGCGATCAGAACGCCGATGCCGAACAGGATCAGGGTTTCACGACGCTCTTCGAACAGGCCGGTCTCATTGAGCGATGTGTAGTTGTAGATCAAAGTCCCCGCGACCGCTGTGAGCGGCACGATCAGAGCAGGGATGAAGAGCTTGTTTCCATAGCGCTCAGACAGGCTCAGGCGCTCTTCTGGCGGTGTTGTGTCCGGATCGGAGCGCTTCAGTCTTCCGGTGCCGGCAATCGCGACCAGCGCAAGGACCAGTGCCCCATTTGCGAGGTCGGAGAGGTGGCTTCCGAAGAAGAAACTCACCGCGAGCAGCCCCCAGAACGCCGCATTGCCGATCCGTCGGTCGCGCAGGCTCAGGATCGACCAGATCGCAAAGAATGTGCCCGCAAGCCAATACAGCCACTCGTAAGTGATCATGAGAAGCCCCCCGCTGGAATTCTTCCCAATCGGCGGTCGAGCGCATTTATCCGCCAACCATGGATGATGAAGGCGCAGATCGCGGTCGGGATCGCCCAGACCGACAGCTCAAGCGGCGTGAGTGGATAGCCATAGCTTTCAAAGACCCCCTGAATCAGCAGGATGGAAGCGATTGCGAAGAATATATCCTCGCCGAAAAACAGCCCCACATTGTCCGTCGCAGCCGACATGGCGAGCACCTTTTGCCGGTCATCCTCCGATAGCTCCCCATGCGATTTCTCCGCCGCCGCTTCGGCCATCGGAGCCACCAGCGGCCGCACGGCCTGAGGGTGGCCGCCAATGTCCTTCATGCCCAGGGCTGCGGTCACTTGCCGGAAGCCGAGATAGATGGTGAGCAATTTGCCCATCGTCGCCCCGCGCATGTTTTCTATCACCGCACGAGCACGTTGTTGCAGGCCGTGGCGCTCGAGCAGGCCGATAACGGGGAGGATGATCCAGGTGACCGAGATGTAGCGATTGTCGTTGAATGCCTTGCCCAGCGCCTCGACGACCGCAACGAAGTCGAGCCCTGCCAAAAGGCCCGTCGCAACCGCCGCTCCGACAACGACAAGCAGCGGATTGAACCTCAGCGCAAAGCCGATGACGACCAGCGCGATGCCCAGCAAAGGCCAATAGTTCACTCGGTCATCTCCCCTATATTCACACCGAAGCCACCGCCTCCCGGTGTCAGGATCACGAATGTGTCGCCCGGCGCCATCTCTGCGGATCCGGTCGCGCCGAGTTCCAGTCTCGACCCATCGGCACGCTCGACCCAATTGCGCCCCGGAAGAGCATCACCGCCGCCGCAGATGCCCCGAGGCGCAATCTTGCGCCGGTTTGCCAGCATGTTGGCCCGCACGGCTTCAAGGAAGGTGACACGCCGCTCGACCCCGTCACCTCCTGTGTGCAGTCCCTTTCCACCGGAGCCGTGGCGGATTGCGAAGCTTTCAAGCCGCACTGGCAGGCGCGTTTCGAGGATTTCGGGATCGGTCAGGCGGCTGTTGGTCATGTGGGTCTGCACCGCGCTTGTCCCGTCATGGTCCGGCCCTGCCCCCGACCCGCCGCAAATCGTCTCGTAATATTGGTGATGGTCATTGCCGAAGGTGAAGTTGTTCATAGTCCCCTGTGACGGCGCCAGCTTGCCTGTTGCAGCGAACAGCGCATCTGTAACCGCCTGGCTGGTCTCGACATTGCCCGCGACCACCGCGGCGCCCGGCTTGGGATTGAGCATTGAGCCGTCGGGCACCACCAACTCGACGGGCCGCAAGCACCCGTCATTCATCGGGATTGTGTCGTCGATCAGAGTGCGCAGGACATAAAGCGCCGCAGCGCGGGTGATTGAGCGCGGGGCATTGAAATTGTCGGGCAACTGGTCGCTGGTGCCGGTAAAATCGAACACTGCCGAGCGATCCTCGCGATTTATGCGGATCGCGACCTTGATCTCGGCCCCGTTATCCATCGGATAGGAGAAGTCGCCATCGTCAAGGCGGTCGAGCAAGCGTCGAACGCTTTCTTCGGCATTGGCGATCACGTGACCCATGTAGGCGGCGACCACCTCTGCACTCTGTTCCCTGGCCGCGCCGCCCAGCAATTCTGCCCCGCGTGTGCAGGCGGCAAGCTGAGCGCGCAGGTCTGACAGGTTTCGGTCAGGATTGCGCGCGGGGTATTTCGCCGAGGCCAAGGCCTCGCGCACCGCACTCTCCTGAAACACGCCTTCATCGACCATCAGAAGGTTGTCGATCATGACCCCCTCTTCCTCGATCGTGCGGCTTTCCGGTGGCATCGAGCCGGGCGCTATCCCGCCAATGTCGGCATGGTGGCCGCGTGCCGCAACGAAGGCATCGGGTTCACTGCCCTCCTCTGCGTAGAACACGGGTACAATCACGGTGATGTCGGGAAGATGGGTACCGCCGCGATAGGGATCATTGAGGACATATGCATCCCCTCGCCTGAAGCCGCGCCCATCGCGGCGTTTGCCCCTGGCTTCGATCACCCGCGCGATGCTGTCTCCCATGCTGCCAAGGTGCACCGGGATATGCGGCGCATTGGCGATCAGCGCTCCCGCAGCGTCGAACAGAGCGCAGGAGAAATCGAGCCGCTCCTTGATGTTCACCGAAGTCGCGGTCGATTGCAGCACCACGCCCATTTCTTCGGCAATCGCCATGAAATGATTGTTGAAGATTTCGAGCCTGACCGGGTCAACTTCAGTTCCCGCCGCGCGGTCGCGTTTGAGCGCTTCCGAACGGGTCAGGATAAGGCTGCCTTCCTCGGCCAGGGTCGCTTGCCAGCCCGGTTCGATCACGGTGGTGGAGCCCGGATCGATGATGAGCGCGGGGCCAGCGACGGCCTCGTCCCGCTTCATCGCCGCGCGCTCGATCGTTCGCCAATCGCCCGAGGGGTTGCCTCTGACCTCGACCGGGTCGGCAGCGGCGGAGCCCAGCCCTCCCGATGTGCCGCTCGCTTCGACGCTCAAGGCTTCGACGATGATACGGGCGGTGTCATCGGAATAGCCGAAGCGCTGACGGTGGAGGATGCGGAATTCCGCGTCCATTTGCTCGACCGGTCCACATTCGACCGTGAGCATGGAATCGCTTCCCTCGAACCGTAAGCGCGCGCGGCTTTCGAGCATGATCGCGTCTTCGGCAATATCCTGGTCGATGAGCGCTGTGTGGGCCTCTTCCTCCAAAGCTCTGAGATCGCGAGAATAATCCTCTCCCAGAGCCCGCACTAGGCTGACTTCGCGGATCGCCTTGACAGGGGCAAGACCGATACCGAAAGCCGAGAGAATGCCTGCCAGCGGGTGCACAAGCACGGTTTCCATGCCCAGCTCGTCTGCCACCTTGCAGGCATGTTGCCCCCCAGCCCCGCCAAAGCAGGCAAGCGCATAGGTGGTCACGTCGTGCCCTCTCGCAACAGAGATCTTGCGGATCGCATTGGCCATATTGTCGACCGCAATGGCGAGGAAACCCTTTGCGATTTCCTCCAGGCTCTTGGGTTCGGGCAGTGAGTTGGCGACCTCCTGCAAAGCAACGCACGCGGCAGCGGGATCGAGCGGCTCGTCACCGCCGGGGCCAAAGACG
>JAAUYH010102281.1_pt1 | contig 11551 bp, 7 predicted proteins | sample 7278061 | NCBI WGS metagenome assembly JAAUYH01 (sample SAMN14350203, study PRJNA611818) | marine sediment metagenome | isolation source: surface marine sediment (0.6m) | place: French Polynesia: Moorea | collected 2018-08 | reverse complement strand
TCGGGGCCAACACGTTCTGGAACATACCCTTGGTAGGGATGAAACCTCGCCATCGTCGGACGCAAGCCGCGCAAAATGTCGACACTATGGGCAACCTCGCTCAACGCCGGAATCGCACGCAACGCATCGCGAGCCTGGGACCATGGCACGTTGCTCATGCGAGTCGGGCCGCCATGACCGCCTTCAATCTCCAACTCGGTCACGCGTTGCATATGTCCCTGCTCGGGAACCGACATGGCACCGAGAACGATGCGCTCTGCGCCGGGAATGCCAGCGAGTGCCAACGTCATGGTCAATCCAATCGGCCGCCGATTGAAGCACACCGATTGCAAAGGCCCAAAATCGACAGCTTGGCGGTTGTTGGGAAACGGCGTTGGCGCCTTGGGATCAAGCCCATACGTCGCAAACAATGGGGCGCTGAGGAGTGCGGTCTTGCCGGCGTTGTTGCGGCCGAGTACCAAGGTCAACCTTCCGAACCTCACTTCCGCAGGTTCAGCAAAGGCTTTGTAGTTCGCGACGGACAGTCCGACGAGATGTGGCGCAATATCAGCGGTCGGCGATGACACCTCGCGAGAATACTCGCAGCCGGCACTCTATGCCATGGCGTCTTGCGCCATCTGACCCCATTGATAACGCGTGATTATCTCGTCTTGGGCTGCTTCGGTGGGGAACCGGAAGGGTCAAACACCCAAATCTTCCTCGGAGCGTGCGCAGTAGGTGTGGTAACCCGCGTGTGCGCGTTGGCCGCTGTCCTTGTGGAGTGGCGGACTGCTGACCTCAGCGTTCTAGGCTGCGAGGGTCAGCGCCTCGGTAGCCAGTCTAGTTGTTTCTGGGTCGAGATCACGAGCGATGAGGTCTCGAAGGAAGGCCGCGGAGGCGATCTTTTGCTGATGGGTCGCTGTCGGAAGATATGCACGTAGGGCCGCGAGGACTCGTGCGAAGGCCGGTACGGCGAGGTCGGGATACATGGTGGCGACGCGCCAGAGTAGAGTGCAGCAAGCGAAGATGGGCGGTGAATGGGACTCGAAATCCGTGAGCAGCCCGTTGATTTCATGGTGAGGGCGTTTGAAGCGGAGCGCTACCGATAGGGTCATTTCGGCGCATTGAGGGGCGGTGAGGCCCATACGGCGGATACGCTGGAGTGCTTCGTCGTAGGTGATACTCGGTTCGGGAGGGGCGAGCGCGAGCTCAAGGGCCTTTTGTCCCGGGGTTAGTCGCTCCTGTGTGTGATTGAAGGGGCGCATCGTCTGCCGTAACAATGACGGTGTAGTTCCACCAATCGCAAGGTTTCTGGAGCCATGTTCGCCGCGGCCATCGATATAGTATTTGCCGCACTGGCCCACGGCATGCGGCGGCAGATATTGCTGGTGCTGCACTACCGCGGCGGCGAGATGACGGCGGGCGATATTGCCGGTCGGTTCTCGTGCAGCTGGCCGACGACCAGCCGCCATCTGGCGGTGCTGGAGGGCGCCGGCTTGGTGACCGCGCACAAAAGCGGACGCGAGCGGGTCTATTGCCTAGAGCGCCAACGGCTGCAGGACGTGGCCGGGGAATTCCTGGCTCGGTTTGCCGAGTAGGTTGATTAGGAATGTCCAATCAATTTGCCTACGGGCTCGCGCGGGACTTCACTTGCCTTCGGCGATTGCCTGGCGGCCCTTGTCGGTGAGGTGATAGACCCCGCCGTCGCGCTTCATGTAGCGACCCATGATGAACTCGCGCCGGATGGTGCAAAAGTCGTCGTGGATCGCCTCGATGAAACGATTGAGGTCCTTTTCTCGGTACTCTTTGCGCCTGGGCAAACGGCGGAGAACCTCCTCAAAGACGATTTCTTTCTTGCGGCGCTGCGACGGGATAGAGATCAGCCGGGGGCCGTCGAAGAAGTTATGCAGGACTTTGCGTTTGTCCTGCGACAGACCGGAGCCGGCGGCGAGCTCTTGCACTTTTTGGCTATCCGATACATCGCGCACCGCCTGTTGCAGGACCTTATGGTCCAGAGCGTAAAAGACATAGGGCTGACGGCGGGTCTCGGTGAGCAGACCAGCCTGGCGCAAGATCTTGAGGTGATGGGAAACCGTTGCCGGCGACACGCGGAGCTCGGTGGCGAGATCTTGTCCACATCGCTCGCGCTGCGTCAGTAGGCCGACCATGCGCAGCCGGGTTGTATCGGCTAGTGCCTTGAATAAATTGACCAATTCATCGGTTTTGTCACTCATGACGCCCTCCTTTCGATTCGAGGAACTCCAATTAGATAGCTCTCGAATCGATGGCTGTCAATGTATTCTATGCGGCCGACCCTATGCTAGGCGTGTAGTTGCCAGCCCGCTCCCTTGGGAGGCAGCGCTAGCGGACGCGGCGTGACGCATCCGATGGCGGGCACAGCGACGGCAGCGGCCAGCAAGATTTGCAAGTGTTTCATTGCATGTTCAGAGCATGCCCGGAGCGTGTTTAAGACATGGCGAGATGACGGCCGGCGATATCGCTGGTCGGTCCTCGTGCAGCTGGCCGATGACCAGCCGCCATTTGCCTGTGCGGGAAGACGCCGGCTTGAATTCTCGGCCCGTCTTGCCGAGGAGGAGTGACATAACGTTCTGAACGCGTTCAGAACATGTATCCCAACAAAGTCCGACTGCAGATATCTCTGCGCCATGATGAGAGAAATGCCACAGAAGCGAAGTTAAGTATACAAAATGACGGCAGCGCTGATGTTCATCTCGATTGGTATACGCGTTGCTGTATCGTCAATGCGGTCACTGTTTACCGGGTAACGGACTCGCGGTGCGACAAGGACAAGGTGAAAAGGTGACTTGTGAAACACTCGGAATCGCAACGAAACAGAGGCCAGAAACCAGCCAATGAGCTTGCGCAACAAGCATGAGCAATTCATCATTCGATAAAGGCGTTAGGAGCGTAGACATGAAAGCAATCATTGCAGCTATGGGCAGATATCAGATACCGTAAACACGGTAGACGATGGGCGAAACAGTGATGGCGATCGCTCATGCACGAGGCTATTTCAGCCGCCAATCGTTATGCCGTCATGGACGATTGCATCACCGGTGACAGCGCCGACACGGTCGAATTGCCTATACGCTGTGGTGGAATTCGTCACGCTGTATCGTTTTATTTGCATGATGTCGTGAAATCCGGAAGAACAAGTGATCGCGGCCGAGGCTGAGTTGAATGTGTAGACAATAAAATAGAAGCGCCCTGTTTGAGGCGGCCATGAGCTGAGCTCAATTGGGTCAACCCAGCCATTGGCTCCGCAATCATACTATATAAGGACAAACATATGAGTGATAACAACCTACTTTCAGCAGCGAACTTACCGAGCGCGATGCCTGCGCCCAATGACGCTGGTACCGTACCCGTTTATGTATCCACAACAACCCATCACCGACGGCATCGTGCTCACGGCACTTGGTCGCGGTCCGCAGCGCTGGCAGCGCTGCTCACAACTGTACTCATCGCCGGTGGTTGCATTGCGCAGCAGCAAGCGGTGCCAGATTTTCTGATTCACAACCCAACGCCTGTGATCCGCGACTCAGACACCAATCAGTCGGTTCTGATTCGCGAACTCTATCGCGCGCAACTCCCCAAGACCGCTGACTACATCCCAGCCGAGCAGATCGCAACCCATGCATATCACGAACTCAAGCAAGGCAATGAGTGGGATGCAGCGGTGCTGCTGTCGTTCGCGTCGTATCGCTATCATCAGCAGGCATACCGCATTAGCGAAATCGGCGAGGACCAGTTACAGCTCATCAATCCCAGTGCGAAAGAGCAGTACACGGATTGGGTAATCGATGAGATCAAACTGTTCAATACGCAGAATTTCGACGCCGAGCAGGCACTCCTGCGCAGTCACCTTTTCGGAGACACGGCCGCCTCCGAACGGTATGACAAATACCTGACCAGTCTGGCCCAAGGCGGACGCGAAGACGAGGGCCTGAGTGAAAGCCTACAAAATGACCGGGTGGCTGCAAGCAATCGCAAGGAACGGCTGGCCTATCCGAGGCTGGCCACAGCCCTGCGTGAGCGCCTGGAGCGTGATCACAAGAAAGACTCGACGAATAACTTCGCTTTTTACTACCTCGCCACCACCCCACTCGACCAGTTTCGACTCGCCGCCCTCGACGTGAGCAAGACCGCGATGTACGGCCACCTGATTGGCAATATCGTCCCCCGCATCGAGTCGCTGCGGAGGCAGATACGCGACCGCCTCCAGTCCCCATATGGCGTCAACACCCGCTCGTTGGCAGCCGTGATTCTCGGTCTTGCCGGCAACGAAGAAGACCGTGCGCTACTCGAAAAACGGCTCGCTGAAGAATCCGATCAGACCGTCAAGGACAGCATTCGGCTCGCACTCATCTGGCACGGCCAGGACCAACACCTCGCCGACCTTATCGAGAATCTCAAACGCGGCCGTCTACAGCAGCGCGTACATCTCTTGAGGCTACTGCAGTGGCTGCCGCGGAAGGCCAAGCTGACCCTGGACGACGAACTCCTCGCCAGCCAGGTTCGACGTCACGCCGGAGTCAACGCCAATGCCCAGATCATGGCGCTATACACGCTCAAAAACATCGCGTCTGAGAAAACTATTACGGCGAACTCGATCGAGACCTTGCTCCGCTACACCAGCGATAGCCATGAGCAAGTTGCCCAGGCCGCAGCCGGCGCCGTGGCCGCAGCCTCCCAGCTCGGGGCCCATGAGTGCCAAGTGCTATATCGAACGCATACGAGCCCGCAGGCGCGGGCCGCACTGGTGTCGCGCCTGGGAGCAAACGTCTCGCTGTCCGATTTGCCGTTTCTCGTTCAGGCCTACCAGGAAAATACCGATTTTCGGGTAAAACTCGCCGTCATCTTGGCCGTCGCCAATATTCCCGCCGCGGCCAGCCTCGATCTACTCAAGCAGTGGTTGCGAGACGCGACGACTGCAGAAGACATCGGTCCTTTTATGACGACCGTTGCTGCCCTGGCAACACGCTCGGATTTTGTCCCCTCGGCCCTCGACGATGTCGACCTGTCCGACATGCAGCGGCTCATGGTATCCATCGCCCACGGCAGCGATGATATGCGGCAGCGCGCGGATGCCGTCATGAGTGGATTCCGAACCAGTCGTTTCGGCACTTCTACCAAGCGCAACGTCAAGCTGCCCCAAGCGCTACAGCTCACCGCCCTATCGCTGATCTTTCCACGGGCGGCATTGGTCACGACCCTACGAAAACTCTCCCGCTATAGCAGCAATGAGGCCTACCCGCGCGACACCGTGGTCCGCCGCAACGCGCTCGGTGCACTCATTCGCGTGGCCATCAAAGAGCGGAGCGTTCAGGACCAGGCCGGCGCGGTATCGCGCGTCTCCCAGAACTGATGGGTGTGACACACATGATGAACTCGCAAATCATTCGACTCGCCTTATTGGTCGCGACGATGTTGATGGCGCTCCCCGCATGCCGGACATCGACACCGACGCGGGCCGAGCGGCCTCGGGCGACGACTTCCACGATCGCACGCCTGCAACCGCCTACGAGCCCGCTCGCGGTCACAGAAACCGCCCGCTTGTTCCGCGGCCGCGACGGTATACGACTCGCACTCACCCCCGACCCCAACGCAAATCTGGTTGGTATCCATGTCCGATATGGCACCGGCTCGGCTGCCGACCCGGCTGACAAAGCCGGCTTGGCCCACGTCGCCGAGCACGCCACCTTCGAGTTTCGCCGCAACCCCGAGTCCCCAACGCTGATCGCGCGATTGCGGCAAGAATCGCTGAGCTTCAATGGGTTTACCTCGTGGAACACGTCCGATTACTTTGCCGTCGGCTTCCCCGACAAGCTCGAAGTCCTGCTCGACATCGAAGTCGATCGAATGCACTGGGACTGTGGGCAGCTAGATCGCGACGACATCGCCCGCGAACGCGAAATCGTCGCCCGCGAGCTGATCCTCAAGCACGCCAATCGAACCATCCTCGATATAATTCGGCGGGCATTTTTCGACCCTGAGCATCCGTACTACGATAGCCCTGGCGGCAGCCAAAGCGAGCTGATGAGGATCTCCGCGGCGGATGTATGCGGCTTCATTCGTGCCAACTACGTTCCCGACAACGCCGCGCTGATCGTGAGTGGTCGATTCGATATCCCATCTGGCAAGCGGCTGCTGGAGCGTCATTTCGGCCCCCTGGTTGAAGTTGCCGAGTTTGCCCCGCGCGAGCCGCGGGAGGTGTCGGCCCACGAGGACGCAGCCCAAGCGATTGCCCGCCGCAAGAATCCCCCCCGGAGCGCTGCGGCCGGTATTAGCGAGATCGCCAGCCCTGGGACCTACCCCGCGTTCATGCTGATCGTGAATCATCCCGCTGCTGATGCCCCCAGCAAGCTCGATTACCGGTTCGCCATGTGGTACCTGAACCGGCGTATTAGCGCGCGCATCCGCCGCGATCAAAGCCTGCTAGATGCTGGCGTCGTCAACATCGGCGGCGAGCGCGGCGGTGCCCATGGCATCTACATTCAGACCGATAGTGAGGAGGCACTGGGACAAGCGCAGCGATTGCTCGACGACCTGACGCAAAACCCATTCTTCGGTGTCGACGGGGACGAATTTGCAGCCGCCAAAAAGCGCTTTCAGGCCGACCTCTTGCATCGGCTCGACACCATGCACACCCGCGCCAATGTGCTCGCGGCCAGACTCTTTCACGGACCTGAAGCCGATATTGGCCGCATGCTCACCGACGCCGACAAACTGGCCGTGGCCGATATCGAGAGTCTCATTCGTCGGATCGCGAAGGAGTCGCATAAAATCAAGGTGCTGCCGTCTTTGAAGACTTCAGTGCATAACGCTGATAGCGCGACGGACGTAGACGACAATGCCGCGAATACCGACGACGGCGCAACCGTTGCCAACGGCTATCACAGCATCGCGCCACACATCGGCGATGAACGCATAACGAGTGCAGCAGACACGGTCTCATCGCCTAATCGAGATGCCCTCGAAGCCCAACAAGATCTGCCGCTACCGGCGATATTGCGACACCGGCCGATTGTCCGCATGACCCTGCGAAATGGTCTACATGTCATCTTGGAGCAACGACCTAGCTCACCGATAACGCGCGTCGAACTCGCCTTTGCGGGGGGGCGGGGCAGTGATCCGGCGGCCCTGGTAGGGCTATCGGAGTTCGCCGCATCGCTCCGAACGCCCGGCGTCAACGTACAGTGGACGCCCACTCTGGCCGATGACCTGGCCGCAGCTAAGCTGCTCCCGATCGATATCGACACAGACGTTGATCATCGGGCTACCGTATTTCACGGCACGGCTCCAACGAGCTATCTGTCGTCACTATTGTGGAACTTGAGCCTGCACGTTCAACACGGCGGCTACGTCGATGTCGGCCGGGCTCAGAAACTCTTCTGGCGGTTCTTTATCAGTGGCCTGGCACGACATCGAAGTCGTTTGCTGGGCACTCTGATCGAAGACATCATCGTTGGCACGGGCACCGATGAATCTCGCCTTGACGCTATGCAACAGACGGTCGCCAACCTCAATGCCGACGTCCTCAATGACTACGCCGCGCGCCATTATCGTCCCGAGCTGGCAACTCTCGTCATCTCGGGTGGCTTTGAGCCCGGCCCCCTCAAAGCCGATCTCGAAGCACTTTTCGGCGGCTGGGAACCGGTCCACGTTGCCGCCAAGGCCCAACAGGACTCGCCGGTGACAATCGCCCAACCAAAAACCACGGCCATCCGGCCGACACAGTCATCGAGTCCACATCGCATCATCTTTGCCACCGATCGCCAGGGGCCAGTCAAGGCCGTGTTGATTTGGAACGATTTTGCCAAGTCAAAACAGCCTGAGGTAGCACTGGTTGCGCGAGCCCTCATTCAAGTGCGTCTATTGCGTGAGCTGCGTGAGAAGCTGGCGGCGACGTATCATGTGACGGCATCACTGCAAGGCGACGCACTCATCATCGAGACCGAATTGAGCGGGCCTAATATCGACACCGGGCTTGCACGTATCGAAGCGATCCTGCGCCGCCTGCCCGGCGACAATATCGATAGCGATTTTGTTGCCGCGCGGCGCGACGCGGTTAAGGCAGTCATCGCCAATACGTTCACCACCGCTGGTCTGCGCGACGATCATGTGTATCAGAGCATTGACGACCACAGCCACAGCGACGCCAGAGGCGACAACGACGTATCCCCCTCATCTGACGCGCTCATTAGTCGCATCGCCAAGTTGCGACCGAGCTACGTCACCGCGTACTTGGCCGACCAGACCAACATCGACGCAATTCACTACATTCTCGTCGCCCCCAAGGTGCAAGGCCAGCGCATGTTCCGAGCAATGGGGGCCGAAGTTACGCAGGTCATTGAGCAAGCGCCAGCAGAAGCATCGACCGATTGAGCGCAACGACGGTAGCTCGCTGTCGTCCCAAAAACGCCAACAGAAGTAATTTCATCTCGCCCGCTCACCAGCGGGCCGGCCCTTTACTCAGCCATATTCTCGGCGTGGCTCCGCGGCGCCATCACCGATAAATCCAGGCAGGCCGGCCGCTTCTGGCGATCTGGCCAAGGCCATCGCTGATTCGATGAGTTGCGTGCGCTCTTCTTCGTGGAGGTCTTGGATCAAGACGTCGATGGCGCGGCTTTTGTTCTGCAATATGTGATGGTCAATCATCACGCGGGTGCGAAAGAACTCTGCCCAGTGGAACTCGGCAAAGGGAGCCGAGCTCTTGGTGTATCCGCCCCGTTTCCTGACCAGCCAGGCCAAACTGCGGTATGCGTCGTTGCGGAGGTCCTTGATGTGTTTGATGAGGTCGCTCGGGCGAATCGGGCCGCCACCGTATTCGTTGAATAGATACACCCGGCGGGCCTCGAACATACGCTTCCAGAAATGATAATCGCGGAGATCGTGCCAATTGCCGACGACGTTGACGATGACGCGCACATTGTCGGGGCGGAGCTTGGCATGATTGTCTTGATGCGCGACCTTCCATACCGCATTGGTCATATGGTGATGATCCACGAGGTAGCACTTGCCCCCATTGCCAACAATGACGGGAACCGGTCGGGCCTGTAGGTAATGGCGCAGCTGCGATGCCGACTTATGGCGGATCCGCGACATTTTTTCGTGGACTTCGTCAAAACCAACCGCGTTTTGTGTCGGGTGCAAGTGTTTGATTTTGACTTGGCAAACGGTTCCTTCGGGAGTCGTCAAAGTGCATTCGTCGAGTGCAAAATCCATACGGCTTCTCGCTCTCCAGCAGCCCACAGATGTATTGAAGGGTGTATTCTAGCACGGGATTGCGCGGTGGTCCGTCGCTTATTATAGGATAGCGCTTTCCCATTGGGCTTGTGGAGCAACTGTTCGCGATGCGGCTATTCGCGATACAAAGTTTACTGCGCGACCTACGCTTATGGCTGGGTCGCGCCATTGGCGAGGTTTTGCAGCGCATTTGCGATCGTGTCTAGCACCTCATCATTTCCTTCCACGCCGTGACGTTTGGCCAAATAATGGGGGTCGTTGTAGACGAGAAAGACATCCCCAGCCGCATCCTCATAAACCAAGACCTTCTGCGGCAGATCGATAGCAATAGATCGCTCGGACTGCATCAGTGGTGTGCCCAGCGTGGGATTACCAAAAATGAGCAGCTTGGTCGGTCGCAAATCAAGACCAACGGATGCGGCATTGGCAGCGTGATCGAGCTGCGCCACGACCCGCAGTGGCTCGGCATTTTCGACCGAGGTCTTCAGTCGATTATAGGTTTCATCCACGCTGTGGGCGCTTTCTATGATCACCAAGCCTTCGTTGGCCGCAATGTCGTCTACGTCGGAATCTGCGGGCGCGACAGGACGCCCGGAGGCCATCTCTGCTAAGCTGCGCAATGCGCCACGAATGGTATCGAGTTGCGCATCGACGCCTTGTAGGCCATGACGCTGCTGTAAATAATCAGGATGATTATAGAACACGCTGATCGCGCCGCTTTGATCCGCGCTAAAGAGCATTTTCTGCGGGAGATCGATGCCGGTCGCTTGATTGGCCTGCATCAGCGGTGTCCCCAGGGTCGGATTGCCAAATAGAAGCACTTCGGTCGCAGACAATTCCATATCAACGCTGGCCGCATTGCCAGCATGATTGACGTCAGCGACACTCGATAGCTTATCATTGGCGTCAATTGCTTGCACCAGCTTGGCTTTGGCGTCCGCGATACTCATCGTACCGGGGGCCATCACCAGGCCATTCTTGGCACTTACAGCGGCCACCATTCCGCTATCTGTTGGATCAGCCCCCGAGCTCGCATCTAGTGGGTCAGACGAAGTACTATCCGAACCACAGGCCGAGGCCATGGGTAACGTGGCAATGCCCATGAACGCAATAAAGATACTGCCAGCGTTCCATTGTTGTAATCGTTTTGAAAGCAAATGCATTGGTCGTATATCCTGTTTTTGCTCGGTGTTTGAATCGAACTCATCGCGGGCACCCGCAGGCCCCTGCGGGCACCCGCGGGCCCCTGCGGGCACCCGCAGGCCCCTGCGGGCACCTCGGGGCACCAAGGTTGAGAAATCGAACGTCTATGGCGACGGAGAATCTTTCGTGCCGTTTCGTTTTCTCTGTCTGCGATTGATACGCTGCAACGACCAAGAAGTGACAACCAGTTCGCCTTCAGCAGCACAGAGCAGCATTGGCGGCGAACATGTGTTTATTGAGCAAAAGTGTCATGAACAAGGCAGGAGAGCGCTGGACGGGCGGAGCAGCGGGACGGCGACGATGTCCGCATGAATGCGCGTAGCTCGGTTGGCCTTGGCCCGACCGGCCCCGTCAGAACCAGGCCGGCTCGGCGCGCAGATAGGCGTCGTCGTTTTCGCGGCACAGCGTGGCCAAATGGCCGATGCGGGGCATCTCAGTGGCAAACCAATACTGCGCCGCGCACTCTTTGCCGCTGTAAAATGCCTCATCGGCAGCGCGGGCCTCGGCGCTGACTTCGGCCACGGCCGCCGCTTGCTCCAGCCACTGCCAGCCGATGACGGCGGTGGACACCAGGTCGAGAAAGTCACCGCTATGGCCGAGCATGCCGGCGATATCGCCGCGCTGCCCGCGACCGCTGAGCTCTGCGGTGGTGCTGACAACGGTGTCAATGGCGCTGGCCAGCTGGGCGATCCATGCTTCGTTGACCTCGGCTTTGCGTGCGCGCTCGATGGTCTCGCCCATGGCGGCGGCCAGGGTCTTGAGGGCTTTGCCGCCCTTGGCCACGATGCGGCGGCCCAAGAAGTCGAGGGACTGTATGCCGGTGGTGCCCTCGTGAAGCGAGTTGAGTTTTTGATCGCGCAACCATGCCTCGACCGGATATTCGCTCGAATAGCCATAGCCGCCGTGAATCTGCAGGGCCAAGATATTGGCCTCATAGCCCTTCTCCGCGGGAAAGCTCTTGGCAATCGGGGTCAGGGTGTCGAGGAGCAATTGGGCCCGCGCTCGCTCGTCGTCGCGATCGCTATTTTCTGCCAAGTCGGCATATACGTTGGTGCGGGCCAGGAGCGTCATTGCGCCTTCGACGATGGCCTTTTGCCGG
>JAAUYH010144669.1_pt1 | contig 11554 bp, 8 predicted proteins | sample 7278061 | NCBI WGS metagenome assembly JAAUYH01 (sample SAMN14350203, study PRJNA611818) | marine sediment metagenome | isolation source: surface marine sediment (0.6m) | place: French Polynesia: Moorea | collected 2018-08 | reverse complement strand
TAGACTTCATTAAGATGAAATGTTCTGGTGCGGAATTTTACTGCTACCATACACGAGACTCTGCTTTCGTTTTGATCCGCTGCAGTTCTAGATGACGATCGATAAACTTTATACGGATAAACGTGATTTATTATTAAATTGAAGGAATATTAAAATATTGTTTGAGTAGCATAGCCGCAGGAATCGGAACTAAATTGGATGGTAAGGACTTCACTCCTCCTACTATAAAATGTTTCATTTCGGTAATGCAGACCATTAAAGTCGCCAGATCTTTGTTTTTTTACTGTGAAGCTGAAATCGCATAACTCTCGGTATTGATTTTGTAGTACATGCATATTCTTTCAATACTAGAACAAATCGGTGAAAAGTCCGCGGGGTGTTGATTTCAATTCAGAAACGTGGAAATATTAGGAATACGAATAGAAAGTATTTGAAGAGGTAGAGAGAGTCTCTTATACCATAACTTTTCCTGTAGAACTAATCCCAGCTTTTCGGAATTAGAAAGTAAGTCTGACTTGATTAGTTGAACTTTGTCAATCCAAATAGTAAGGGTTCTGAGTTCTGCGTGATATTCGATTTTGAGCACAGTGTCTTCAAATCATACATATTAACGATGGGTGTACCATTCGCTAATATTCGCAGTAGTGCCTGTCAAAGGCGAAATGTTTTTGGCCTGAATTGAGTTCTTTCGGTTGTGTCTGAGTCACAGATTAGACACCTGTCTGTTATGCTATCTATCTAGTATTCACGCATCCTTTGACTCCATTCTCCAACACGAGGCACACTTCAAGGAGCAAAGCGAATGAATGAAGGAATTTGCAATCCATGACGGAGCTCAGTGCTAACGCTTGATTGCGCCTTAAATTAGTTCTTACGCCAGAGCCTACCTGATGAACGTTTACTGTAAGGTAAATGCATGTGATCTCATTTATTGTGCTGAAGTCCAAGTAATTGAAGAACTTCTATCTGCTGTACATCATCGACGAACGCAACCAGATTGGTTATCTCGCTGCAGCAGCAGGTCAGACAATATCTAACTCTAGCAAGAATTTCCGACGAAACCTTTCAGATTGTAGGTCTTAGGACGAGAATCTTGAGAAATTTGGACAGTACCAGCTTATTGGTACCGCAGACAAGACGATTATCATCGAAGTTGAACTTTCTCTACTCGGTTGGGGAAATCCAACGTTTTGAGGATGATTTTACTCTTTCCGGATTATTTGTTGTGCGCAGTAAGAATGTGCGCTCTCTACGCTCCTCCGATATGGAAAATGTCGACAAATAACGATTAAGTATTTGTAAATTTTTAACACTTCTAATGTCTCTCTCTGTAGTCGTTGGTAGGCTTACACTATAACATTAGGCTAAGCTCACTGTTAGAGATGCCCTTTGAATCATTCACGAAAGGCTCTGTTCACCCTCTTTTTATATTTTTGGATGCATTGGAGCCAATTTGTATACGAAATGATAGTACGATATCTTAATAAAGGTGGGCGGTGAAAATATTGCGGCAGTAGATTAACATTTTAAAATATGACATTTCCGAACAATTCATATTCAAAATATGTACATTGATTGCTTGAAGAAAACAGATAGAAAATTTAAGAATAGTTCACGAAATTTCTAGTTAAAAGCAAGGCACCATTACCAAACTTCACACTTATGCGTTCGAAGATTTAAATTTATTATGCAATATTCAATAATATTACGTAGTACGAATCGAATCATCTTTAGGTCTGTAAATTTTTTCTACAGCGTAGAATTTAATAAAGTTATACATTTCCGCTCCGGATAGACTTCAATGCAAATTACGCACTGAAAGAAAACGATTGAACGACAATCAGCTACGAAACTGTTAAAATATTGAACTGATACATCCCGATCAATTCCATACCGAACTATTCTTGAATTTGAGGGGCAGCGATACGCTGTAGTATTTCGAGACAAGAGATAGCGAGCCCATCAAAATTCACCAATTAACAGAGTAGTTAAAGTCGGCTATATTCTATCACTCATGGTTTTAAATACTTTCAAAAGTAATATATGGTTACCCCAGGATCTTCTCTTGTTAGATGGCAGCAACATGCGAAATGCTGTGAATTTCCCCTACGGTGCCGTCGTATAACGTTCTCTTTACCAACAGAAATTCCCAGTACTAGAATTTCCAACTTCTCAATTTTACGGCTATTCGGACTGGTTCATGCCTTACACTAGCCTGTGCGGCAGGGCAGCCGTGTGTTGAGATCTGCCGACTATCTCAAGATTCCTAAGATCATGGCTCGCAGCTGATTCATCGGCAAGATTCGATTTGTCCTACAGTCTACGTTTCTGCGTTGAACAGGCCGGTTTTTCTTCAATTCTTTCAATAATATTTGAATGGCTTCTATGACTCAACAACTCAGAAAGATTACTCTCGATTTACTCGTTTGCATATGCAATCTCTTCTTGATTGACGCCACAATGCAAGTGGTTTCCTATTCCAGTACGGACCAACAGTGTACGGAGAAGTGATACGGATTACATTCTCGTGTTTTTCGAGTGCATAACGAGACTGTAACAAATAACACGACAGCGTCCTTGATCATCTTGCTCACAAGTCACGTACAACCAACAGTGATCATGAAAGATTCCGGACGCCACTTGTCTCCATGAATATGACGCGACAGTGAGATTGAACAGTTCCCATCTGATCGTTTGCGTGCGTGGCTTGGTTGCGTATGTGTCTATGCTATCTGCAAGAAGAGAAAAGAAGGGGCAACCCCGTCCAACTGTCAGTCAAACAAATGCTCACATTGACGTTCATCCTAATTGAAGTGTGATTTACTTATCATTCTGCGTAAGAATAATAGAATAGAACTAGTCTAAAGAGAAGGCGAAGTGTTAGAGAAAAGCGTGGTTGACGTCACTTAACTTGCGCAATACACGTCAGCGAAACGGCAAGTATGAGATCTTTTTTCGATGGTTGCAGTGTTGTATTTATTTGCATCCTACGGTGAAGGATAACAGAACCCTACTGTTCGCAGCCTGGAAAGTTGCAAATCATATTTCGGTACTTTCGATAAACTAAACAATCGCACCGTAAAATTTGTTGATGAAGTCAACGAACTTACATTCCATTCCAGTCTTGACTGTACGGAGGGCTCAATCTGAGCGTCGTTCTCGATGGGCAAAACACATCAAGGCATCCATTGTTGTCATCATCTCGGTATAAAATTCGGATCCGCACCCTGAAAGCACATCAACCACCACCTGTCACCCCACCTCCCTGTACAAACACAATTCTATTCTTCAGAACATCATGAGTTCCCATTTAGGAGAAGCTTCCAAGAAACGTGGTCGTGGAAGACCGCCGACCTACGTGTTTAACAGTGATGAACAATTGTCTGAGTCGATGGAGAAGCTGAAACAAGCCATTGAGAAACGGCGCAAGTCGCAGAAGGAGAAGTATCATCGTAAAAAACAAGAAAAGAAGAATAACGAAGCAAAGAAGCGAAATGGCAGCTCTTCGCGAAACAATCATGAAAACCAACCTGTTTTGAACGGTGGACTGATTCTAGACATGGCTATTGCAGGAACGTCCCCTGTTTCTAACAGCTCCCGCTATCGCCAGGTGTATCCTCGTATTTGAAGCCACGTTGATTTGTAATGAATTTTGGTTTGACTCATCATTTCTCCTTAAAGCAAATTTGTTCTAATATCTTTTGCTAAGCCTTGCAAACGCGTTGTCAGCCATTGCGTACCTCAGCCTTGGTAAAGTAAAAAAGCAAGAGATGTTAATGCGTCCTCGCAACTTGAGTGTGTTGTTTTCTTCCAATTCGACTGGCAAATTACTCTAATAGAAAGGAAAGTATCGGTCTCGATTAACTCCCCCTCTCTAGATGTAGTGATTCAGGTGCGAAAGTGCCGAGTTGAGGTTATGATATTTTCTACATAGTGCTCCGCATTGAAACATACTTGGTGACGCATAAATCTACCACAACGTAGCTTCGTATAACGCAATGTGTTCACCACAGTCAGCTGATACGTTGGAAAATTGGAGACACGTTTATGAGGTACGCACGACCCATGGCGGCTAGTTCAAAATGCCGTCGAAGAGAAGCCTTGAGATTAACGCACCAATTATATTACTTGAATTATTTCTACTCGAGTGCACATTAACAGAATGCTCAAAAATCTTCATCGTTTCTGCAATCTCATTCTCACTTCACTACAGTAAGTACCACATCACTCCAGCTTTTTCTCACAGCTAGCCACAAAGTCTCATGAGATTGAAATAGAAATATCTAAACGCTCCTAGTCGGCGATACGGACGAATTGGATGGAGAATAGCTCTGAATCTGGCTTTCTCCGACACGTCACTGATAGTCTATGAAAAAGTGAGTGATAGGCACGAACCCTGAAGGGAGCATGTATTTTGGAATAGAAAAACGTTGAATCTGCTCCCTTCCCTTTGTTTCCTTCGATTCTGCTTAGTCTAGAAATCCTCATAGTAGAGATCAATAACAGGGAGCCTACTGAAATGCAATCCCCTACAATATTATTTATCATGTGGTACTTGATAAGGTCCTCATCTAGACTCGACTCATTGCGATAGCCTACGCACCATAAAGTATGAAAGATTCCCCGAACATACCTTTAGTACTTCAAATCAATTCTAGAATCGGTCTAATTCTGCATTGTTTCCTAAATTTCGTTTGCTGCGTGATTGCATTGTCCACAAGACGTAGATGCACATTGTGGTAAGACGGTCACGTCTCTAACCAATGAAAGAGTACTTGCTTCGTAAGGTTTCTTTGAATTATGCAATTGATTAAGGTTCTTTCTTGACTTGTGAATTAAGGCTCGTACTGGACTACGACATATTTTCGACATCGTATTGACTTGTTGGACGTTTTGGCTACTCAGAATGCGACCCTGTCTAACAAGGGCCATGTGTCACTATCACAGTTGTGTAGGATATGAGATCGTCAAAGAATTATTATTGGAGGTTTTTTCCTCAAACAGACATGCAAATGTTTCGCTTGGACACTCAAATATTACTTAGGAGTTGTAGACCGAAATATTCGTACCGTTTCGAGAGAAGTTATCTTCTCTTTGTCATTAATAATGTCGGCAGCTCAAAATCAGGTAATTCTGATTGATACATTGCGAAATGAGTCACTTTCCCGAACAATGTTGCCTACATGTGATTTACTGGGAACTAAACCGAAAGAATTTCTGCCATCGAGGACGCCTTTAAAGTTTGAAGATTACTACCTTACACCGTTGGCTTCAAATTTTCCACCAATAATTACGCTACTGATAGAACTGAAGCACTCACTGACTGGACAAAATTGTGATGAAGCACAAATTACGTGTCTATTGTTCAATTGAAGCTAACCTGAAGTTTGAGATTTCCTACAAACTAGATCTTACTGTCGGTTAGAATTGTAGAAACAAAGACCAGTACTCAAGAACACAGCACCTGAAGGTAGTGTAAGTAAACTAGTGCGAACAATAGCGAAGGCTTATGTGGCCTACCCAAGAGCATCGTTATGTAATTGAAATAATAGTTTTTCTCAAGTTGAGTTCAAAATATTGAATTGTAGCATATGCTGTAGTTTATACTGTTCCAAAACTACCCTCGATATGAATGGACCGTTCTCTGTTAGATTTTTTGTCTATCTGATCAATTTCCGGTGAGTCACAAAGGCTTCATATTATCCTCAATTTATGTGATCATTTCTGCAGGCTTCAATGCTCCTTGTTTGTGGAACCAGTGTTGTTATCGTGCCAGTTTTCAGGAGGACATCACGGAATTTCAAATGTCAAAGAGATCAAAAACTGGCATTGTATTGGCAGTTTTTGAGAACCTAACTTCAACTATGAGTATGTAGATAATGCAACCTGGGAGGCATTAATGTCAAAGAAAAAACGTAATGCGACTATTTGATGCGAAAAAACTTTGAATTTCGATTGTACCATCATTAACAAGCGAACATTTCTGAGGAGATGAATGCTACCTGAGCTTTCTTTAAGCACATCTATGTCCGAAACCATGCTCAGTATAACTAGTTAGCTAGAAAAAGTACAAAAGCTGCGTAGTTGGACTCGATTTACTCTATTTCAAGTTGAAACGTATATCAATATAGAATTATCAAGATGAATGTTTTAGAGTACAAACTTTGGTACTCGTACAGTACGTGAGAAGCCAATTTATATGAAGCCATTTATTAGATGCACGAATTTCGCACGACAACCAATCTACAATATTTAATTTCCAATTTGAAGATGGATATCAATTGTACTTCAAGTTGTAATAATTGACGCTCGTTTGGATTTTAGAAATTTGACTTCCATTTTTGGATTTTTAATGAAATCGCAGCAGATACTGTAGAAGTAGCTAATAGTTCAACGCAATTTTCTCGGCTTGCCGTACGACAGAATATACTATTTTGCATGGTATGGGGTTATTTCTTTGACTAAAAAATTGTTACGTCGTGTTTCTTTACAAATTTCGTTCACGTTTAATGGGAGAAAGCTGCGATTGAAATGAAGTATGGGTTAGAGTAATCAGTTTGAACTCCTCAAAATTCATAAGATTTCGTATGGAAGTATCCTTCTGCCTTCATGCACCTATTGATCTGCGTGCAATATTCAAATTATTTAGCAATTATTGACAATGACAGACTGAACCATGCAAGTTTTATCTCGAACATCTACGTTTCTACTGTTTGGTTAGAAGTCAATCACTAACACAACATCTTCAGAATAATTGTGCTGATGAAATGAACTGAATGAAAACTCGATGTATGGTAGCACTAATATGATTGAAAGAGAAGAACAAATTGAATTCCAAATAAATACAGAAGCTATGTCCCGCTTTGGAATTTTTCCTTCGCTTTTAAAAGTTTCATATCCAACTGTTGCCGACGAATAATCATATGCACGCATCGATTAGAAAAGTAAAGAGCTCTCGAAATTTTCACAGTGAGGACATGAGTTTGCGCTGTTGTCAACGTTCTAAAATTCTCCCGATTTTTATTGAATCATAAGGAATTTCATTTTCACAATTAGAAAGCACCTATGTATTCTAGCAACTTAAATAAAAATGCATATATATTACTTAATTACGACATCAAAATTCAACCGAAAGTAATAAAAAAGGAGGTTTACTTGTAACGTTAATTTATACGGATCACAGTGTCCTTCTTCAGTTGCTAACTATATTACAGACCAAGTAAGATATTTGGTTTGTTCAGAACAGGAAAAAGAAAATTTGAGAGGAATGTATAGCTTGGGGAAGTAATCCTTGCTTGAATTCAATATCAGGTCAGAAATTAAAAGTTCTGAGTGTATCAATCTAAAATGAATAAATCTACTACTATTTACGATCGAGTTTTGAACGAAGAGTGAATGCATAAGCGATACTGGAGATTTACCAAGGTTCGTCACTATCTGAAAATTTGTATGAATCTCATTCGACGATATTAGGCGATTTTGCGATGACTTAATTGATTATTCAAGTGAAATAGAATAGAATACGATATTGTTGGGTTATTTTTTTCTGACCCTTACATCAGTGATCAATCATAAGATAGTCGAAGTTGGTTGACATGCGTCTTGATATTATTTTTCGGGAATGAACAATAATAGCTTAACTTGAACAGCAAATCCTTTTGAAGCCAAATTGTGAAAAGTTAAAATGCACTTGTAGCTCTTGGAGCCTGTTGTTGCTTATTTAGCGCAGACTGAAAAACGATCTGCGAACTACTTTTCACAGATTCCTGGTCAAACATGCGAAGTATAGTGAGTGTTGGTCTCATACTGATAAATCAAAGCTGCTTCTCTTCCTCTAGACTAGTTTCTTTAATTTGAACAATTCTGTCACATATATAAAATTTCGGATTTAAGCTGTGTAACGAAAAAATCGAGTTTGGATATTAAACTATCGTATATCATTCTTTATTCCATTTGCCGATGGTACAAAACTGATTTCTTCTGCAAGAGACTTTCGCTTCGATAAAGAAGTAATGACAGTTTTTGTGGTTATGTATTGAATCATTAACAGTCTTCTTTACGGTTGTTACTATCTGAAATCAATACGAGTCACAATACCATAATATTTGAGTTTTCAATAATTTGATTCTTGTTCCATAGCATCTTGGATTTCAGAATACATTTAAAGTAATGACCAGGTGATCGTACATCTGTAGAAATAGTAAGTACGTTAGGAACTTGCAGAAGATTTTTTTAAGTGGTTAGAACAAAGTTTAAGCATTCTTGAATTTATGGTATCCTGTCAAACGTAGTACCTTTTCTTCTTAATGATGCACACCAAAAATGTAATTACAACAATGTAAAGAATGTAGAAAATTGATAATTACACAATGTTTTCATGTAAATTTGTCTGAAACGGAGCATGATATAAGATCTAAGCCTCGAGTTCAAGAATCTATGATCGCATCATAAAATTTTCCAAAATAGAAAAACGATTCATTTTGCTTCTACACTTCGAGCCGGTTCAGTCTTTTTCAGTTCTTTCATTGTTTTGTTTATCATAGCCTTTTTCATCCTCCAATTCACGAGAATTCAGTTTTTGTGATACTTTTTTTAAGATTCCAGATGAAGTCTCAGATATTTGACGCTAGACACCATCATAACTGTCGCGTTTCCGAGACATGCCCTGAATGTAAGTATGCGGCATGATCATTATGTTCATACCCTTCATCTATAAGCCCCATTTGTCCTCGATGCCATTAGATTGCTTTGTTTGACAAGGCACTGGTTAAATCAGTGTCAAGGGAAGATGGTTCAGAGGTATACTTCGCAGAGCGTATAGAGCGAAAGCACTTCAGGAGGCGCAAAGTCGTCGTAAACAATCTATTATTCCGCCGACGAAACAAAATTCCGAGTTCTGGACAGTGAATTTGCAGCTTGTTCCGAACAAAATCATTACTGTTAGAGGTGGCCTTCGAACTGAAAAGTGATGAAAGCCATCAGCTTCTTCAATCGAGTTGGGATATTGCGAAGACCGTCAAGTATTCCATCATGATGAAATTAGAATCAGAACGGAAGAGATTTTATTAGAAGTTCGTTGCACACAACATTCACTGTTATATTGGTCCCTCTCCTAGCAAAAGTAAAAGGAGCACACAACTGGAAGCGTATCACTATATTTCCCGGTAAACTCAAATGCGTAGTCATGATAAATGGCAGAGATGCATCGATCCATCACTTACGGCGATGCATTGCACGGCTGTTTGGAATTTCGGAAGCACTTGATGCACTAGCAATGGCCATGTCGAGAATTAACCCACCATCTCTTACAGAGTGCTCACGGTGACTGCTTCTCCCCGTGTTAGACGAGCTCCCTGAAGCTTGATTATTCTTCTTCTCCATTTTCTTTCGATGATACTTATCTTTCTGGGATTTGCGCCTTTTCTCGATGGTCAACTTCAACCTCTCCATAGATTCGGACAACTTTTCGTCATTGGAAAACACATAGGTCTGAGGACGACCACGCCCACGCTTCTTAGCCGGTTCGCCATTTCGTGAATCCATAGTGTTGAAAGCAGTTAAAAGGGTTGTGGATGATGATGGCAGCGGTACTTCTCGAGGAGAGTGTGTTGCTGAATTCTTACCTTGCGAAGAAGATCTGAGACTTTTATAGTGTTGCTTCAACAACCACTTCTAAAAATCAAGGAGAATAAGCAGCGATGTATTATTCTAGTGCTATTTGTTTTGCTCGATACTGTACGGTGCAGTAGTTCAAGGTATCCCAGGCTCCGACTTGCGTTATGTCATTGTGGTCAGCTAAGTACTTGCAAAAGTACTTGCGATCAGTGTGCTCGAAGGGCGAATAAGAAGGTTCCAACGAATTGACTAAAATAGACAATGACTTAAAGTAAGCGCTGATGTGTATTGTCGGATTATTGTGACGTCACTGTTCATTTCTTTCTCAGCAGTGCTAATACTGCCGAATAAACGACTGTTCCTTAATTCTACATGCGAACGAATATCGTATTGGGCATTATCTATGAATGCAATTGATTGAAGTACTCTACTCTAGACGTGTGCTGCAATGTTATATTGCTAACCGTAATATATTTCTTTCACAAAACTTCTTCAAACAGCACAACAATGTGCTCCGAGCTACAGTACCCGAGAAGAGACGTTACAAACGAACCGGAATTATCAAGGATCGTCGTTTTCGCTTTTCTGGACGAACCAAATTTCCGATCAATAAACAAACGCTAGAGTGCGATGCAGGGGCATTCATTGCTGCAGGAGACATCTACCAGTTCTATTTCGGTCTTCTCATTCCCCGGGAGTAACAATGTAGGAAGGGCATCCAAATATCCAAGATTTCAAGGCTGTTCGATCTCAATCATGTAAAAATCGAAATCTGAGGATAGTTTGATTGCTTCCTTGCTTAGGACTACAGTATCAACAAGTTGAAACAGCAAATTTTACGATTTCAGCTTGCGACAAAGAAAATGAAAAACATACAGTACGGTTCGTAGATGGATGCAAATCCACCTACTTCAATAGAATTGCTTACAATTTCCTTACCAACACTCATTCTTCTGTGAAGAGAAGAACAAAGATTGTGAGAGTAAGTTGCATTGAAAACAAATAGCTCATGAGGAATCGTTTTGACGCTGCTGAGTTGGGCACGCTAGGTACGCACTAGAAATCCTTTCTTGTTCTGCACATATAGCGACGGGATCGTGACGAGTGTAACCTCGTTTCACGGAACAGTATACTGTACCAGGAACTAGCAAACACTGAAGAAAGCGTGTAGGATGCAATGGCCAGAGTACACTCATGCATCAAACGATCTTAGGATTGAATAGGTACTGTACAGGCCGAATTCTGACAACATGGCGAGCCTCTAAACGCGACATGGTATTCAGATTTGTGCAGAAGCACATGCGTATGAATAGCATATCTACTACATTCTATTCATTCCGCAAATTTCCTACGTTAGGCGCGACAGCCGCATCTCCCTGCCTCTTCCTAAAGATTGTTCTGTATCGCTCCATAGAGTAACGGTTTCGTAGAAAAATATGAAAACGATAGCAGAGGAAATGGGAACTTTTCTTCTCGTATCGCCCCATTATCATCGTATTCTCATCTTGCAATAGGTATGAGTCCGCTTGCCACGAATCCTACTAAGAAAAGCTGCCAATTTCGCCGAATTAAGTGCGACGGCGTGTCTAATCAACTTGGGTTTCCGTAATGCGACATGCCGTACGTTGAGCGACCATCTCTCCGGAAATAAAAGATTCAATTTCTCCTTCTCCCAATATTGAGCACTTTCGGGTCTACACTTTCTTCACTGGTATTTCCGAGCGGTGAAGTTAAAATTCGAGGTCTTATTCTGATTTCAACGTTGCGGATGACGAAATTGTGCACTTGCAAATGTATGCTCGTAGCACTCTTTTTTCTGTTTCTTGAACACGGCGTTTAAAGAGTTCAATGTTTTCTCTGGGTTCCTTGCGAGACTGCCGATTTCCCATTCATATCTTGTTGAAGCTCTAAATGAGGACTAAAAGCTTATTGATAATAG
>JAAUYH010119734.1_pt1 | contig 11555 bp, 6 predicted proteins | sample 7278061 | NCBI WGS metagenome assembly JAAUYH01 (sample SAMN14350203, study PRJNA611818) | marine sediment metagenome | isolation source: surface marine sediment (0.6m) | place: French Polynesia: Moorea | collected 2018-08 | reverse complement strand
GTTTCCTGTTTGCAAGCTACGACGTGTGTGTACAGTAATCTACCGTTGCTTTTGTACGTGCCGTGATTTACTGTTAGTCATGCATGATGGTAGTGGAAGTTAGATCTTTCCGTAGAGAACAAAAGATGTAACCGCAATACAGAAATCTTATAGCAGATCTCTGATTGGTTGTTTGGTCCGAACAAGTTGGTGTGATTGGGAGACAGTCGATCAACATTTCAATTCCGAAATGTCACACGCTCAGCATATTATCGAACTGAAATACTTTCATACTCATTCGTATTACGGATACATAGGGACAACGTTCAACACGGGTGAAGTTCATATTATGCTGATAACTAGGTGAACAACTTGGGTCACGACATCGTCATTCGCGAAAAATTTCGAATGGCATTACACCTAATACTCATCCAATACCTTCGAAACCCCTTCCAAGGAACGGGACACTATATCCACAGTTTACGGTAGTTATTCTCCCTGAAAACCGGGTGAGGAGGATTTAAAGTTATAGGTACGATCATAGTTCAAAACCTTTTTAGAAGGGAGCTTCGCGCTCTCAGACCCCTGCTCGTATGCTACAATGGCTTCAAGTTCCACACTTTATTACATGACCTGCTGTTCCATGCATTACAAGTCGTGGCAATTACATAAAATCCCACATTGTCTTGCTATGTGGACAAGCAAGTTGTCAACCTGATACTACGAGGTGTGCTTCATATTTTGAGGCTCGGTAACAATACGAGAACCTGGATGCAAAATATGAAACAGCTCCCTATTACCAGGTAAACAGCTCCCACGAATCTGCTTAAGCCCTCTTCAAATTTCAATATTTTTAGACAGTTTACAGTTAGCAACTTGTCAACCCTCACTGCTGTGATCGCTGGTATGTGTATGTTGATGTTGTCAATGGTTTTCATATACTTCACTTCCTAAATGAAACGAGATTTTCAGGTTGGTATGACAAATGCATGTTGAACAGTATAACCTGTCATGCATCACATGCTCCGCGGCATCACTGCGCATCACAGTAATCGACTAGCAGCGTGCTCGTTTCTTTCGATTGCTAGCATCGTCCTTTATTGGCCATGGACGCCAAACGGCAACTGTGGAACTTGTTCGCCAAGTTGTGACTGAAGGTTACACACCTGTTTCGGCCGCGCTTTTCCTCAAAATGCTTTGGCAGGTCCAATCTGCTTCGCTTGCCTGAATTTCGAGATGATGTAGCGAGCCTATTTAAACTTTTACGACATGTTGTGAAACACCAACACAAGACATTCTTGATCAACATGCATACCTTACCTGCCTTGTTTGCTTTGCTTATTGCAATCGGTGTCGTGAACGCCCGAGCATGTCACTTGAGAGGCATCTGCTACGCCCTCGACAACTCGGGTTCGGTCTCCGGTCACTACGACAAAATAACGAATTTCACCGTGGCCAGCGCTAGGACATTCGCAGCAGCCAATGTGCAAACCGAGTACTCGGCTTCGTGGTTCAACTGGAATGCAGGGGTGATCCAGGCACCCACCACCGACCTCGAGGGTGTGTTTGTGCCGAAGATTGAAAATGACACTCTGCGTGGTGGCGGAACCAACATCTATCGCGGACTCGAGAGTTGCTATAAGCAGCTCCCAAGCGATGGCGCGCGAGTCATCATTGTCGTCACTGATGGAATGGGTGCTGCAAATCCGAACCCATTGCCCGAGATACGCAAAGATGGCATCGCGGTGGTGAGCGTAGGTGTTGGTGATAACGTCGACGAAAAGTTCCTGAAAAACATTGCCACGAAACCCGAGTTTTATGTCAAGGCCGAATTCGACATCCTGCCCAAGTTGGCGGACTCCATCAAGGAAGCCGCGTGTGATGCAGTGGCGACTGTCAAGTGTCAAGAGGCGTACGATTCTTGTGACTTCACTTTCGAAGGAGTGAACAGTGTTCCGACCTTTGACGTTAGCGGGAAGGCGGATGAGGCGTTCACACCGCGCATCATCCGCAAGTCAGCCCTGAACGCGAGCGTGATAGGCGTCGTTAACTCGCAGGCCGGCGAGTTCGAGCCCATATTCGCAGACACAAATTTGCCCATTTCATCGGAGGGGACGCCGAACTTCGCACCTACCGCGTTTAAAACATACTCACTGGAGAATGGCGGCTCGGGAATTGGGCATCAGACGTTTCACGGCGATCAACTGAGCGTCGCAGACGACCGCTGTGTGGTGGTGTTCTTCCAGAGCTGGCAGGTGTTGGACGCTGCGGATGGTGCGGTTATCGACAACATGAACTTACTGAAGAGGGACAACTCATCGTGTGTCGCATTCCAGACTTCTGCGTAACTTTGTATTGTAGCGTACTTGTAGAACATTGTTGTGATGAGGTAAGATCGAAATCTAGATGGTTGAGTCTTACTCCGAGTAATAAACTGCTTATTGGCAGTAACTGATTACACACAATTTAACCTTCACTCACCACACGTTTCAATTCGAAGATTAACTTGAACAAAGATCGGGCGCGTCGAAATTTCCCCGATTACTGAGAAGGAAACGATAGATATGAATGGTGCTTTGCAATTATGGAATTATCGTTGTAATAGAAAGAAAACAGTGAACAACTCGTGAAGCGATCGAAAGATGTTGATACGCACTGAAAAAAACTGTATTCTATCCAGTTTGCTAGCCCCATCACTATCCCTCAATCGAATGGCTGTAAAAGAATGAGAAAATGATGGCAAAAGCAAACTAAATAAAGATGACTGTTCGACTCCCCTTCTGGTGGACTGGAAACCTATTCTTAGCATGAAAGGGAGGCAGAGAAATAAGTGCATTCTGCAATGCTAACTCTGTTCTGTCACTTGCCGCCCCTTACGTTTGTAAAAATACCTGTAGTTGCTACCAGACGGTAGAGCCAAAAAATATTCGAAAAGTCTTCACGTCAAGTTGGAGGGGGGCCCCCAAAACAATGCAGCTGTCTATTTGACTTGCAAATGCATTGTGGATGACGGCCATTTCTCTCTCTTCCATCAAATCACAGCAGTTGAATAACAGCGCGTCCATTCATTTCATTCGATTACCAATTCTTGATTGGCCCCTGTCACAACACGGCATGAAGTGCAACTCTCTCGCGCTAACTCATAGCTCTACGTACTGTCGTTGTCTGGACGAAACTCTTCATCCAGCTTGTGCAGCTTCAACATACTTTGCTTCTATGAATTTTTCGAACACTGCAACCAAGCTACAGTACTTAAGCTTTTGCGACTTGTCAGTGTTCAATATACCTTCACCGCACCTACAGCTATGACCATAGGCATTCCAGCTATCCTGTGCATCATTCTCGCTGCTTTCGGCGTCGCAAATGCCCAGAAATGTCGCCTTCAAGGGATTTGCTATGCTCTCGACAACTCGGGATCGATATCTGCAGACGAGTATGAACAGATTAAGAACTTTACGCTGAGAAGCTCAAGGAACTTCGCCGTTTCCGGTGTGCCGACCGAGTACTCGGCGGCATGGTTTACCAGTAGTTTCGGAACGATTCAATCGCCCACCACTGATCTAGAGGGTGCATTTGTGCCAACCATTCAAGCAGACACGCCGCGCAGTGGCGGAACGAACATCTATCGTGGACTCAGCGCTTGCTTCGATCTGCTCCAAGGCGGCGGAGCTCGCGCAATCGTCGTCGTAACCGACGGACAGGGCGCATCCGCGCCGAACCCGCTGCCGCAGATTCGCGCTGACGGCGTGGCTGTTGTGAGTGTGGGTGTTGGTGACGGTATCAATGAGGCGTTCTTGCGCAGCATCGCCACAAAGCCTGAATTCTACATCCCGGCCACTTTCGATATGCTGCCCAAGTTGGAAGCTGCAGTTGAGCAAGCCGCGTGCAATGCAGTGTCCGTTATTGCGTCACCTGAGCCAGTTTCTCCGCCCTCTAACTCGGGTTGCCAGAAGGTTTTCAATGCCTGTGCTTTCACGTTCGAAGGTGTGTCTGGGCTGCCGATTTTCAACATTGACGTGGCGGCGGATAAGCCGTTCACACCGCGTATCGTACGCAAGACCAATGTGGGCACAAGTGTGGTAGGTGTGATCAACTCACAAGGAGGTGTGTTCCAACCAGTATTCCAAGATATTGGAAAAGTGATCTCCAAGGTTGGCGACCCGAAACTATCGCCCACAGCGTTCAAGACGTACTCGTTGAAAAATGGCGGCTCGGCAATTGGCCATGAGACGTTTCAAGGTAATCAGTTGACGGTGTCGCGTGGCCGTTGTGTGGTAGTCTACTTCCAGAGCTGGCAGGTGTTGAACGCCAAGGATGGTGTCGTGCTGACCAACATTAACTTGGCAAAGAGAGATAACTCCGCGTGTGTCGCTTTCGGCACTTCTCCGTAGCCTTAACTATTGGAACTGAAAACTACAGTATTGTGGTGGAGCTATTGAAATCGATTTGATTGGGGTGGTGTTGAAGACATGGTTACTTTACTGTTAACTAGTTAGCTGCATGGCACCTTTGAGCATTATAAATTTACGTACTACGGCTATCATAAAATTACAATTGGTTTGACTTTTCCTATAAGAGATAAGGAACGAAAGTGGAAGTTAACATACGATTGAGAAAAACAAATTTAAGTTTGAAACGAATATTTCATCATGCTTTTCAGTGATTATTAAGTTCCTTCACAAGTATATAAAACGTAATCTTTGCCGAAAATGAGTCCCTTGATTTCTCAATCATATAGAGATCGCGAGCTATTTTTTTCACCTCCTGAACTAATTTTGCTCGCTATCGATAAGCGCGCAATGACTTATGAAGCCGATAACTTCTCGCCTAACTAGAGCGTTTATAGCCATGGAACCGAACGAGCGTTGCTTGACGAAAATGTTGCTACAAGCGCGCGCGTGAGATAATTTGGCATGCTGTACGGCGCACATCAACCTAGTCGAATGGTCACCTCAGGGCTCCATCCGACAAAGTACCCTGTTTTCTGAGTTTCGTGTCAGGAAGTCTTGTACAATATGTATGCTTGTGTTAAAAGCAGAATTGTTACCAATATTATTGCCACAAATTGTATAGCTCAACTCAAAAATGGTATTGCAATATTTCTCGTTTTTTGCTCCAATACATATTGCTATACAAAACCGCTCTCCAATGCGTATGGAATACGTCCGGGTTTCCTGTACTTCCTAATTTACTTCGCAGATCCTCTATTTCATCTCTTGTAGTCGGAACACAGTCTTCAATTCGCCTTCGTTGCTCAATCTTGTGCAAAGTATATCATACAGTATTTACTTGACTTACGACATTTGGTCATTCTCGTTTCTGTCAAAAATATCACTTTCTATCCATTCCTTGGCAATTACCAAATCTTCTCGCGATGTGGGCGTACCAAGCGCTTTAGCTATAGTATTGTAGTGCACAGACAACACTCACTTGTATCTGCACTTGGACTGTAGCCGCTGAGAAGGTCTGCCCGCTTGCACTGATTTTTGTCGCCGAACTCCGTACGGTGCCTCGCGCCCCAACGCCCCGGCAAACTAGGCGTGGGCTAGGGACGCGGTGGCGGTGGAAACAAAGGTCGAAAGCTGGCCGCCCTCGCTGCGTGGGCTGCGCGCCTCGTTGCAAAGGTAGAATTCAATTTTACTCTAGGATGTTCTGCCCTCGTAAAACCGTCCGTAACTCTATTTAACTACTTCCAGAGCTGATGTCCTAACAGGCAACCGCTGCAAGACAGGCCACGTTCTGTCGTTTTGACAATTTTACTGACTTTGCAGTACCAATACAGAAGTGCCTTGCTGAATAAGAATTAAGACCTGCTGTACTGACGCAAGAATTCTTAATTTTCCAAAGACCGTGTGCAATTACACTACATATTGACGTGCACCTTGTTCCACACAGATTCTGTCAAAGTGGACCATCAAAGGACGAAACCTACTGAGTCGAACGAGCAGTGATGAATCCCTTCTTCATTATCATGCTGAGCAAAATCATGCTCCACTAATGTACTGTCTCGCGAGCTATTTGTATGCTGCTATGAAAATCTCCAGCCAAAGCGATGAAGACTTGTGGTTGAACTCGGCCGCGCATCTACTCGGCGGTTTGGCGGCCATAATGTTGCGTCCGATAATCGAGGATGAGACGGAATACCTCAGTTCAAGCCCCAGAACACGACTGTTGGGACATGTAACGATTTTGATAATGGTGAACAACTTTGTCGCGCATCCCTTCATGTCTTTTGCAAGTGCTTTCCTCGATGAGATGGTGATTCGAATCAGAACTGTGCGCCCATGCCGTTCCCTCAGCGAAGCGTACGGAACTGTATGTGGGACATTGAAAGAACCAGCCTAATATAGAATATTTTTGTATCTCTCGTATTTGGAATGCTACTATCTCGCAGACGACATGGAATTCACAGAATCGAAGTTTTCTGTAATAATATATACTGCGAGACATGCTTGTCAACTGGTTGACGAAAAAAGAGTGAACCAGTACGCAATTGTATTGACGCAGCAACTCCCTCGTTTACTGCGCTTATTGTTTGACAAGCTATTTTATTTGTGCTTGCGTTTCATATGCGGTCAGGGAGCATCAATTGTTGGTGCTAACGATGAAAATATTGCAACTCAGTGGAATGTGTGTATGTCTTGATGTTTGGTTATTCTTGAATGATGCGAAAGAGTATTTTGCCGAAGAAGCTGGGGCTCGCTTTCTGGAACGAATCACTGTACTTCTAATGTCGAAAAACTTTGTCGTATATCCTCTGCTGTGCTTTTCAAGTGCATATATCGATGAGTATGTATTGTGGCTCTACGCATTCGCTTTCAATGCAAAACCTCGTAAACAAAACATTGCCACAAAAGCGATCTCAAGACTGCGAAATGAACCAGAGCTGCGTCTGTTCTCATATCAGTCGTACTTAGAGTGGGTCAAAATTTCCGACATATTTGAGAATGAATTCGAAGGCGAGTATATAATTTCAATTCTAATCCTATTTTCTAAGCACTTCGACTTTATGTTACAGATTTGGGGGATGCGTGTGAATTTTATGTTAATCGAATTGTGTTGTACCGTATTTGACCATGTATTTGGTGGTCAAAAATTGAGTCTCACAAGTCAAATTTTCACCGTTTGGTTTTCTGTAATATGTTCTAGACTGCTTGAAGTTTGAAAGTCATTGGAACAAGCCCCTCTTTGTTTCATTCTCCCCCTAAGCGGAAGTACATTTATGAGAATGCCATCCTAATGAAAAGGGATCGACTCATGAATCACATAGTCTATTCCATCCACACTGATATAGCAACCAAGAAATAGAGTGCAGTTCAATCTACATTCGGAACTTAGCTAATTCATTTAAAATTTATTCAGGTAGCATAATAAAAAATTATGATACAGCGTACTATTCTTCTTGCAGAAATAAGTTCTATAAAATCCCAACACCTTTTTTAAATATATTTTTCATCTAGTTACGTGCTCTATTGCATACACACTCAAGAGTAAGGACGCCCACATCGAGTGACTCGGTTTCCCATTTTCAGGGGCAAATGCCATACTGTAAGCGCGACCCGTGGTGAGACTCCGAACAGAGCTTGATAATGTTTACATCGAAACATTTGGCTAACCGATAGCCAGAATTTAAAATTTGATCGCCAACTTTATTTAAGGTGATGAAAGAAGTTACAACCATATAATCGGTTACTCTGATACTTGTGATTTACAAGGTATAAATCAAGGTCTATTCCAAGTGTAATTTTGCAAAGTAATTGACAATTATTTCTGAGTAATATACCGAAAATTATTAGCTTCAGGAAGAATATCAGTACTTTCTTACGATATAGATTTCAACTGTATCATTAAATAATAATACACATTAAAGGTTTGATTCTAAATTAGCATCTACATCTGATGCGACTGTGCTGACTTACAACGAAAAATACATTTAGAGAACTTAATTTCGTCGTGTGTGGCACTGAGATGAATTTTGAAAGTGAAATTAAGATATATCGTAGACTATTGATTGTGGCGAGATGAAAATGGATAGCCAGAAGATATTTCCGAGGATTTCGTATTTTCATTGTACTGCATGGCAGTTCCTGAATTATGCTTGTTTTCGCCATATGGCTTTTTATGTTAGGTTTCATTTCATTGCGATTTCTGTGTTTCATCCCGTTGTCGTCAATACAAGACAGCACTTTTCGTATGTTTCTCGAGTTCCGGTACCTTAGTCTAGCACCTAGATTAAGATTGAATACGTCAGTAGCAAGGAACTCCATACTTTATTCTCGTCGTATTCGTCTATTTTTACCTTCCGACGGGGCACGATTTATGGCCGTGTGTCCCTACCCTAAGGATACTACCAATTCGACACTGAGACTATTCGAATTATTCATGAACCAAAGCCGATCTCAAGAACCAGGCGACGTATTCTAGGATTACATTTCCACTACATTAATATTCAACACTTCGTTGGTTTACATCTGATCTAGATTAGCTATAAAAACTTCGCCAAATATAATAGTGACAACTCCCATCTTCTCGAGAAAATTAAGGTGAATATCACGAAATGCTATAAATTTTGTACTTCGCTTTGTTTCACAGTAGAATTAACATATTTTGGATTAACCTTTTTGAATTTTACCCCATTCGCTAGGTGGAATGGCACCTTTTCTTTTAATGCGGCACGATAAGGGCTAACTTCCTTATCAGACGAGACGTGAAGGTGAATTTGACTAGTGTCCTAAAGTCAACGGAGACATTCTAGAGTTCCTGAAACGTGTAAAAAGAACATGCCTTTGTATGGATTCATCGAAGACTCGCCAGAATAATCGGCTCAAACTAAGCAAATATATTTTAGATTATCCAAGAATAATTTGCATCGGTATTCTATCCTTTTGTGCTGACCGTTCTCGTAAGGGAGACAAAATATTGAATACAGTGCTTGATTAAAGGATGCCGTCTGAATGATGCCAGAGAATGAGCTAGAATCATAAATCAAAGTGTTGCTAGACTTTTGGGCATAATTGATGATCTGAATAAATGCACTGTATTATTGCAGTAATTATGGCCTCATTGCTGATTTTTATAAAAATTTTCGAGTTAGCATGATCCAGGCTCTAGCTGTTAGTTGCGGCCAATGGAATCAAGAATAGTATCAAGATAACAAATGTCGAAATCAACATGATTTTCAACTGTCCCAACTACCGAAAGAGCTTCTTCGAAATGATCTAGACAATTAACCTGTCTTCTCACATGTGCCAATCGCCGCCTCATTCTTTTTCAACATCCTAATTCCTGTTTGAAGATGATTGCAGTATGTCGTTCTCCTGGGCAGTTAATTTCTTCAGAGACCTCTTTACGAATAAGTTTTTTGCTCTACAGCAGAAATACATTCTTCTTCGTTTCGGCAAAAATGAATATGCAGACTGCACGGTGCCGAAATTGGAGAGCTTGCGACCATAAAGCGGAGATTACAGTGTGGACGTGGTACTACAGTCTTCAAACTCTACGTAGGTGCTTGACCGAGATAACGGAAGTTGATGTTCGCCAGGACTAAAAGTACGTCTGTAAAATCTGCGGCGGCCGTACTGCAAACGATTGACTATCATACTGCTAACGAATCAGTACTGAGTAATTCAGGAACTTGATTTTTCCAGTATGTAGGCAGGATTTTGATAGTAGTAGCAATCTCCCAAGATTATCTCTTATTCGCACGTGATGTCGGATAGTTTTTTTCGCATTAGTTAACTTTCGATCATTAGAGAAAAGGCTTATCTTAATGCTTTCCGAACCAGAATTTACATATTATGTGCATAAATGTTCTCTTTTTTAACATTTATTTATGCAAGTGAATTGAAATGGATTTCAATGTTTTTTATCCGATGAAATAATGGCCTGTATTAAAATTATTCTGAAAGCGTCGATTGCGCGACAAATCTCACTTCCTGTCGTTTTCTTACCAAGCGAAGTGATTTGTTTTCGTGAGCATGTCTACATGATGTTGACGACTACAGCTCTATTAGGTGTACAGAAATGATAGTCAATAAATTATTCAGAAGATTATATAATGACCAGTTGCCTTTCAAGATTGGAAAATATCTGCTGGAAGAATTACGCTTATTCTATGAATTGATATAAGTTTATCAGGATTAGACATAGAATTTAAAGGATATGCCCGAAATCATGCCTCACAGATTTTTGTTAATGTGGCACTTGGGCTGCAATGAAAAATTATATCGTTTTGTAGAACTTAAGCAATACATCATCCACTAAAGCGCTTAGAAAAGTCACTGGTCTGTTTTCGAAGGTTCAGCAGTAATTGATTCGTGTTTATTAATTTCTCAAAACGCATTCACCTTGATCTGTCAACGTTTCGTTAAATATTTGCTTTGTTTAGAAAAACAATTGCCAAATTCGGGCAGTAGTATCGCGTCTCTGAGGGAATTTCACTATGTATCAGCATTTTTTGTTGTATTCAAATACTTCTTGCAACATTAAAATATTCTGGCATTGAGAACCTAATCTTGCAAGTATGATAGAGTGCAAAAGATTTGTTCATAACTTACTAGAATTTGATTGATTCGTTAAATATCAAAACTCAATCGCAATCTAATTTACAGATGCAAAGTGAAAATCTTCTAAATTTTTAAGTATAAGCCTATGTCCGACTGTTTCTCATGCTTTCTCTTATAGCGATTATGATTCCCGTGAATCCGCACCATCAAGACAGTCGGTCTGAATAGAAAAGTGCGTATGATCGAAATTTTTTTGTTTTTCGAAAACTAGTATTGCCAATATCAAGAAACTTTTACGTATGCCACATGAATTCCTAGAATGCATGAGTTCCGCTTGGACAATCAGTTGCCACATCCAGTTTACGGGTGACTATATCTCCTCAACGGCGGCCTCCCTTCCATGATTGATGTCTGTGGTGTTCTTCACGTCGAGTGGTTGCACTACAGAAATTTTTGTCAAACAAAGTTATTAGACAATTCAGTGTTGTGCAAATTTTGCCTGAATTATCAGCCCAGTAGTTCACTATTCATATTGTTAAAGGAAATGATCGTACAGAAGAATCTTCGAAAGCTGAATTCAATACTTCACGTAGGCAGTGCTAGCTGTTGTTCCGGAATAAGTGGTCTTCAATTCTGTTTTCTTGATACTAGAACGAATTTTCGGCGAGAGTTCTAGCTTTTTCGCTCTTTTCATAGATGAATTGAAGATGAGGCCAAGTTCCAGTTATCGATACAGAATTCACATTTCGTTTTGTGACATTCTGGAATTTTGTGATAGTTCATGACAAATAGTTTAGTCTGTTTTCCGTTTTAGCGCGCATCAGTATCCCAAGGTTGCAGCAGACTTGGAATCGAAAATTCTTATCGAACCTTGATAGCGAGAGTACCCGTCCTTTTCCTCCTTTCCCATACCAACTGAATTCAGTGCACGTGTGCATCTCGTAATATTCTATATAGTATTTTCTTACCCACACGTATGACTACGAGTGTTGAAATAGCAATTCCATCCTACAATAGCACACCCGCGGTGTTCGATTTACGGGTAGCAACATCACACAGTGAACACGTTAT
>JAAUYH010069286.1_pt1 | contig 11556 bp, 11 predicted proteins | sample 7278061 | NCBI WGS metagenome assembly JAAUYH01 (sample SAMN14350203, study PRJNA611818) | marine sediment metagenome | isolation source: surface marine sediment (0.6m) | place: French Polynesia: Moorea | collected 2018-08 | reverse complement strand
TAGGTCTTTGGCAGGACCTCGGCAAAAATCAGCACCAGCAGAGTCATCACAAGCGTCGCCAGCGCGACACCGCTTTCACCGAACGCGCGCGTGAACATGGCCGTGGCCAGCGAGGTCGCAAGGATGTTGACGAGGTTGTTGCCAAGCAGAATCGACCCGATCAGCCGTTCATTGTCTTCAGTCAGACCAAGCGCTCGCTTGGCCCCGCGGTCACCCTTTTCCGCACGCGACTTCAGCTGGCCCCGCGAGGAGGCCGTCAATGCGGTTTCGCTGCCCGAAAAGAAGGCCGACAATACCAGCAACAAAAGGATCGAGCCGCTGATAATCCAGAAGGCGGCATCGAGTGTTGACGAGGCGTTTTCCATTTTTCCTTGTTTGCGTAAAGGTTTCCCGTCTTATGGGGGTCAAGACCGTTCCATTCAAGGGAGTGCTGGGAAATGCACGTTAAAGACTTCGGGCGAATGGACGGCAAGGTGTTCCTGTTCGGCGGACCCTATTCGAACCTGCAGGCCCTTGAGGCGATGGTGCGCATCATCGGCGATGGCGACGCGATTTGCACCGGCGATGTCGTTGCCTATTGCGGCGATCCCGCCCAAACCGTCGCGTTGATGCAATCCCGCGCCATTCCCTGCATTGCCGGAAACTGCGAACAGCAGATTGCGACAGGCCAGGATGATTGCGGCTGCGGATTCGACGACGGATCATCCTGCAACCTGTTGTCGCGTGGGTGGTACCCTTTTGCCAAAAAGGCCTGCAATCAGGCCGCGGTGGACTGGATGCGTGGGCTTCCTGACATCGGGGTCTTCACCCATCAGGACAGACGCTATGCCGTGATCCATGGCGGCGTCGCTGCGGTGAACCGGTTTCTCTGGCCAAACTCGCCAGCCGATGCGTTTCGCGAAGAGATTGCCGCGTTGGAAGTCCACACAGGAAAAGTCGACGGTGTCGTCTCGGGCCACTCGGGCATCGCTTTCCATCGTGTCATCGATGGCTGTCGATGGATCAACGGCGGCGTCATCGGCATGCCGCCGCATGATGGCCGACCCGAAACCCGGTATGCGGTCCTGTCCAACGGGGATGTGACCATCGAGCGGTTGGCATACGACCATCAGGAAGCCGCGAAAGCCATGCAGGTCGCCGGATTGACCCAAGGCTACCATGACGCGCTCGAAACCGGCCTCTGGCCGTCCGAGGATACGTTGCCCACTGCATTGCGCCGCACCTGACGTTCTGGGCTTGTTAATTCAGTCCTGAGCCAAGGGATGATGTTCCAGCACCAGATCCTTCAAGCGCTCTTCCAGCACATGGGTATAGATCTCGGTCGTGGCGACATCGGCATGGCCCAGTAGCGTCTGAATGGTGCGCAAATCGGCGCCCCTCGCCAAAAGGTGGGTCGCGAACGCGTGCCGCAACGTGTGCGGCGTGACCTTCCCCGGCGATACACCGGCGGCGACCGCGATGTCCTTGATCAGCCCGTAAAACCTGTGACGTGTCAGATGCCCCGATTTCCCGCGCGACGGAAAGAGATAACGCGATAAAGGCGTGCCACGTTCAACGCGTGCCACGTCTTCGGCGGCATCGCGAACCGTCAGCCAGGCCGCCAGCGCCTCTTTTGCCGGGGCGGAGAGCGGCACCATGCGCTCCTTCCCGCCCTTGCCGCGCACCAGCAACATGCGGGGGTCACCGCGCGCCGCTGCAACGGGCAAAGAGACGAGTTCCGACACGCGCATGCCCGTGGCATAAAGAAGTTCCATCAAACAGGTGTTGCGTACTATGTCGTCGCCACGACCGGTCTCGCGGGCTGCTGCCAGCAGACGGTCGACCTCGTCCTCTGACAGCGTCTTTGGCAGGCTCTTGGTTCGCCCCGGTCCCTTGATCTGGATGGCCGGATTATCCTGGCGCCACCCCTCTTCGAAGGCGAAACGATAGAACTGGCGTACAGCAGACAGTCTTCGGGCGCGGGTTGCCTGGCTCATCCCTGCCGCGTCCAGATCGATCAGATAGCGTTCGATGTCGGATTGCAGCGCGGCCAGCATGTCGAGCTTGCGCAAGTCCAGCCATGCACCGAAGTCCTTGAGATCGCGGGCATAAGCAAGCCGCGTGTTCTCGGCCGCATCCAATTCAGCCGCCTGCGCCTCAAGGAAGGCCGCGATCTGATTCTCGCGCCTCATGCCGACCCCTCCAGCAAGATCAGCTCGACCGCGATCTGATGAGCCAGATCATCCAAGCCCGCGCGCCGCAGCGCTGCGAGCGAATGCGCCGTCATGTCCGGATTTCCGCCTGCGCCATCGGCGAGACCAGCGAGCGCGCGAAACACGACCTCGCCGGTGCGCCCTTCGCCCAGAAGCGTTTCGAACGTCTCATTCGTCTGGGGTGCCGCCAGCCCGCGCGCCACGGCGCGGGCCAATGGGAACCCAATGGGCGGTGGCGCAGAGGCCTTGCGCGATAGGGCCAACAGAAACTGATCCTCGGCCGACGGGCCGGCAAAACGGCGGACCTCTTCCTCCGCCTCGGCCAGAAGCGCGATCTCGAAGGCCAGATGTGCGCCGCCGTCCCGATCGGACAGTCGTCCAAGCGAAGGGGCGATCCAATCCGCCAGAGCCGCGCGATACCCCGCTTCGCCCGCCGCAGCCCAGGCTAATGGCAAGGCTTCGGCGAGCGCGCGCCCGTCGTTTCTGCGCTGCGCCTCGGCCAAGTCTTGCACCGCGCGCACGCGCTCCCAAACGCCACCCGAGGCTGCGGCTTCGCGCTCGGAAAACACGGCCAGCAGGTCCTGGAAACCCAGCGCACCTGTCGCGGCCAACCGCTCGGCTGCACGCAATCGCGTTTTCCAGCCAACGGTGGGCGTTAGGTCGGCAACCGCGAAGGCGACGGGCAGTTGATCGGTGGGAAGCCGTTCTCCGACGGCCTCGAACAGACGGTATTCCAATGGCGTGGGGACGCGTGGAGCCGGTGGCAAGGTACCTTCGTCGAATAACTCGGGGTCCAGAAAGCGGAGAAGCAAGGCATCCTCTTCCTCGCTCAAAATGCCCAGCGTTTTCGCATTGCCAAGCGTCAGCGCGGCCACATCAAACTGCCCAAGCCTTGCGAGGCAAAAGATTCGTGTTGGATAGGTCGGCGATAACTCCGGTGTTTCTTCGACCAAACGGCAGGTTTCGGTTTCGGTACCCTTCAACAGGCCGATATCGAAAGCGCGACGGAACCGCTGCGCGTCTTCGAGCCCGGCCATTGTCAAAAGCGCCTCTGCAGCATCAAGGTGTCCGAGTTCCAGCAAGCGATCAACGCGCGCGAGAAAGAACTGGTCGTCAACCGCCGCATCGACGGGAGGTTCCAGCCCAGCCTGCAAGACGCTGGCAACGAACCCCTCTATAACGGGAGGGGTATCCGCACCGAACTGCAAAAGCCCGAGTTCGCGGGCCAAGTCCCGCGCCGAGCTTTGCCCCCAAAGATCGACCGGCACAGACAATGCCTCGGCACCAATCAGTCCGACACGATCCGCAACGGGCGCATCCAATGGCACGACGCGGATATCGTTCGGTACGGCCGTGGCCGGCGCGCTCTCGGGCGTGGGCCGCTGCGGGCTGTCGTCGACGGAATCCGACAACCAATCGATGGCCGAAAGCGGCGCATCGGTCTCGGCGAAAGTGGCGGTCGCCAATGTGCTGGCCAGCGCCAGTGAAAGGAGGCGCCTAATTCGCATCAAGCGTCACGGGTTCACTGACCTCACGCTGCTCGGGGCTGAGGTCACCCAGATAGGCATAGCCCACAACGAGCGCGCCGAGGAAGACGGCGATGACGAATAGAAATTTCAGCAGTCTCAACATCGCGAAACCTTTCTGCCTCTCACCCCACTTTCGCGGGGTCCACCCTGCTCTCCGGCCGGTATTCCGCCATTTATAACTGGTATTCTTGCGAAGATCACGCCATTCAGGGGATCGGTCGGAAAAGAACTCTGGGACGCGGCTGTTTTGCCATTCAGGCTCAAGAAAACTGTTGTGATGGTGGGCATGATGGGGGCCGGAAAGACCGCCATCGGCACGGCCCTTGCCAAACGCCTGGGCGTGCCTTTTCTGGACAGCGACGCCGAAATCGTCAAAGCCGCCAATCTGACGATTGCCGAGATTTTCGAACGCGACGGCGAAGCGTTTTTCCGCGACCGCGAAACCGAAGTGATTTCGCGGCTTTTGGATGGGGAACCCGCCGTCCTGTCCACGGGTGGCGGTGCATTCCTGCGCGAAGGGAACCGCACCATGATTTCTTCCAAAGGGGTGTCGGTCTGGCTTCGCGCCGAGTTGGAACTTTTGTGGCAACGGGTACGCCACAAAACGACCCGTCCGCTTCTGCACACCGAGAACCCGCGGGCAACGCTTGCGGGAATTCAAGCCGAGCGTGATCCCATTTACGGGCTGGCGGATATCATTGTGGATGCCGAGTTCGATGTCTCGATCGAAGACATGACAAGCAAAGTGATCACGGCACTCTCGCAATACCCTGACATTCTGGAGCCATGAACCCCATGCAGACCGAAACCGTTCATGTCCCCCTTGGTGACCGCAGCTACAACGTCCGCATCGGCGAAGGGCTGATCGAGGCCGCCGCCGCTGAATTGGCTCCGATTCTGGACCGGCCAAGGGTCGCCGTTCTGACCGATGAAACGGTCGCGGAGGCTCATCTTGAACGTCTGAAGACGGGACTTGGTTCCATCGAGGTCACCTCCCTTGCCCTTCCCCCAGGGGAAGCGACGAAAAGCTGGGCCGCGCTTGAGCGGACGGTCGAGTGGATGCTGGCCGAGAAGATCGAACGGCGCGACGTGCTGATCGCCCTGGGCGGCGGTGTCATCGGTGATCTGGGCGGGTTCGCGGCGGCCATTCTGCGCCGTGGCATTCGCTATGTTCAGATCCCCACGTCGCTTCTGGCGCAGGTCGACAGTTCGGTCGGCGGCAAGACGGCGATCAACTCGCCCGCGGGCAAGAACCTGATCGGCGCCTTTCACCAACCGGCCCTGGTGCTGGCCGATATTAGCGTCCTTAACACACTGACAAAGCGCGACTTTCTGGCCGGTTACGGCGAAGTCGTGAAGTACGGGTTGTTGGGCGATGCCGCGTTCTTCGAGTGGCTTGAAACCAATGGCCCGGCTCTGGCGGCAGGCGATGCCGCAATGCGCGCCTATGCGGTCAGGCGCTCGGTCGAGATGAAGGCCGAGATCGTGGCACGTGATGAAACGGAACAAGGTGACCGCGCGCTTCTGAACCTTGGCCACACGTTTTGCCATGCGCTGGAAGCTGCGACCGGCTATTCCGACCGGCTGCTGCACGGGGAAGGCGTCGCCATCGGCTGCGCACTGGCCTTCGAGCTATCGTCGCGCCTGGGGTTTTGTGCGCAGGAAGACCCAAGCCGCGTGCGGGCGCATCTGAAGGCGATGGGGATGAAGACCGATCTATCTGATATTCCAGGAGAATTGCCGGACGCCGAAGCCCTTGTCGACCTGATGGGGCAAGACAAGAAGGTGATCGACGGGCAGTTGCGCTTCATCATGGCGCGTGGCATCGGCGAGACTTATGTCACCAGCGACGTGCCCCGCGAGGCCGTTGTCACGCTACTGGCCGATGCATTGAAGAGCAAATAAACGAAGTTCACCGGCACTTTGAGGCTTGCGCAAAGGGGCCGTTTTTCACGCCTTAGAACGGGATCTCGTCGTCAAGGTCCTGGCTGGCGGGTGCCGGACTGCTGCTACCGCCGCCGTAGCTGTCGCCCCGGTCTTCGTAGCCACCGCCTCCGCCGCCGGCGTTGTCGCCGCGACCATCGAGAAGGGTCAGTTCGCCCTTGTAGGGGCGAAGCACGACCTCGGTGGTGTAACGATCCTGGCCGGACTGGTCCTGCCACTTCCGGGTTTCCAACTGGCCTTCAAGATAGACCTTGGAGCCCTTCCGCAGATACTGCTCGGCGATGCGCGCGAGCGGTTCGGAGAAAATCGCGACAGAATGCCATTCCGTGCGTTCACGGCGTTCGCCGGTATTCCGATCCTTCCAGTTTTCCGAGGTCGCAACGCGCAGATTGCAGACCTTGCCACCGTTCTGAAAGGTGCGCACTTCCGGGTCGCGGCCCAGATTGCCCACCAAAATCACCTTGTTGACTGAACCTGCCATGATCTCCGCTCCCGATTCTCTTCTCTGGTCTCCGAGAAACTACATCATGGTTAACAGGGGATGAAGCAAGGTCTTACAAGATTTTGGGTGACCTTGTGGATAAAACGCTAGATATCCAGCTCGACCGAGACCGGAAAGTGGTCGGACGCAGTCAGAAGCGCCTCGCGCAACTCAGGGGAGCGTTCACAAGCCGGATCGTCGAAAGGATGCCATATGCGCCAATCGCGCGCCTTGTCTCGGAGATCGGGCGAAACCATGACATAGTCCAGAAGCGTCTGGATCCACCGTCGCTTGTCCGACATCCAGAAGCGCGCGCTGGTTGGCATCCATCCAAGCGGACGCCGAATGACGGTTTCCGCATGCGGGTCGTAAAGCTGCATGTCCTCTTCGTCGCCAATGACGATCTCGACGCCCGAGCGCCCAAACAGACGTTCATATTCGTCGAGCCCCGGACCGTCGTTGAAGTCACCCAGGACAATCAGGGGATCGCCTGCATCCAGATGATCTTCCACACGCTCGCGCAGCCAGATGCATTGCGCCAGTTGCTTGCGGCGGTTCTCGATTGCGATCCGCATCACCTGGTCCGGTCGGCGCGCACCGTGAGGAGCCTTCGATTTCGCATGCACCCCGATCATGCGCATTGCCGTGCCAGACGCGGTTTCGACCGCAAGTTCCAGCGGTGGCTTTGACCAGCGCACCTTGTCTGCGGTCGCGTCTATGTCGAGATCGATGCGATAGGTTTCGTCAAAGCGCGGGTGTCCCTGCGGGTCGTGCCGAACACTCATTGCATCCGGGTCGTAGAGAAAGACGATCTCCTGTTGGGTGTCGTTGACGAAGCCCATGACCGCCTCGCGCGCGCGGAGCCCGACAGTTTGAGCAAAATTTTGCAGCGCATTCACACCATTGCGTCTGCGATGACTGTCGGGGGCTTCGATGATCATGACGCCGTCAGCATCAAGCGCGGTGAAGACGATGGCCAGCGCTTCCAGCTGCGAGCGGCGCGTGATGTTATGACGACCGGACCATTCCTCGTCATCCAGAAGCTGGCCTTCGTCATCGAAGAGGTTCGAGAACCATTCGACGTTATAGGTCGCCAAACGCATCAGGCGCGGCCTTCACTGATCTCTTCCCACGCCCGGTTGATCGCAATCAAACGCTTTTCGGCAAGCTTCACAGCCTCTTCGGGCACACCCCGCGCCATCATGCGGTCGGGGTGGCTTTCGCGGACAAGCGTGCGCCAGGCAAACCGGATCTCTTCTATTTCCATGTCCGGATCGACGCCCAACACATCGTAGGGATCGGGTTCGGCATCCGCAACAAAGCGCGTTCTGAGACCCCTGAATTCGCGGTCGCTCAGGCCAAAAATCCCTGCCACGCGAGATAGATAGTCGTCTTCCTGCGGGTGATAGGCACCGTCGGCCACGGCGATGTGAAAGAGCCCCTCCATCAGGTCGCAAAGCGTGCCATCGGTGCTTTGAAACATCAGGGCGACACGGGTCGCGTAATCCTCGAACCCCGCCACGTCCTGCCGGGCCAGATTGAAGAGGCGCGCGGTGTTCGCCTCTTCCTCCTTGGGGATATAGAAGACTTCCCGGAAGGCGGCCACTTCGTCGCGTGTGACAAGCCCGTCGGCCTTGGCCATCTTCGCGCCAAGGGCAACGACCGCTATGGTGAAGGCGACGGACCGTTCAGGCGGCGTCCGGAGTTTTTCGAACACAGCGTTCAGGCTTTCGCCCGCGCGAAGCGCGGCAATGGCTTCGGCTATGCGTTCCCAGATCGACATGGGCCGGACCCTAGTCCCAGATTTTACAAGTTTGAAGACGGTGCGGTCATTCGTCCTCGGCGAGCCATTTCCGCATCAGCACCAGATCCATCCAGCGCCCGAACTTGAAGCCGACCTTGGGCAGTCGTGCGATCTCTTCGAACCCGAGGCGCGCGTGAAACGCGACGCCGTGCGGGTTTTCGCCACTGACACCGGCCCAGAGGGAACCAACTCCCGCGGCGCGCGCGTGCGCTTCAAGGCGCTGCATAAGCGCTCTGCCCGCGCCCTTGCCGCGGGCTTCCGGCGCCAAGACGATTGTGTGCTCCATGGCGCGCGCATAGCCGACACCGCGTCGGAACTGGTCATAAGAGGCGAAACCGAGGAGCGCGCCGTCTTCTTCGGCTACAAGGAACAGGCGGCAATCGCGGATGGCCTGCCGCACCATCTCGGGCGTTTTCTCTTCTGAATTGAACGTGATGGCGGTGTCGCGAATGACCGGGTTCTGAATGAGCGTGATGGCTTCGGCATCGCTCGGCTCTGCGAGGCGAACGATCATGCCAGAACGCGCGTGCCTTCCGGCGTCTGGAACGTTGCGATCAGGCGCTTTTCGGGGCCAGGTCGCGTGTCGACGCCCTGAAGGGTACGGAGGGTTGGAAAGGCGTCCAGCAGCGCCTCCGCCTCAGGGTGGAAAACGTCGAGGCGGGACAGCCGCACCCCCAGATCGGGCAGGCGTTCGCAGGGGTGCGGGCCATCCTCGGGCCATTCCATCAGCGCGGGCATCGAGGCATCGAACGGCAAACGGCCATCGTCGGGGATCGCCATGGCCCAGGAATAATCGCCGCGCGACAGTTCATAGGCGCGTCCCGTTCCAACGGGTGCCGCTTCAAGTGCCGCTTCCAGATCATTGGTGCGGCAGACCCAGTTCGTGATGCGGGGCGCGTCATTGAACTCGTTCAATCCGAACCAGCGCGCGCCACGCGGGCGCGGCGCGTCCGGGTCGATGGCGATGACTTCCAGATACTCGCGCGGACCCAGCGACAAGAGCAGGTTGTGCGTGCCCATATGCGGGTGTTGGCCGCCCGTCGACAGTTGGACGCCAAGCACGGCTTCCACATAGGTTGCCCCCTCCTCCAGGGAACGGGCAGAGACGACGATGTGATCCAGGTCGATTGAAAAAAGCATGGCGTAACTTGCGGAAGGAAAGCGCGCAGAACAAGAGGATATTGCAAGATTTTTTTGGAACTTGGCACCCAGTGAGATGTCTTTTCCCAGATGTCGCCGCACGTCGCCAATGGTTCGCGCAGGGTCCGCGAATGTGTCGGATCATTTGGGATGTCCGAAGCGCTTCAGGTCACCAGTCGCCAGACTGTCCAAAGAGCGGCCAATACGGTTGGATAGAAACTGGCCGCGAAGCCAAAGGCGCGGAGCGATGGTGACACATGGTACCCGATCCAGAAGGCAAGGCGGGCCACGCCCATCGCGACGCCCATCACAATGACCGTCACGGCCCCCAACCAGGTCGCGACAAAGGGCCAGATCAGAAGCGCCAGCAGCATTTGCTCTACCGTGTTGGAGAGAACCCGCTGGTCGAACTCGCCCGGGGAACCAGGTGGATAGACCTCGCCATCAATTATGGCGTCGTCGAAAAAGCGGCGCGCGGCGAGACGCGCGATCATCAGCGCCAGCACAATTCCCCCGGGCAGGAAGGCGTAAATCAACGCGATGTTGAACGGGATAAATGGCTGCGGTCCAAGACCCGGTCCGATCACAACCGCCACGGCCCAAAGAGCGCCAAGGGTCATGCCGATCAGAATGCGAAGCCGTTTCCTCATGCGCTCCTCAACGGGTCGCGGGCAGCATAGCATTTCTTCCCGTCAAAAATACTCTCGGGGGGTCCGGGGGGCAAAGCCCCCCGGTTGCGCGACTTGGCGACGCCAAGGCGCAACACCTTAACCACGCGCCTCACGAATAAGGCGCAGGATGTCTGCCGCAGCCTCGGGGATATTGGTGCCCGGCCCGAAGATTGCCTTGACGCCAGCGGCCTTCAGAAACGCGTAGTCCTGCTGCGGTATCACGCCGCCGCAGATCACGATGATATCCTCGGCCCCCTGGGCCTTCAGTGCCTCGATCAGCTTGGGCGCCAGTGTCTTGTGCCCGGCCGCCTGGCTAGAGACGCCCACGACATGCACATCGTTGTCGACAGCATCCTGTGCGGCTTCTTCGGGTGTCTGGAAAAGAGGTCCGACATCCACATCGAACCCGATGTCGGCAAACGCCGTGGCAATCACCTTGGCGCCCCGATCGTGCCCGTCCTGACCCATCTTGACGACCAGCATGCGCGGGCGTCGGCCTTCTTCCTCGGCGAACACTTCGACGTCCTTCTGGATGGCGGCGAAACCCTCGTCGCCTTCGTAGGCGGCGCCGTAGACGCCCGCCAGTGTCTTCACCTCGGCCCGGTGGCGGCCGAACGCTTTTTCCATGGCCATACTGATCTCTCCCACTGTGGCGCGAGCGCGCGCCGCCTCGACGGCAGCCGCCAGCAAATTGCCGTCGTTGCGCGCCGCTTCTTCGACAGTCCGAAGGGCGGCGTCGCAGGCGGCTGCGTCCCGCGTGTCACGAATGCTATTGAGCCGCGCCACCTGCGCCTCGCGCACGGCCTGATTGTCGACTTCAAGGATGTCGATCGGGTCTTCCTTGTCCTTGCGGTACTTGTTGACGCCGACGATGACCTCTTCGCCGCGGTCGATCATGGCCTGCCGTTTGGCAGCACTTTCCTCGATCCGCAGCTTGGGCATGCCGCTGGCGACCGCCTTGGTCATCCCGCCCATTTCCTCGACTTCTTCCATCAACGCCCAGGCCTTCTCGGCCAGTTCCGCCGTAAGGCTTTCGACGTAGTAGGACCCGGCGAGCGGATCGACGACGTTTGTGACGCCGGTTTCTTCTTGCAGGATCAACTGGGTATTCCGGGCGATCCGGGCGCTGAAATCTGTCGGCAGCGCGATGGCTTCGTCCAGCGCGTTGGTGTGCAAGGACTGCGTGCCGCCAAGGACCGCGCTCATCGCCTCGTAGGCGGTGCGGACGACGTTGTTGTAGGGGTCCTGTTCCTGCAACGAGACACCGGACGTCTGGCAATGGGTGCGGAGCATACTGGAACGCGGGTTTTTCGGGTTGAATTCGCTCATAACCCGCGACCAGAGAAGTCGCGCGGCACGCAGTTTCGCAGCCTCCATGAAGAAATTCATGCCGATGGCGAAAAAGAACGACAGGCGGCCCGCGAATTTGTCCACATCCATGCCGCGCGCGATTGCCGCGCGGACGTATTCGCGCCCGTCCGCAAGCGTATAGGCAAGCTCCTGCACAAGGTTCGCGCCCGCCTCCTGCATGTGGTAGCCGCTGATACTGATCGAATTGAACTTGGGCATCTCTTCGGCCGTGTATTGGATGATATCAGCGACGATCCGCATGGACGGCTCGGGCGGATAGACATAGGTGTTCCGCACCATGAACTCTTTGAGAATGTCGTTCTGGATTGTGCCTGACAGCAGCGCGCGGTCGTGTCCCTGCTCCTCGCCCGCCACGATGAAGTTGGCAAGGATCGGGATGACCGCGCCATTCATCGTCATCGACACCGAAACCTTATCAAGCGGG
>JAAUYH010146075.1_pt1 | contig 11557 bp, 11 predicted proteins | sample 7278061 | NCBI WGS metagenome assembly JAAUYH01 (sample SAMN14350203, study PRJNA611818) | marine sediment metagenome | isolation source: surface marine sediment (0.6m) | place: French Polynesia: Moorea | collected 2018-08 | reverse complement strand
CAAGACTTTTGGCTTTTTCAATAAATGTAAACTTATTGTCTAACATTTGAGTAATCTCTGCATCAAAATTTATGACTTCACAATGTTCAGACAAAAATGATTTTGCTAAAGATTCAGAGTAGCATCCTACGGCACTAGATACGGGGATAAATAATTCTATGTTTTTTCTTTTAACGATATCTAATAATTCCCGGCAATAACCATCCCAATCTTTTTGAGGGTCAGGTACAGTGTAAAAGCCTTTGATAGCGTTAGAGAATCTATTTCCAGACAACCAATATTGATTAGTTTCTAACAGAAATACTTTATGTCCTGCTGCATAAAATGAACGAGCAAGCTGCAAGCTTTTGGTCATTTTTGCCCCTGTAATCAGGATGTTTTTCGGGCTTTTTGCTACTATTTTTTTTTGAAAAGCTTTACCTACCAAAGTCCACAGTAATGATGGTATTACCTTGATTAGGTTAAATGGTAAAAGAATTAATAGTAAGACAAAAGTACCTAGATTTTGCAGTAGGGCATAAGTGCGCCCTTGGACAAATAACATTAGTGCCATATCAGTTGTTTGACAAAGACCATAATTACAAGAAAACTGTTGCTTATCCCTGTGTTTGATAGCATCTTTTACCGAGCAATTAAAAATGAATAAATGGTAAATTTCCCTGGAGACAATATTGAGTAAGTCTCTAGGAAAATTGTCGGATACAGACCTCATACCATTTCACTTTATTTATGATACAAATCACGAGTTTGGGCGCAAGCCGCAGCGCCCCTACATGTGTATCATGCTTTTTGTGAATTGGTATCAACCAAGTGGATTATTGTTTTCATCCACCATAATTACTCGGGGATGATGCAAAAGTGCGTCTTCTTCTGTCATTTGAGCGTAGCTAATGATGATTATTTCGTCACCCACTGCATTCATCCGAGCAGCCGGTCCATTGAGACAAATAGTTCGCTCACCCCATTTACCAGGAATTGTATATGTTTCCAGTCGGGAACCATTATTAACATTGACTATTTGTACTTTTTCATGGGGAAGAATCTGGGCAATTTTTAGTAGTTCTTCGTCAACAGTAATGGAACCCTCATAGTATAATTGTGCTTCTGTGACTTTGACTCTGTGCAATTTGCTCTTTAAGATTGTAAGCAGCATTTGATTGTGTTCTCAAAAAATGGAATAATACTATTGACTCTAATTCTCAGGGTTGTAGCAATGAGTAGGGCGGTATTTACAATTCAAAATCACCCCCCTAATTCACAAATTTGGTGACATCGTTGTAATCTGTAAACCCACCAGCATACAGTGCTATTAGTTGAACTTTTCCAACTACTTAGTTGCGTCGAATAATGGTGAGACCATCTCGCAACGGCAGTAAAACTTGCTCCACTCGCGGGTCATCCGCTACAAAGCGGTTGAATTGAGCAATTCCTTCTCCATTGGCAGTCCGTTGTTCCGGGGGTAAATAAGGCTGTCCTTGGAGCAATGTATTATCTACACAGATAAAACCACCAGGAGCCAACAAGTCCTTATTTAACAGGAGCTGGAAATAATCTATATATTCCTTCTTATCAGCGTCAATAAATACCAAATCGAAGGATTCTTGAGCATCTGCCAATTTTTGCAATGTCTCTAAAGCTGGAGCTACCTCCACCTTAATTTTTCTACCGTGGGGAGACTCATCAAAACAACTACGGGCAAAGTCTGCTACATATTGGTCTACTTCACAGGCAACCATATGTCCATCTTCAGGTAAGGCTTCTGCCATCGCTAAAGCCGAATACCCAGTAAACATCCCGACTTCTAAGATACGCTTTGCCCCTGTCATATAAACGAACAACTTCAAGGTTTGTCCTTCAATATGCCCAGAAAGCATTTCCTGTTCTAACTGGCGCACCGTCTCACCATCGGAGAAGCGTTTGCTCCAATCTTCTGCCGCAGTTTTCTGTGCTAATGCAGCTAAGGCTGGAGACTCAGAGGTCGTACATTCTTCCAGATAGGGGTCAATTCCGGCTGCCAAGTCGAATACCTGTTGCAAAGAATTTAATAAAGAGGCAGAAACTTGTTCCTCTTTCGCCATCTGGACAGTCTCTTCCAACTGCTGCACTAGAATCCCCAAGGGAGTTACGGGTCTAAATGTTTGTGAAATTTCTAATAGTTTACTCATCTGATTTATACTCCCCCTACTCAAGACCGAGGTCTCTCAAGTACATTTCTTTGCCGTTCCCACCATCAGGGAAAGAAGAACATAACTGTTTATGCTTGTCAACTGCCGTTTGTAATAATCCTGAAGATACTTCTTGGGCGTAATCACAAGCCCCAATACCTGTAGGTAACGGAGCCCATAGACCCCCCTCCCCTCGCTTGCGTCGCATATTTTTCTGACCTTCAACCATGAGGTCAATGTCTTCCAAAATTGGGTGATAAACAGACAAACCGAGAGAACGACACAAATTGATAATGCGATCCCGTTCTTCTGTTCCTAACCAGCCCATCTCTACAGCTAAACTAGCTCCGAAAGCCATACCAATGGTGACAGAATGACCGTGCATTAACTTGGCAGCAGGTTCAAAACGAGGACTCCAGGTATGACCATAAGCATGGGGACGGTCTTGATAAGTCTCGAACATATTTGTCCCTTCATGCTTCATGTAGGAGAACAATGCCCGATAAATAACTTCGTCAGCCACCTTTCCTAGTTCTTCATCTCCACCGATGGTGGCAAAATGAGTTTCTAGTAACTGAGAACCATATTGTTCCATTAACTCAAACAGAACCGGGTCGTCGGTAACCGCCATTTTGATAATTTCTGCCATCCCATTGCGGACGTGACCCGTCGCCAAAGTACGGAATAAATTACGGTCTACTAAGGTTAATACTGGTGGATGATAGGCTCCAATACTGTTCTTAAACTGGCTGCCGTTGGTACAGGTACGGGGTGAAGGACCGGCATCAATTGCTGCAACCACCGTGGTTCCCACCATAATGTAGGGGGTACGTCGGTGTTGTAGGGAACAGGCTAGTCCAGCTACATCACTAAGGACACCGCCACCCACAACTAATACGGGTTCGTTACGGGATACATCACACCCATCTTTACCAAGAAATTGCAGCAAGTGGTGGACGGTTTCGGGAGTTTTGTCAGATTCCCAAGCACGACAAGAAAGTAGCTTGAGAGGAATTTCATGGTACTCAAAGTAACGTCTAATTGAATCCCCAAAAAGCTCATCCACGGTGCGATCAACAATTGCCACACAACGACCACGATGGCTATACACTTCGGCTAAGGTTGGATTGGAAGGTTCAAAAACTCCATCCACTAACTTAACTTCTCCTCTGAGGGTGTAAGTTGCAGAAATCTCAAAGGAGCGACCATCTCCACTAGCGGTAATTTCTCCATGACCTGTGTACCACTGTGAAGTGCGATACTTCTCTGGGTGATTAAATTGAATGATCTGCTCCGACTCTGAAGGAGAAAGCTTTTGAAGTTCCTCAGTCAGTGACTGGGAATGGGGCTTAGCTTGAACCATATCTGTATTATTACGAGAATGTTTGTTTATCTATTCGGAACGAATCAGTCGAAATTCACACACAACTTGGAAGGCTTCTTTAAAATCTTTGCACGACAAGGATTTTAGAGATTGAGCCGAAATACTATTTACATGGAAATAAGTGTTTCAGTAGTGCTTAAGAATGTTAACTTTTCAAATTGTGTTTGCGTTTTTAAGAAGTAGTGACTAACTCAACATGAATGTCATCACACGGGTAGTGTATCAAAATCTTAAAAAAAAGTAAAGTTTTGTAAAATCCTCGATTTCAGTTAGAGGTGAATAGCACGCTTGATAAGCTATAAGCTATGCAGAATAAGCATCACAGCTTTAAAAGCTATTGAACAATGGAAGGATAGCTTAAGAGATTTTCTTTGATGTGGTTTCCTCTGACGCGAACTGACTGTCCGTGGGTGTGAAGTAAGGCGCAGAGTGGAATTTAGCCAGGTATTGCAAGGGGTGGGTGACAAACTAGATTATCGTAATTAAAACTTACGCATTAACAGAAAAACCTAAATATGCAGCATAGTTTTCGGGCATTAAACCTTGATTTTTCCTACTTTTTAGGCGATTGCTATTGATCAAAGGATGATTGATAAACGTTTGAAACAACGTAGTATTTTTGTTAATGCACAAAATGATAAATTTGTACAGTGCCTAAGTCCTAGTAATATACCTAGCAAATATTTATGCAAAAATGCGATTGAAGATGAAATTCAAACTGATATTTATCAAGCCAACTTTCTTGAGCTGATCTTTTAACTTAACAACTGACTTCCTTTCAATAGTCACCTCGTTTGGGATGCTCCCCTAGAAGGATGCTGCTGGCAAATGGTAGGTATGACCCCTCACCCAAACGAATTAATAGGGATTTTGAGTTATTAAAAGGAGTGCGATCGCACTCCTCAAACCCCTATGTTTTGGTCATTCAGAGCTGACACCCTGAATGACCAGCAGTATCCTAGAAGGATGGGGCTTTAAACCCAGTTTTTCGGTCAGGTGGGCATTGCCCACCTGACAATTAAACCCGTGCTAATACTGGTTCGCCAGCAGTATTATTTACAGAGCTTTCCTCTGACTGGGTGCAATAGATTTCACAGGAATTATTAGGACTTTCGATTAACTTCACTTTGTAAAGTTGAACACCTAATTCTTGAATCGGCGATCGCAATAAGTTACTAATGTGTAAGGCTATATTCTCAGCAGTAGGTACGACTTGAGCAAAAAAAGGAATATCTTTATTTAAGAAGGTATGGTCAAATGGCTCAACTACATAATCTTCAATAACTTGGTTGAGCGCCCCTAAATCCACAATCATGCCTGTACGTGGCTCGATTTCTCCTTTGACGGTAACTTCCAAGTGGTAATTATGTCCATGTCCGTGGGGACGCGCGCATTTACCATAAATTTCAAAGTTCTTTTCGTCACTCAGTTCTGTCGAAGCCAGTCGGTGAGCTGCACTAAAATGAGTACTAATAGTTAAATAAGATTCCATGCCGTTTCCCATATAATCTGCCCAAAGTTCAGGATGTTCAAACAACTGTACGCGGACTAAAGGTAAGTGAGGTGCTAAACGCTGCCAAATTACCCTGGCAATATTTTCTGTGGTTGGTAGGGTTTGTTGAAATTCTGACCACACGTCATTTAAGTAAGAAAAGTCTAATTGACTGGTAACTTCTTGCTTAATTACGTGCTTTACGTCAGATAAATTCAATACCATGCCATATTCATCTAATTCTCCCGCCATCGAAATAAATAACACATAGTTATGTCCGTGACCGGGAAATTTAGAGCAAGCACCAAATTTTTCAATATTTTCTGCTTCGCTGATTTCTGGCAACCAATACCGATGGCTTGCCGAAAATTGAGCGCGGCGGTTTACTATACATTGCATGGGTAAGCTGGGAACAGAATTTAAAAATTCTTAATGTTTTGCTGTTACCAGCATAAACCAATTCAAGTATGGGAAAGAATATTAATTTTATCGATTGGTTCAGATTGGGTATTGCGGTATTGATCGCTAAAACTGTAACTTTAATAGTGCGATCGCTAGGTTTAGGTGGAGCGAGTCTGCTACCCGGTTCTATTGCTCGTCCCATTGAACCCTTGAAAGGCAGGGGACAGGCGGGAATGTCGTCAAAACCAGTACTACAACAACGAGAAATCTTTACTTTGGAGATTAGACAGAAACTAATGACTATGGACAGCAATTTGAACGTTCCGCTAATGGATGATGCCACTATATATATGAGCAAATAACATTACAAACTCCCCCTGGCGTTGAAGCCATTGCATATAATTCATTTGTTGCATTTATTTCATTTATATGGCATCGTGAAAAGTGAACCAAGGAAGTTGGAGAAGTCCCATGAACACGAGCCTCCATAGACAACTCCCACCGACAGCAGAAGATTCTGCGATCGCTAGAGATTCTGGGCAGCTGTTATCACGCTATGTGCAGAAGAACCGCTCTTTGAGGCTGCGGGTTATTGATGCTGAACAGGAGAAACCAATTGAGCTTCCTGCGGTGGCCGTCGCCTTGCTAATGGATATTCTGGAAGCGATGGCAGCAGGGCGCGGCATCACCTTGATTCCAGAAGATGCGGAATTGACAACGGTTCAAGCTGCTGAGATTCTAAATGTTTCACGTCCATTTGTTATTAAACTGCTTGAGGAAGGGGCAATCTCCTACCGGAAAGTTGGCAAGCATCGCCGCATCCGCATGGAAGATGTTATGGCTTACAAGAATGGGATTGATGCGGAACGGGAAGCTGTCCTCGATCTACTGGTTGCTGATGCCCAGGAACAGAATATGGGCTATGGTCAGCCATGAGTCACTACACTGCCCTGTTTGATGCGAATGTTCTTTATCCCGCTCCAATGCGGGATATTTTGCTTCAGTTGGCGATGACCGATCTGTTTCGAGCCAAATGGACGGACGATATCCATCGTGAGTGGATAGAGGCGCTCTTAGAAAACGAGCCCCACCGAAAACAGGCTGCTTTGGAACGAACCCGCAATTTAATGGACAGGGCGACCCGCGATTGTTTGGTAACAGATTATGAAGCACTGATTCCTTATCTGGAGCTACCCGATCCGAATGACCGCCATGTTCTGGCAGCAGCCATTGTCGGCCGTTGCGATGCGATCGTCACCCAGAACTTAAAGGACTTTCCTGATAATGTACTTGCTCCCTATGGGATTGAAGCGCAACATCCAGATGATTTCCTATGCAATCATCTCAATCTGTCACCTGGAGTTTTTTGCGCGGCTATCCGCAAGGTACGCGCAAGGCTGAAAAATCCACCCTACAGCGTACAAGACTATCTCACCACCCTAACCCGCCAAGGTCTTGTGGCAACAGCTTCAGAACTAGAACAGTTCAGTGAACTGATTTAATTCCTATGGCGTGCAGCCTGTAATGCTGTTGGTCAAATTCAAGTGAGTTATGTAACTTAAATAGGTTATGTGGCTTAAATAAGTTATAGCAATTTAAGGAATGAAGGAAGTATTTTCATGGTTGGTTGTGGGATTTTCCCGTGAGGGGCTAGCTTGCACATTTTTCCCCTAATCAGTCAACTCTTCCATAACTAAATCAGTTATTTTTTGAGCCGCACCAGATTCACCCCTAACGCTTTTTAACTTATTTCGCATATCTGCTAATTTATCTGGATTTTGCAAGTATTCTAAAACCATTTCCCCCAATTCTGAGGGATGCAATTTACCAACCAATTCTGGTACAATTTCCCTCTGCGCCCAAATATTTGGCCATGCTAATAAACCCTTGCGTTGGAGAAATAACCAGTTAATCCCTTTGGCAAAGCCAGAACCAACTAAAGGTAAATTGGCTAATAATCCTGGTAAACCATCCCAAGCGCGCATCGCATCTAGTTGTTGAGTGGGAAATAAGACAATCATGGGTACTGCTAGGGAACCGAGTTCTGCGGTATTGGCTCCCACGGTGGTTAAACAAATACTGCATTGGGATAAAATCTGGTAAGCAGGATTGGCGGTAATTAGCTCTATGGTTAATCCTGTGGCTGTTTTTAAGACTGGAGTCTGGGAATTGAATAACTCTGCTGACGGACTGCTAAAGATATGCACATAAGGGTTTTTTGCAGGATTGGCAAAATCAACTAAGGTTGGTAAATCCAATGTAGGAGCCACGGGAATGATAAACTTAGTCTGGGGTCTTTGTGCATGGATATATTCTGCGATCGCTAATGCTAAAGGCACTCCTTGAGATAATTTTGCACTTTTAGATCCTGGCAAGAAACCAACTAATTCTGGGTTATTGACAGCAGAGTTGTCATCTCTCTCTTCTTCCCTAGCTGATGCCATTAAATCTCCCACCACGGTAAATTTATGGGCATATTTTGGAGATACTTTGGCTGCAACTTCTGGCTTCATGACTGCAAATCTATCGATTAAGTTGTGCCATCTTGCTTCCCACTCTGCATAGACAATTGTCTTATAACCCAGTCGTTTCCCAATAATAATGGAGAAAAATTGGTCACCACCGAGAAATATGACTACCCCTTTACTTCTCCAATCCCAATTATCCCCAGTGGTTCCCCTGATTAAAAATGGGAAAAAATGTTCTGCACCCTGTACTCTGTCTACTTCTGGATAAGATGTGGCAATATCTACTTCCTTACCACTAGCATGGGGACAAGGGGATAAAATCACGGAAATTCTTACCTGTGAGCGGTCATTTCCCAAACCCAGACGTAACGCCTTAACAACTGGACGTACCCAGGTAGTTACTTCCCCTGGACCATTGGCAAGAATTAGAATATCAACTTGGGACATTTAGATTTTAGACAGTTGATGGTTGGTGGTTGTTAGTTGTTAGTTGATAGTTGTTAGTTGATGGTTGATAGTTAGGAGTTATTATTCTTTCACTCCTTCTCTCTTTCCCTCCTTCACTCCCAATCGGGGATAATGTTGCATTAAAAACGACTCTGCTTGGGTGCGATCGCTAATTTCCCCATCTAAGGTAGCAGTTAGTAAATCATCTAACATTTCTCGATACTTTGGCCCTGGTTTGTAACCTAATTTTTTCAGGTCATTCCCATTGAGAATTGGTTGGATGTGAGTTAATTCAGTCACATAATACCAAATTTGTCTTCTCAAAATTCTCGGGCTATGTATCGCAATGAGAATTAACATCGGTAATTCATACTGACGCAATAATTTAACTATTTGACTGGGATACTCGTATGTAGGTAGGGATGCTTGTATCTCAGCTTGTGCTGTGGCTAAATTCTCCAATCGTTTAACGCCATCTTCATGTAATTGCAGATTTTTGGCAACTTTCTCCCGATATTGGGCTTCTATATGGGCAATTAAAACCTCTAGGCGCATTTGCCACAATATTAAGCCATACTGATGGTCAAATCGCTGTACGCAATACTCTAATAGCTTTAAGCGTCCCAGAAGTTTTCTATCAAGCTTGAGAGTAAAATGAATGCACTTCAATGCTCCTAAACTATCTAATAATTGCAGAGCTACTCGCCAATAGGGAGCCTCTAAAATATGCTTTAATTCTGCTTTTAGTCGAGTTTGTAAAGCCGGGGCGCGATGGTTTTCTTTCGTGGTGCGATCGTAAATTCCACTGTTAATCGCGTAGCGGATATATTCTTGGGTTTGGGACTCAATTTCAAAACCGAAACGCACTGCAAAACGCACCCCACGAAAAATTCTGGTGGGATCTTCAATAAAGCTGTTGGCGTGTAACACCCGAATTTGCTTCCCATCCAAATCTAGTAAACCACCAAAGAAATCCAATAATCTACCAGCACGGGGAGGGGTAAGTTGCAAAGCTAAGGCATTAATAGTAAAGTCCCGTCGATACAAATCTTGGCGAATGGAACTGGCTTCCACTTCCGGATTAGCTGCGGGGTAAGGATAAAACTCTGTTCTCGCAGTGGCAATATCTACCCACAATGAATCTAATTCTGAGTCCTTATGCCACAACAAAGCCGCAGTTTGAAAGGCTCCATGAATTTCTAACCGCGCCCCAGGATAAATATCTTGCAGTGCTTTGGCTAATTCTACCCCAGCCCCCACATCGGCGGATTTATGAAAACCATCCACCACCAAGTCAATGTCTTGAATTAACAAAGTCCCAGATGCTTTCTCGGCTAGCAATAAATCCCGCACGGCTCCCCCCACTAAATAGAGGTGCCAACCCCTTTGTTTTGCCTGTAAAGAGGCTTTGGTGAGTAATTCCCACAAAGAAGGAGCTAGGCGTTCCCGTAATTCTGCCAAGTTGGGTAAGTTCCCTACCTCTAACTTAGTACCTTCTGGCTTTTGCCCCCTACCCTGTCCTAATTGATGTAGCTCTCGCAACACATCAGTCCGGGTGACAATACCGACTAAATTTTCATCTTCTAGCACTGGTAACCTGCCAATATCATAGGTCACCATCAATGACTCAATTTGTGGCAATGTAGTTTCAGGTGTAATAGTTTTCAGGTTTAAGGTCATATAACCCTTAACAGGAGCATGGCTAAAACCGTGGTGTAGGGCAATATCTAAATCTCGCCGGGAAATAATTCCTACCAACTTACCCCCAGCATCCACCACCGATAAACCAGAATGTCCGTAACGCAATAAAATTCGCTGTGCTTGGGCAATGGTAGTTTCCGGACGAATGGTACGCACGGGAGATGACATTAAATCTCGTGCCCTGGGGGGATGGGGAATTTGAGCCTTCAGCCCTGACAGCAGTTGATTTAATATATCTTGGGTATCAACTCCGCGCCGATTTAAAGATGCTGCTTGGGAATGCCCACCACCACCAAGAGGCTGAAATAGCTGGTTGAGATTCACATCGGGAATTTGTGAGCGTCCAATTACCGTCAATCGATAGGTTTCTCCTTCCCGACTAAGATATTCATTTGCCAGCAGTAAGGCATCAATTTCTGTTAACTCCACTAACTCCGATGCCAAACTAGACAATCCCGGCACAAATCCATCTGTCTCCAGAACTACCCAAGCAATTGTATATCCCCTAATGCATAAATATTGCATTTTATCAAGGGCTATAGCTAATAGCTGCTGTAATTGTGGTGATAATCCTGGTTCCACATATTCAGCCACAATGGACAAACTAGCTCCTTGTGCCATTAACCAGGCCAAAGCTAGGGCATCCCTCGGTGTGGAACAATCATACATCAGGGAACCTGTATCTACATGGATACCCAAAGCCATTGCTGTAGCTTCTGCTGGAGTCAATTGAATTTGCTGCTGTTGTAATTCCTCGGCAATGAGGGTAGTGGTGGATCCCACCTCAGAAATATGTAATTGTGTGGCGGGAATATCCCCTTGTTGTCCCAAGTGATGATCGTAGAGAATTATTCCTTGCAACTGGGGTAAATCGAACCATGAGGCAGCCTTTCCCAAGCGATCGCGGTACTGGGTATCCACTACAATCAAAGAACGGATTTTTTTGGGGTTTACCGAACGTCTTTCAATTAGAGGATATTCATCCCGATGCAGTGCCAAAAAATCCCGTACAGGTGGATGAGCGCCCCCAGTCAAGACAATTTTACTCCCAGGTAATAGCCGTGTGAGTCCTACTGCCGCCCCTAAGGCATCAAAATCTGCTGTGGTGTGACATAAAATTAAGTCCATAATAATTATTATCAGCGATCAATGGGGGTAACACAAAGACTAAAACGATGATTTTTCTGATAATTTACCAGAAGTGTAACGAGAGGGTGAAAGCCCCTGAAAAATAGCAACACAGTTGCGTGTTTCGTGCTTCAGACAGGGGATGAAGCCCAAGACGGTGGGATTTATCCCACAGTCCTCACAGGGTGAGCGAAAAAAGTGTGGGGAGTAATTTTTTGGGTACTTAGCTAGAAATACCACCCAAAATTTCGTTCACCCGTCCCCACATCATGGGATAATAGATAATATTCAGGAGGTGATTTGTTTGTACGGTTGTCAGCAGGTTTTAATTCACCCAAATCCAGATTTAAAAGCAATTTTATCATTTATT
>JAAUYH010085847.1_pt1 | contig 11558 bp, 6 predicted proteins | sample 7278061 | NCBI WGS metagenome assembly JAAUYH01 (sample SAMN14350203, study PRJNA611818) | marine sediment metagenome | isolation source: surface marine sediment (0.6m) | place: French Polynesia: Moorea | collected 2018-08 | reverse complement strand
GACTTGAGCGTCTCTGAAAATGGACTTCAAGACCGTTCACCTTCATCGGAAAGTTTTACCGGACAACGTCCTGTTGGAACGTGCTTGAGGGACAGTCCTAGAATAAAATCATAGAAACAGTCAATTATAGGGAACAACCACCGAGGACTAGAAGAAACCAACTGAAATAGAGAATGACAGAATCAGAACCGAAATTCTTCTGAAAATATTCGAACAAATTCAAGTAACTTATTCAGGCGAATTGTTTTATTGCAAGTGTAGCGCAATTCAGGGGTTATACTCTTGCTTTAGTCTCTACTTTTTGTTTATTTCAGTCTGATATATTAATCTAGTCCTTTACTCTATCATAGGGGGTTCCCTTTATCGTGTAGTATTTAGTAGTAGTTTCGTATTCACTTAACCCAATCAGCGTGGCTGGCAACTCTAGTGTGGATTTGTACAGTATTCGGACACATCCCGATTATGTGTTATTCTGCACTGCGGCGATTACTATTCTAATGGATCGCCAATCCCATCCAACATCTGGGTTCATTTTAAACTTCCTGCCTCTTGTGGACAGGTGGATATATTCGTCAAGTGTCCTTGGGCTATTTTGCGCCACATTCTTAGGCGCTTCACGCTTTGAGATTATAGTGCCTCTGTTGCATCCATGTGCGCTAGAAACAGACATTTTTGTTATTTGAAAAAGTTCTCTGATCACCAATTCTGGCTCTGCTAATATGATTCTCTTACGTATGATTCTATGCACCGCTCTTTATTTCTTCATCGCATGGGAAATCTTTCTATATTCAGTTTCTCTCATCCTTCATGTCTTTCTCATGTTCGTAGTCAAGAAGAAAAGTGCACGAGTAATTTTGGAGTTCTATATCACGGTTTTTCATTCACTCAGATCATCGTTTGGCTCTCCTGGACTAGAATCGAAAACAAAATTGACAAATACTACTCGGGCTTGCCTTCTGATTCAAACTATTTAGTTTGTTCGCTCCCAAATGGCTGGCGCAGATCTACAGCACAGCCCAAAAATCACTCAAACTCTGTGTGCCGAACTGTATTATGATGTAAGAAATTTAGCAGAAATCATCCTTTGCTTTCATTTTACTTGGGGTTTTCGGAAGTCAAGAATCTCATATTTTGCTTCTTTTCGAGCACGATTTACTATAATATTGTAACTATTGTTATATTCTCTTTTTCTCTTCCATACGTACCGGTCTCCAAAAGCGTGCTTACATTCGAACCTATTATTCTACAATATATGGGGAGCGAATATTCGACTGAATCTCTGGAGTACTTGGGTCTTTGAAGCAATTAATTTTTTAATCCTCTATTATCCATTCATAACTGAAATTTCCTGATTTTTTGCCTTTCTTCCTAAATTTTATAATTTACAGTATAATTCGCCATGGTTTTCGAATGTCAAATTCGCTCATCTTCGTCGCTCAGCTCTAGTGCTTCGGCATATCTGATTCTACGAATGTTTTCTCAAATGTTCAACATTCCGAATCCTGCTCTATTCAAGCAACTCAGAATTAATCTAGGTTTCATATTCTTAGTCCATCATGATTTTTATCACAAATAATGAGATTTACTGGTAGATTTAGAATACAAACTACGAGAAGTGTAACTTGTGAACAGGTTGCCACACATCCTAATCGAACGCTTACTTCATTTCATCTTTGCTGCCGAGAACAGGAACGCTGCCCACGCCTGTTGTGGTGTTTTTATAGTGGCGTTGTTAAGTTCTCCAATGCTATGAAAAGAGATTACTCTTCCTGTGTAGATTCAATCTTGATTTGTTCACAGACTGAGTTTATGATATACAGATGATTAGATTAATTACTTAAATTATATCCTCTTTTAACCACTGCTACCCACTACTACCTGTTAGCAGCCGAGGAGAAATACTTCGTTTTTGAAGACGTCCTTCGCTTGAAACAAATAAGTACTGAGAGAATAGGCGTACTAAGGAGGCCCGAAAATGCATGTGCTCACAGATTGGGAACCAGTGCTTGATTCAATATCAATTTTATATTTCAGACAAAAAAACGTAGAAAAGACTGATGTAATTGAAGCCAAGAAGTCTACATTTCCGGCCAAATTTAGAATGCAAAATTGGGGAATATGGAGGCACCGGAACATTCCTGCTAGCAGATTCGAAAATGCCAGTTATCAGTACCATAACCCATTTCTTATAACCATTTTTATTACCTTTTTCTAACCATCGCTGATTATCGGCAACTATCCCGTAAGACAGTTCTTTATATCTAACAAAATTGATTGCATAATGTGGTCCTTCAAAGGACCATAATAATTCTGGAGCGATCCGAGACCTACAGCACTTCAAGGCGTGCCGCACTAATACAAGATCACCAAAATTGACTCTCGGAGGAAACATGAAGGCAAAGTAAACAAATTTACAAGTGTAGAACAAAGCAGAGCTACGACTATTCGGCTTGCGCAGTATCGTCATCGATTTCCTCGTCAGGTTGCAATCGTCTTTTTCTCAGTGTCACAACGAACAATAACACAATCAACAATCCAAGTACAAGGACCATATCTCTATTTTCCTTCTTCGTCACTGAGCCAAGGCTGTCCAAAGCCTTCAACTTCCCTGTGTTTCTCGCATAAAGTTCAGCATTGTCAACCCACTTCCAAAACTGGTCCGTTAAGTTGTCCAGTCTGTCGCCCACATATTCATCAAGTCCAAACCGAACCGCCATGTCTCGCAATGTCCACCAAGCTTTCAATAAAGCTACAGAAACATAGACAGGAACAATTGCCTCAGAGTTCGTCTCTTTCGCAAAATCCATGTATCGCAATGCAAGATGTCTATCACGCGGTACGCCAAGTCCGCGCACGTACATCCAGCCCAAACAGAAAGTGGCTTCGGCATTTTTCAGCTTGTATCCCATTTCATAACTCCATGCTGCGCCCTTATAATCCTTCTTCTCCAGGAACGCCATATTTCCACTTCGGACCCAAGCTGGAGGAAATTCTTCCGCGCTCATATGGTACAACGCTCGAGCCTCATCGATTAGTCGTGGTCTATCCCAGTGTTCAATCTCAGTGATATTTTCTTGTCGTGCATTTTCGAATAATATTGCCGCATTGTATTGGCCGAGCTCAATGCCTGCTTGAGCCGCCTGTTCAAACCTCCACAATGCACCAAATGTATCACCCAAACTGAACGCCGTCATTCCATTATCAAACACTCCACGCCAACTACCCTTTTCCGCAACTCTCTTGAAATGCGGCACTGCAAGCGAGCAATCGGCATGTCTCACTGGCCCAAGACCGTCCATGAAGTAGACACCCAGCGCATATTCGCATTGAATATTACCGAGTCTCGCACCGTGTTGAAAATAGCGGAACGCTTCCAATCGACTCTTGTTCACCCCGAGCGCCTTGCTATGCATTCGTCCAAGATGAAACGCAGCTTCCGCATGACGCATATCCGCTGCAAGCTGGAAATGTTGCATAGCAAGTGGATAATCCTTGGGTTTTCCCAGTAACCCGTACAAATACACCATACCTAATCCATAATGTCCATGCTTGTTGCCAAGGTTCGCCGCTCGTTCGAGTAGTGCCAAGACACTTTCGGGTGGATCATCCCGTCGCATACGGATGTGCGCCAACATGGCATTCGCGTCGCCACTTCCAGCCATCGCAGCACGTTGTAAAGTTGCTTCAGCTAGTGCTTCATCTCTGGGAATGCCGCGCCCACCAAAGTATTGAAGCGCACCAATAGTAGTTTGTGCATCTACATTCCCTCTCGCAGCAGAATGCCTGTAATATTGAAGTACATCTTCTTCACCGCTGGTGTCTCGACTACTTCTGCCACCGCCGCTACCTCCGCCGCCACCACGACCGTCAATTCTAGAGGCAGCATCATCTGAAATACGTTCTCGGTCTGGTTTTCTCAATTTGGACGGTAACGGAGGAAGGCCATACATGAAGTTACGCCAACTTGGCCATGTATTCGGGTCTCGCGCTACTTCTTTTGCGGCAACGAAGTAATAGCGCGCGGCGGTATTGCAGTCCGGTGTCACATCAATACCGGCATGGTATCGGTAACCAAGCGCAGTCGCAGCATATGTGTTACCACCATGAGCAGCAAATTTCCAGTACAGAAGCGCTTTTGCGGTATTCTTCTCCACGCCATGTCGTTCTGCCATCCCAGTCGAGTATAACATTCCGAGAAATGCATAGGCATCCGCATGGCCTACATTAGCCGCCATACGTAGATATCGCACAGCGGTGGAAATGTCACGTTTTACACGCAAATCGCCAGAGATTAACAGTGATGCGGCAGATGTCAACGCGCCGTAATGCCCCAGAATGCCGGCAGCTCGAAAATAACGTAACGCACGCGGACCATTTCGTTCTATTCGCATTGCAGTCTCCGCAGTGGTCACCAGGTATTTTAGATGAATGGTTTCTTCGAAAAAGTAGAGGTGTCGTTCAGGTTCGGCGTTACTAGTACGCAAATCATCCGTACGAGTGGCATGGCCAGAGGAATCAGCTTGGTCACTGTCTGCGCTGGAAACAGAGTTGTACGTCACCTCGCCATTGGGCGCGGTTTTCGTATCCTCGTCTGCATTGCTGTTTCCCGGATGAAATCGGTCCGACGGTTCTTCGCCAACGTCTTGGTCGCGACCAGGCGCAGTGTTGGAGGCTTGAAAATTAGAGTAGGAGTAGGAGAGCGAGATAAGAATAAGGAAAACCGTGATAAACGTTGTGGAACTCAGTCGCATTGTCGGGAGGTTTGGTGAGCCCAGGTTTGGAAATTACGAGCTCTAAATAACCAACGTCTGTGTGTGTTGACTGAAATCTTGGTTGACGTTTCCGCAGTACAGTCATTATCATGTCGTGTCTACACTTGAAAAACGTGACTAATATTTTACTTAAATTTTTGGAGGTTTTCTATTTTATGACTCAATCCCTATACGTATGTATTCATATACGTGTAGAGCATCTTGTATACACCGTTTACTTAAAATGCAAACAAGCTTAGTAATGTCCCATAGACGACAATCCACACACTCTGACAACCTCTCGACGCAATTTGAATCCATGGGCGAATCGGAAGTTAGTGCTGGTCTCGAAAATGATGGCGATTCAGAAAGCAAACAATGCAGTTCTATCACTGAACTACGTCGAGGCGTTTTTGTTATGGGAATCATAGCAACCTGTTTCAAGTTATTACTGATGAACTCAGAACACAGCACTGATATGGACGTTCACTTGCATTGGAAGGCACTCACACATTCGTTGCCGCTTCGCGAATGGTACACAGATGAGTCGTCGCAGTGGACACTGGACTATCCACCGCTTTTTGCCTACTTCGAACTTATTCTCTCTTATTTCGCGCCTTTTCAACATGTTCTTGGTGCTCGCGCAACGTTTCCCGCACAAAAGTTGTACCTAAGACTAACTGTACTTGTAACCGACCCTATATTATACTCTGGGGTTTATTCGCTAATCCATGCGATGCGAAGAAAATCTAAGAAGCAGCGATTTGGCAATGTCGCAGATTTAACCTCAGCAGCGCTCATTCTTTTCTGTCCCCCACTTATTTTGGTGGACAACATCCATTTTCAGTACAACGGCTTACCACTTGGCATCCTGCTTCATTCGCTCGCCTCATTTGTTTCTGGTAATTGTACTTTGGGTGTCGTTCTCTTTGCAATCTCCATTAATCTCAAGCATACTCTCTTACCACTCGCGCCAGTACTTGCCTTCATCACATTGTGTATACTTCTCGAAAGGAGCGCATCAATTACGAACATCCAGTTCATTCGCTCATTCTTTAGCGTGTTAACTGCGTTTCTGGGCGCTTTCTTTATCCCGTGGTTACCCTTGTCGCTAACCGGAGCCGTTCCTGCCGTCCTTTCGCGTTTATTCCCTTTTCGTCGTGGTCTGCTACACTCGTACTGGGCGCCAAACTTTTGGGCTCCTTACGCAACGTTAGACCGTGTACTTTCTCGACTGGGCTACAGCGTGCGTGACATCGATGTCGATTCTACATCTGGATTAATCGGTGCATCGACTCCGTTTGCAACGCTACCAAACGTGACGCCTAAACACTGTATGGCTCTGTCAATAACTGCCATTCTCCCAGTACTGGCCTTTGTGCACCGAAAGAAAAATGCTCCTATTGCTGCAGTGTATGCGGCATTGTCTAGTTTCATGTTCGGATGGCATGTACACGAAAAGAACATCCTTGTGGCGCTTGTCCCTTTTGCAGCAACCGTTGCCACGGAATTTGATGGCGTCATCTTGTGGGCATTCTCTATGCTTGCAATTGGTGGTTCGTTTGGAGTGTTCCCTCTTATAGTGGGCGTAAGAATCGCACCATTCAAAATTGCACACTTCGTGGCGTACTCTTTATTCGTGATTGTGACGATGTGGAGAAGAATCAAAATCCGTTCGCTGAAGATGATTCTGATTCTGTACGCGATTGGTACTTTGGGAGTTGAATGGTATGCGGGCGTTGGGGGCGGTCATCGACGTCTGTTCGATGGAAAATATGAATTTCTGCCCCTCATCATAGTATCGCTGTACTCAAGCGTTGGAGTAATAGCTGCTCTAGTTGGGCTGTTCTTCGGCTTGGCATCGAAGGCACCGAGTTGGTTATGGTACGGTACAAAAAATAGGACGAGGGCCAAAAAGAGTTGTACAAATGCAAACTAACTTTGGGAAGAATTACAGTCGCCGCGTATTTGTGTGCCGTTTATTTTAGTAGCGTGTTATTTTGATGTCGGTACAAAAAGGAGCGAGGTTCACAGTAATTGTGATCAAATCCCGAGGTGGTCCTACACATCGTGCCCTGATCCCCACATTGCGTCAGCTGAGCACCGGCCATGGCACTTCGGCCGTCGTTCATCTCAGCCTCGCTGCTGCGGGCAAGCTCACAATATTCGTTACGTGGAAGCCAAGCACTCGTCTCTACGAGTTCTCGCCCAGCATCGGCGACGACTGCGCGCGCTACCCTCGACAGGGGCGACGACGGCCGCTTTTTCGGGTTGCGAGGAAATGGTGGTAATGGCGGTGACGGCGACGACCTATTTTCATCGAATCGTGGATTAAATGGCCGTAACTCTACGCCTTCTGAGAATGTCCATGTGGAGGTTCCCATAGTCTCGTACAACGTACTATCGCCGCCGCTTGCGAAAGCTTCGTACTTCAAGTACTGTGACCCGGCTGACTTGGGAGCAGATGTACGTCTCTCACGTGTTTTGCATAAATTGGAGGAAGCTGTGTCGAAGAAGTCCATTATATGCCTGCAGGAGGTGTCACTCTCGTGGAGTGGACCATTACATTCTTTCTTTGCAAGACGTGGCTTTCAGATGATTCTGGGTACCTATGGCAGCTACTTCAACGGTTATATGGGCGTAGCGATAGCCTACTCTAATGAATTCGAGGCCGACGACGTGCGTGTACAAGTTCTCGCTGATACAGCTCGGTGGCCGAGGGAAAATCCACCGAATATGTTCGAGCGTGCGATTCAGAGCTTTTTCGGCTTTTTCACTAACGAAACTGCGAAAGATCGAAAGCGTAATCGTTCGCCGTGGTTGCAAGCGCGCGACCGAAAGAATGTGTTGATCTTCGCGCGTTTGCGAGCCCGTGCGACTGGCGCTTCGCTTTGTGTTGGAACTTATCACATGCCGTGCGCATTCCGCACCCCACCTATCATGCTCATCCATTCGGCGCTTGCGGTCGCTACGTTCCAGCGACTTGCAAAAGGCACTCCTGGTGTATTGGCAGGTGACTTTAACATCAAGCCTCATGATTCTGCATATCGAATGATTACGACTGGGGCGATGTCCCCAATGCATCCCGACTTCCCACCTGATGCCCCGGATGGGTCACCGGCCGACAAATGGTTCCCTCGAAAGTTCAAACCTATGCGAAGTGCGTACGCGGCTGTGAACGGAAAAGAACCTGAATTCACGAATTACGCTCGAACCGGAGATGCCCCGGAATTTATTGAGACTCTTGACTATCTGTTTTGCACAGATGGTGTAGACGTGGTAGATGTCCTACCACTGCCGAAACGCAAGGATGTCAAGGGTCCGTTCCCGGTGAAGAACGAGCCGTCGGACCATATCATGATTGGTGCCACATTCCGCTTCCCATCTAAAGTGAAGTGGGAAGACAAGTATCGTAAGGGTGCCCTCTATGAATACGATACAGCTGCTTAGCTTTGCTTCAATCTCATCCATCAATCACTAACTTGAGTTCAATAAAAACTCTACCGACCAACATTGCTCCTGTGTCGTGTAAAAATTCCTTACTCCCGATTCATCATTCGATACGTCTTTCTGAGCTTATGTTGTGCGTTGGGGTGAGAGCGCCGAGGCCGTAGCGCGGTTTTGAGAATGTCATGGGCATCGGAGTGCAGGTCTTGTCCTTTGTTGACATGTATCTTATTGACGCCTACTGAACTGCGGCTGTACAGTACAACGCACAATACGCCAACCTCATTATTACTTGCAGGGTTCCACCAATACCGGTAGTTGAATTACTGCTTTTGAGTTCACCAGAAATATCTCCACCTCGACTGGCACATGGACTGAAGATAAAATATTCAAGTCTATGACTTCAAGAATTTCTTTGGTGCGATGACTGGAAATTCACTGAATTCAATGGGGAAAATGATGGCAAATCCCAGAATCAGAGTTTTTCGAGGACGAGAGGAATCTTGGCGTCAAGCAAACATTATTCTGCTGTATATACTGGTGCTGTATGTGGTTTAATCGAACTGAAGCACCCTGTATTTTACAATCTGCTAGTTCACCACCGGCCGTTCATGTAAACCGCGAAACTGAGGGAATAAATTTGGGCGTTATTGAACAATTCATTTGGTTCTAAGTAGTTGGTCGTGTTCTTGTTGTACTGCACAGAATACTCGAGCGTTTGTATTCAACATGAAGTGGGCTTTTCGTCCCAGAACGGACGAACAAATCTTTCTTAAGGGTGATTGGAGAGTAAGAATCTGTTACACGAAAATGAGAAGAAAACGAGGAAGGGTTGCTCCATTACGTCATGTCGCATTGACTGCCTTCCGCTGTAACAACATGTCGAATGTAAGACCTGCCATTGCATCAGGATAGAGATGCGAATGGGGTTCCAATGGCGACCATACGCTTGTAGGATTCACTGAACGCATCGAAGAAAGCCTTCTGGTCGTTAGCAAATTCGCACACAATCACAAGGGTGTCAGGGTCGTCGAGCAGATGCAGGTCTGAAGGGAGTTGGAAGTTTGGTTTCTCCGGGGGACCCTCAGTTTCAGATAGGCCAGCTTCGCGCCGCTCTTGGAACCACATGAGATTCTTGAAATAATCGTTTTGGAACTTGTTCGATTCTTTCACGAACACATTCGCTTCACCCACACGTCCCAATGTGTGCGCGCCTTTAAGTGCTACCATATCACGGTCAGTCAATCCACGCGGATTAAACCTGAGCCTCAGCTCGGGAACGGTTTCGTTGAATGCTGGCAATGCACCCTGTGGATCTTCACCTGACGCGGTATCACGACCGAGCGGTATGTCGATATCGGGACCACCTGTTTCGCGTACGGCAACTGCACCCGCCAGTGCAACTGCATCGCCCCAACCCAAACCTGAAGATTGTACAATTGGTTCCAATGCTTTGACACCACGTTCCAATCCATAGTTCTCGGCTCTCCCAGTTTCAAATCGAACGCTGCCATTTGCACCCCCTTTTCCGGTGGCGGGATCGATTGTGAACGCATCATGGAACGACAAACGCAACAAAGTGGCTGCCATTGTTGGATCACTCTTAATTACTGCGGCCACACCAGAGCGAAACTTGGTCGCTGCTTCAGCGAGTTTCGATGGCACATCTGTCGTTGCTGCCTTCGCGAGTGATGGGAAGGCGGGAACGAGTGAAAGTGATAATAAAGACAGCCCAAATTGTCGCCGAGAAATGCCCGAGTCAAGTGCCATTGTGGGTGTGGTGTGTGCCGAGGGACGTGCAATTTGTTTGCTCGATTCGCATCGAAACGATGAACGACCCAACGCAAGTGGACTTGAAGAGGTGACGAACGCGAACATGTTCCGGAAGTTAGGAGGTGAGCGATAGCTCAAGTAGATAGTCGGAAATGGATAAATCGAATTTGTTTAACGTGATGCGGATTATCTAGATCTGCTGTGATATTGAAGTCTATCAATGATGGATACAGTATCGGAATCTCAAAAAATCTGGGTGGTTGATCCTTCCTGTCTGCTGTTTTTTTGTCATCACTTGCTAACTCTAACCATTACCGTTCCCCCGAATTTGAACCAATAGAAGGAGAGCAACTTGTTGCCACACGGTTGTTCATTAGATTTTTCCACTTGAGAATTCAACATTAGTCCTTACTGTAGTTCGGGTGGTCGTGGCCTCCCTCGCATTCAGTCCAGTCGTGGCCTCCCTGCAAATTTTTTTATCAGAATACAGGCTCACTCAGAAGTAGGACAGTGCATCACTTTTCGAGGGCAAAGTATTCGGAATCTAACAGTCGAATACGATCTAGATATTCCCTACAGGAGTATAAATTAGAGTTTACGAAAATAAAAGTTACCACGAAACCCCAACTTGAGCCACTACTTCAACTTGATGACTAACTTACGTGCTATCCAAATGGCAGAAGAAAGCGGAAACAAACGAGAAACTGCTCGGCACTTCAAGATTGTTCCCGCAGTACTCCGCAGGTGGCTGAAAATAAGGAAAAATAAGGGAGTGTGCCCTTAAAAATCCTCGGAAACTAACTGTTCAAACTGGACCAGAATTGCAATATCCAGATCTTGATAACACTATCCTCTATACTAAGGAACGTGTTAACAAATTGTTCTCTTGGCACTACGTATCAAAAAGTTACAGATCGATAGTACGGTAGAAATTAACAGATACGTTGCATTTCGGGTAATCTTCTATTGGTTGTAGTATTTTATGTCAACATCTGCTCAATTCTACTGTTACTTTATGTAGTACTAGCAGTAGTAGTAGAGTTCAGTATTGTAGTGAAGTGAAGATAGTAGTAGAGAATAAAGAAAAGTTTATTGTAGGTAGGCCATATGAACTATATCTAGTAAGAAAGGGGGAGGCGCGCGCATAGCGACGACGACGACGACGTTCCGGCGCGGAGAAATTTAGGGACACGGAGTGAGTCAGGATCGATCATTTTTGATCTCCAACATGTCGGCAATTTTGATCTCATCATAAAAATTCAATGTAGTTCTTATTATTAGCAATTAGAGATACAAATTTGTTAATAATATGTAAAATTTTTTTATTGTTGCTTACTTAATAATCAACAGGAAGAAAACACAGAGTATGTAGAACAACAAAGATATATTGTAGAAGTTTAAGTTTTCAACTACCCAGCAACCAACCCCTCCGCCCTGGATCTCCACCCACCCCTGATTCTAGACACGGAAACCCGATCACCTGCCGACCTCTTGTATACGAGAGTATCAAAGTCATTTGGGTTTTCCAGAAACTCCGAGAGTCACTCACAGGCGAGCGATTGGGTCGTGCAAACAGATACAGGCTCT
>JAAUYH010253965.1_pt1 | contig 11564 bp, 7 predicted proteins | sample 7278061 | NCBI WGS metagenome assembly JAAUYH01 (sample SAMN14350203, study PRJNA611818) | marine sediment metagenome | isolation source: surface marine sediment (0.6m) | place: French Polynesia: Moorea | collected 2018-08 | reverse complement strand
TTTTGAAGCGTCATGACTATCCCCAGGATGTGAGTTTTCTGGTTGCCGAGTTGGTTGTTCTTTCTGTCATTTTGGGAAGTTCGTTGAAGTTTGATGGCAATTTCATTCTGCAGACCCAATCCGATGGTCCTGTTTCTCTTGCAGTCGTAGACTTCTCTACGCCAGATTCTGTCCGCGCATATGCACGATTTGATAAAGATGCATTGGCCAAGGCCACTGAAGAGGGCAAAGCGAGCCCGCGTGAATTGCTTGGAAATGGTGTTATGGCGCTCACCATTGACCAAGGACAACACATGCAACGGTATCAGGGCATTGTAGCTCTTGATGGCGCTTCCCTGGAAGAAGTGGCCCATCAGTATTTCCAGCAGTCAGAACAAATTCCCACCAAGGTTAAGATGTCTGTGGCTCAAATTATTCGCCGCCTTGAAGATGGCAGCGTGGAAACCGCATGGCGCGCTGGTGGATTGATCACGCAGTTTCTACCCGAGGCAGGGGAACGTATCGTTACCCGCGATCTTCCAAGCGGCCGCGATGATGAAGATATGGATGATCGCGAGGATGATGAAGCCTGGACGGAGGCTGCGGCCCTTGTCAGTACGATTGGTGATGATGAGTTGACCGATCCCAACATCTCGGTCGAACGTTTACTCTACCGTCTGTTCCATGAGCACGGTGTCAGGGTGTTTGAAGGCATACCGGTTCGGGAAAATTGCACCTGTTCACGCGAAAAAGTTATCGCACTTGTGAAGCGCTTCGAGGATGATCCAGAAAAGCCTGCAAATGCTGATGAAGGTTATGAAACCAAGTGTGAATTCTGTAGTACAATCTACAAAATTACGGCGAATGAGCTTGCCTGATCCATGAGCTTTATCCTGCAGACTAGTGATGCAGTCCGGATTGATTACAAAAGTGTAACTTGCTCTTCAGTAAAATTGTTATACCTATGGGTGTATAACAAGATGTATGGCCATGTTGACCACTAATGACGAAATAGAAACAGAGCTTGAAGCGAGCCCGCGGCAGGGCTCGAAATCGGTCTTTCGGATGATCGGGCGAGGCATGGCTCAATTGTGCCTGATGGTGCTTGTTTTGTTCTGCGGGTTCATGGGCATGAACTATTTTGTTAGCCTCAAAGAAGACCCACCTTCAAGGCCACCATTTCAAACCACATACACCGTGAACACGATAATTGCAGAAAAAGGCACGTTTCAGCCCGATCTGCTTGTGTATGGGGAAGTCCGCGCTGCAGAGGCGGTGCAATTGCGCTCGCTGGTTGCGGGCAAAATTGTATCCGTCAATCCAGAACTCAAGGTCGGTGGCAAAATTGAAGCAGGCGCAGAATTGTTGCGAATTGACCCATTCAATTTCGAGACCGAGCTGGCGAGCGCAAAAGCCAACATTCGGGAAACCGAAGCCCGCATTGCTGAAAACAAGGCGCGCGTGAAAATTGAAGAATCCCGCATTCGAAGCCTGCAGGATCAATTGAGACTGGCGGAAAATGACCTGGAACGATTTGCAACGCTCAAAACCCGTGGCACCGCCACTTCAAAGCAAGTTGAGGATCGCGAGCTTATTGTCAGTCAACGGAGCCAGTCACTTGAACAGTCAGAACTCAATCTGGTTGCCGAGAAAAGCCGGTTGGAGCAGCTGGAAGCTGTTCTCGTTCGTTTCCAGCGGTCAGAGATGCAGGCAGAACGCAATATTGAAGATACACTTCTTCGAGCGCCGTTCAGTGGGATTGTGAGCGAGAAAAACACCGGCGTGGGGCGTCTTATCGGAGCAAACGACATGGTAGTCGCCATGTATGAAGCAGATGTTTTGGAAGTGTATTTCACGCTAACAGACGAACGCTTTGGTCGTGTTCAGGCTGATGATGTCGGGATATCCGGTCGCGAAGTTCAGGTTATATGGAGCGTTGGTGGAGAAGAATTTCGATATCCGGCAACGATTGACCGCATTGGTGCACAAATAACCTCGTCTCGGGGTGGCGTCGAAGTGATCGCTTCGATTACAGGAGATGTTGCCGCCAGTGCACTGCGCCCCGGGGCCTTTGTAGAAGTGATTGTGCCAGACAAAAAATTTGATGCACATTTTCGGATTCCCGATACTGCGCTCTATAATGACGACACGATCTATGTGGTTGTTGATGGCAAGCTGCAGGCCCGAAAAATCAGGGTCCATGCCCGCAATGGTGCAAATGTCATTCTGACAGGAAATCTGCAAACGGGCGATGAAGTTCTCACAACAAGGATTGCAGAGATTTCTGAAGGCCTGAATGTTCGCCCACCGACCAACGCAGCGCAACAACCATCTTCATCTGATAAGCTGGTTGAGAACACAAAATGAATATGCGAACGATACCCGGTGGTGGAATCGTAAGCCTGTTTGCCCGGCATCCCAATGCAGCGAACCTATTGATGATCCTGATGATCCTGTTTGGCATCATATCCATACAGCGGATCAACACCCAATTCTTTCCGACAGTCGACCGAGACTCAGTTCGCATCAGCGTGACATGGCAAGGGGCGAGCGCCGAGGACATTGAAAAGAATATCATCGAGATCATCGAACCCGAGGTGCGTTTCATCAGTGGTGTGGACAATATGGTGTCTTATGCCAGAGAGAGTGCCGGTTCCATAACGCTTGAGTTCGTCGCCGGGACCGACATGAAACAGGCCGTGGCAGATGTCGATACTGCGGTCAACACGGTGACCAATTTGCCCGAGGAAGCTGAGGCGCCGGAAGTATCCAAAAGTCCGTTTTTTGACCGGGTTGCAAGATTGGCGCTTGTGGGAGATGTGCCGGAAACAACCCTAAGGATTCACGCGAAGAAAATTCGGGATGATTTGATTGAACGCGGCATTGACCGGATCACCATGGTCGGAATGCGCGACCTTGAGTACAAAGTGGAAATTGAAGAACGTGAGCTCCGACGCCTTGGGTTGTCGGTGTCTCAGGTTTCAGATGCAATTTCCAGAAACAGCCGGGATACGCCTTCAGGGCAGCTCAAGGCAGATGTTGAAAAGCAAATACGTGCGCTTGCAGAACTGGAATCTCCGGAATCATTGAGGGATATCGAAATTCTCTCATTTGCTTCCGGTGAAAAGGTATTGCTGGGTGAGATCGCGAAAATCAGCCAGGGCTTCAAGGATGGAGATTCAATCGGACTGTCAGACGGCAAGCCTGCCATTCAGATTACGGTAGAACGGGCACATTCGGCTGACACATTAGACACCGCGCGCGTTCTTGACGAATATCTCCTGGAAATCGAGGGCTCAATGCCGCCTGGTGTTGAATTGAAGAAATATGAAGTTCGTGCAGACTCTTTGGTCCAACGGATTTCGCTTCTTTTCTGGAATGGTGTGTTCGGGCTGGTGCTTGTGGTTGGCACATTGTTCATTTTTCTCAATGCACGCATCGCGTTTTGGGTGGCCGCGGGCATTCCGGTTGCCATGTTTGCGACGCTCGGCATCATGTTACTGCTGGGTCAGACCATCAACATGATTACACTGTTTGCGCTTATAATGATGCTGGGCATTATTGTGGATGATGCGATCGTCGTCGGAGAGCATACTGCATCACGCTATGAAGCAGGCGATGGTCCTTATGAAGCCGCTGAAAACGGAGCAAACCGGATGCTCACGCCAGTTATGGCGGCAATGACCACGACCGTCGCGGCGTTTGCACCCATGCTTCTTATCTCGGGAGTGATCGGGCAAATCATGGGCGTAATGCCCTATGTTGTGATCGCGGTGATCATAGCAAGCCTGATTGAATGCTTCCTTATTTTGCCCGGTCACCTTGCACACACCCTACAGGACCGCCAACCCCGAGCCTGGTCATTCTGGCGTCAGATGTTTTTTGCTCTGATTGTGGGCAGCATCCTGTTGGTGGTTTCAAACCGCTTTGCCGCGGGGGCGAGCGAACTGCAAGGTATCGGATTATTTGATCAGTTTATTGCACTCAAGGGTGACGTTTCGCTGCCGGTTTTCATTCTGTTACTGACCATTGGGTCTTTATTGGCTGGTACGCTTTTTGAGGCGTTCATTTGGTTGCTCCGCCGATTGGCGCCAAAAGATAAAAACCCAAATGAAGAAGGTGCATTCAGGCGTAATTTTGATAGATACTTTAATGCGTTTCGAGATGGTCCCTTCAATTGGATGGTCGCAGTGTCTTATCGTTGGCGCTATGTAACTGTCGCAATTGCTGTTGCAAGCGTTATGATCTTTGCCGTTGGCCTCATCCGGGGTGAGCAAGTCAAATTTGTGTTTTTCCCATCACCGGAAGCTGAAAATATTCGCGCGCGTATTGTCTTTAATGCAGGCATTCCGGAGCCGCGCGCGCTTCAGGTAATCAACGAAGTTGATGCTGCGCTTGACCGCGCTGTTTCTGAACTTGCTGATGGCAAGGAAGATTTAGTTACCGCAGTATTTGTCACTCTCGGCAGCGCTGGCCGTAGCGTAGGTGACAATCTTGCAGAGTTCCGCGTTCAATTGTCGTCATCCGAAGTTCGTACTATACGTACGCCGGAGATCGTTAAAGCCTGGCGCGACGCTCTTCCAAAAATCGCGGATACGCGGCGAATTGCAATTTTTGAAACGCGCGGTGGGCCTCCGGGTCGGGATATTGATATCCAGATTTCGGGCGGCAATGTCTCACAGCTCAAGGAAGCTGCCACTGCCATTATCCCAATCATCTCAAGCATCGATGGTGTGTCGGGGGTTTCTGATGACCTTCCATTCGGTAAGCCTGAACTCGTTATGGAGCTCCTTCCACGCGGTGCTGCACTTGGCTTTACAATTGACGAAGTTGGCCGCCAGGTTCGCAATGCCTTTGATGGCGCGATCCCCAGACGTTTTGCGCAAGGCGATGATGAAGTCACCATTCGCGTGACAAGAACCAGCCGGGATGCCGGTGGAAACAAACTTCGAAACTTTGAATTGCGCAGTCCGACAGGTGAGTTTGTGCCTCTTGAAGAAGTAGTTTCACTAAGGGAGAAACAAGGGTTCTCGGCAATTCAACGTCTGGACGGCAAGACGATTGTTTCCGTAACTGCCGATTTGAATACGGATGTCATGACGACAGACCAGGCGCTCGATATTCTGAGGCGGGGGGAAATGCCCGCGCTTCTGGATCAACTAGGACTCGACTACAAATTCGGTGGCCGTGATGAAGAGCGCAAGGAAGCATTTGCTGATTTGCAGATAGGGACAATTGCCGCACTAGGCTTCATATACATTATTCTTGCATGGGTATTCGGGAATTATTTCCGCCCCATTGCAATCATGCTGATTATACCGTTTGGCTTGGTTGGAGCAGTATTTGGTCATTGGATATTGGGCTTCAAATTGACCATCCTCTCATTCATTGGGTTACTGGGTCTCTCCGGTATTTTGGTGAACGATTCAATTATTCTTGTCAGTCGATTGGACGAACGGCTGGAAGAAGGTGAATCCATGGAGGAAGCTGCAATCGGTGCAAGCCGAGACCGTTTGCGCGCGGTACTTCTGACTTCTCTGACAACAATTGGCGGATTGTTTCCGTTGATGTTTGAAAAAAGCCTTCAGGCGCAGTTCCTGTTGCCAATGGCGATTACCATTGTCTTCGGTTTGGCTCTGGCAACGCTACTTGTGCTGTTTCTGGTGCCATCCCTTATCGGCATTGGCACCGATATAGGAAACATGATCAAATCCGTCTTTGGCAATCGGGATGAGGACAGGGTTACCCATCCCGCAGAATAATTCAGTCCATCCAGAACCTTGGAATGAACAAGACAAGCACGGTGAACAATTCCAGCCGTCCAACCAGCATGGCTGCGCTTAAAATCCATTTTGCGGGATCATTCAATTCCTTGAATGTCGTATGTGGTCCAATCAGATCGCCAAGGCCCGGACCAACATTTGAAATCGCTGTTCCGGCAGCCGACATTGCTGTCAGAAAATCCAGTCCTGTGAGATTGAGCAACAGCGCAAATACGCCAAACAGCAGAAAATAGACCGCAAAGAAATTCATAACAGCACTGGAAACACCGTCATCAATGGGTTGGTCATTGAACCGCATAATAAAGATGCCATTTGGATAAAATACCCGACTAACGTGTTGTCGGATGGTTTCAAACATAACCTGAAAACGGAAAATCTTGATGCCGCAAGATGTGGAACCTGCACAACCACCAATAAACATGATCATGAAAAAGAATGCATTGGCGCCAATCGTCCATTGCCCGTAGTCAGCGGCAGAATATCCCGTGCCTGTCATGATTGAGGTTACGCTGAAAGCGGCTTCCAAAAAGCTGTTTCTCGGCGCTGTTTCACCGGCGGGATGCAGCGACCAGGCGATGACACTGAAAATGGCAAGGGTTACCAGAAACACTTTTACCTGGGAATTTTTCCAGATACGGGACGGATTGCCCTGAAATCCTTGCACAAACAGAATGAACGGGATCGATCCCAGGATCATAAAGACGATGGAAATCAACTCGATGGTTTCGCTGTTGAAATGCCCAATAGAGCCATCCTTGGTTGAAAACCCCCCGGTCGCAACAGTTGTCATGGCATGGACAGTTGCATCCATCACTCCCATTCCTGCTAGCATATATGCAATTGAACAAAGTGCTGTGAAAAAGATAAAAATCATGGTCAATGAGCCAGAAATTTGGGTAGCGCGCGGCATTATCTTTTCGGCAGTATCAAATGCTTCGATCTTGAACAGCTGCATGCCCCCAACTTGAAGCATTGGCAAAACCGCAACCGCCATGACGATGATCCCGAGACCACCAAGCCATTGTTGAATGCCGCGCCACAAAAGGATGCCCGGTGGGACTGCTTCCAGACCTTCGATGACGGTTGAGCCAGTGGTCGTTAGTCCGGACATCGATTCGAAAAAAGCGTCAGTGAACGAAGGAACCACTCCGGAAAGATAATACGGAATCGCGCCTACAAAGCTGAGTGATACCCATGCAGCGCACGTCATCACAAACGCCTGCCGGGTCGACATCGATTGCGGGACATCCCGATTGCCAGCATAAAGGCCAAGACCGATCAACAGGGTCAAGCCGCCAGAAAACGCAAAAACCTCCCAATCCCGGTTATTCGCAACCAAGTCCACCAATGCCGGAATGAACATTGCCACACCAAGCGTGGTCAAGAGCAGGCCAAGTATCAGAAGAATTGGGCGCAGAGAGCGGATCAAATTAAAAATGCCTAATTAATGCTTGGGGTATGGTCAGGTAGATCAAGCGGAAACGCCGGAACATCAATTTCAAACGTTTTGCCGGCGCTATCCACCATTTTATATTTGCCGACCATTATGCCGGAGGGGGTCTGCAGTGGGCAGCCACTGGTATAAGTGTAAGTCTCACCGTCTGCCAGAACCGGTTGCTCGCCTACCACGCCATCACCCTGCACCTCTTCAACCCGGCCTATGCCATCGGTGATTTGCCAATAGCGAGATAGGAGTTGTACCGTTTGACCAGACTGGTTTTCAATACTGATGCGATATGCCCAGAAATATTGCGAAGACTGGGGGTCCGAACGTTCGTCGATGAACACCGGTAACACATTGACAGTAATTCCGTGCGTCGTTGCCTTGAACATGCTTGCGCCCAATGATTATTCGGGCAAGAAATATCACATAGTTGCGGCTCGGCAAAGCAATTCAACCAGTTTCAGAAGCTGGTGCAAATCCTAACCCAGTGCTCTGTCGATATCCTCAATCAGGTCATCAGCTGCTTCCAGTCCCACCGATAACCGGACCAATCCATCCGTAATGCCCACTGAGATACGTTCGTCTTTTGCAAGGTTTTTGTGAGTTGTGGTCGCAGGATGCGTGATCAGGCTTTTCGCGTCCCCAAGATTGTTCGAAATCGACACGACTTCAAGTTTGTTTATAAACTCGAATGCTTCCTGCTTTCCGCCTGCAAGCTCAAACGCGAGGAGTGTCGAACCTCTGCGCATCTGTCGTTGGGCCAGATCAAATTGAGCGTGGCTATCAAGACCCGGATAGATCATCTTGCTGACCTTTTTCTGGCCATTCAGTGCCGTTGCAATCTTTTCGGCCGTATCCGTTTGTCGGTCGACGCGGACAGAAAGAGTTTCGAGGCCCTTTAGCAATGTCCACGCATTGAAGGGGCTCAGGGAGGGACCTGTGTGACGATAATAGTCATGCAGGTTTTCGTTGATCCATTCTTTATCGGCAAGAATGATCCCGCCTAAGCATCGCCCCTGCCCATCAATATGCTTCGTTGCAGAATATACCACAATATCTGCACCCAGTTTCAGCGGGTGCTGGTAAAGCGGAGTAGCGAATACGTTGTCAACAACGAGCTTCGCACCATTTTCGTGGGCTAAATCGGCAACCGCTTTGATATCAACCAATTCAAGCGTTGGATTGGTCGGGCTTTCAAGAAAGAAAACCTTTGTATTTGGTTTGACAGCAGCCTTCCACGCATTGAGGTTCTTGCCATCGACGAGGGTGCACTCAACGCCATATTTGGGCATCAGTTTTTCGACGACCCATCTGCAAGAGCCAAAAAGCGCGTGCGCTGCTACAATATGATCACCGTGCTCAACCTGGCATCCAATAGCAGCAGTAACCGCTGCCATGCCTGAGGCGGTCGCACGGGCGTCTTCGGCACCTTCCAGCAGGCACATGCGTTCCTGGAACATGCTCACCGTGGGATTTCCATAGCGAGAATAGACATACCCGTCTTCATCGCCCTTGAATCTCGCCTCGGCAGCTTCTGCCGTTTCATAGACAAACCCCTGGGTCAGATACATGGCTTCTGAGGTTTCTCCGAACTGACTGCGGCTGGTGCCGCCATGAACCAGTTTCGTTTCAGGGTGCCAATCGTTTTCAAATGTCATTGTTTCAACTCCACAAACAAAAAAACCAGAATGCGAAGTCGCATTCTGGAGTCCAAATCTGCTGTCTGTGCAAATTTCGGCCCTTTTAGCGACTTGTTTAACGTGGCTGCAAGCCGGCCGGCCCAAATCACCACTTCAATATGTGTGTGTTAGTTCATCTTGCTCTTTGCGTCAATCAAACACCACGATATTTATAGTGACGAAACTTCAAAGAGCGATACAAACATGACGCGCGAAACAGGAATTTTGGCAGATGCTGCCATTCAGGCGCTCGGCGACGGAAATCAGATCCTCACGGATCGTCCCTTCGATGACGATCAGGTGCAGCCTGCCAGTCTCGATTTGCGTCTTGGAACGAAAGCGTTTCGTGTCAGAGCATCATTTCTTCCGGGAAAAGGGAGAACAGTTCTAGAAAAGCTCGAGCGGTTCAAGCTGCATGAACTTGATTTGCAGGATGGTGCAATTCTTGAAACAGGATGTGTTTATCTGGTTCCATTGTTGGAGAGCCTTGATTTGCCCGGAAATATCGAAGCATCCGCCAACCCGAAAAGCTCCACAGGACGGCTCGACATTTTTACCCGAGTCATTTCAGATGAAAGCCAAGCCTTCGATCAAATTCCCATGGGGTATAAAGGTCCGCTTTATCTGGAAATCAGTCCCAGCACGTTCCCGGTAGTCGTGAGAACCGGGTCCCGTTTGTCGCAAATCCGGTTTCGCAAGGGCCATTCAGTTCTTTCTGACGAGCAACTTTTGGATCTTCACAGGTCTGAAACACTGGTCGCGACAGCAGAACCCAACATCCATAATGGTGGGATTGGCCTGTCAATCGATCTGAGCGGCGATGAAAACGGTCTTGTAGGCTATCGGGGCAAGCGCCACACAGGATTGGTTGACGTTGACAAAAAGGCTGCGTGCGACGTTCTTGACTATTGGGAACCGATCTACAACCGCGGATCAGATGATCTGGTCCTTGATCCAAATGAGTTCTATATCCTTGTCTCGCAGGAAGCCGTGCATGTGCCGCCACTCTACGCCGCAGAGATGGTTCCGTTTGATCCTTTGGTGGGTGAATTCCGTGTGCACTATGCCGGCTTCTTTGATCCGGGTTTCGGGCATGTTCACGCAGGAGGCAAGGGCGCCCGTGGTGTTTTGGAAGTACGTAGCCACGAAGTTCCGTTTATTCTTGAGCATGGCCAATTGGTTGGCCGACTTGTTTATGAGCATATGCTCGAACGGCCAGCGCAGCTATATGGCACGGACCTTGGTTCGAACTATCAGGCGCAGGGCCTCAAATTGTCAAAGCACTTTAAAGGCTAGGGCACTTATTCGACATTTGTGCAAGGCCAAGTGCCAGGTCGCTCAATACCCTCTGGCAGTTTGGTTGCATCATCTCCACAAGCAAGCTTGATCTGCCAATTCTGTAACCCTTTGACTTTTGACAGATCTAATCCTTCCAATCGCGTTTGAAACAGATATGCATCCTGCATTGTTGGCGGCGTTTCAAAATTTGCACCGCGAAAATCTGACCTTGCCAGATTTGAATAGTCGAATGTCACGCCCGATATGTTCGCGCCAGAAAACATGGCGCGGGCGAATTCTGCCTTTGAAAGGTCAGCACCACTAAGATTGGCATCCTTAAAGTTCAAACGGTTTGTCTCGGCCTTTGAGAGATTAGCTTTTGTAAGGTCGGAAGAACTGAAATCCGTGCGCGAAGCGACCACATTGGAAAAATTCGCCTGCCGTGCCGAAGCGTTGCTAAAAGAGGCGCGAACAAGATTCGCCTTCATGAATTTGGCATTGTCAAAATTAGATCCGCGCAAGTCTGATGAGGAAAGATCTGTGCGGGTAAAGTTGGCTCCGGTGAAATCAAAATCAGACATGATGATGTTGCGTTTGCGGCAACCCGTCCAATCCACTCCGCTATTTGCTTCATCACCGCAACCTGCTTGAGCAGGCGTGACAACGTCTACAAGGCCCGGTACAGCAAATATTGAAACCGCAAAAGTGGATAATATACCCATTGAAGCCAACGCATTGCGTATCATAGTCATTCTCCGACAAATCAGTCTTTGGTATCGTAGCATCCGATTGTGAATAATTATGTTCAAATCTTTGTTTGTGCCAACCCGTGTGGCGTTTTTTCCCAGCGATGTGGCATGACAAGTAGATGAAACAGTGCGCGCCACCCGGCAATTGAAATAAGAAACCAATATACCGGGATCGTAAGGAGTAACGCCCATTTGCCAGTGCTGTTGTTTGATTTCAGGACCAGGGCAGCAAACAGGCAATAGGTGGTATAGCCGGCGACAAGATTGTAAATACCCAAGGTCAGCAGCCAGTCCTGTGACCCAATAACTTCCAATTGGATTATTTGAACAAGCGTCAAGCCTATCAGGATTGGGTGAAAAAGCGACGATAAAACAATCGAAGTCAACAACAGGTGAAAAACCAGACCGTCGCGCAGGCCCATGTCGAGGAATAATCGAAAGGGGTTCCGGTTGTGGACCAGAATCGTCTGCATCCACCCTTTCATCCATCGTGTTCGTTGCTTGATCCATGGGTCGAGAGTTGGGGGAGCCTCTTCATAGGTAGGAAGGCTAATGGTGCTGGTTCGATAACCCTCTCGCGCCATGCGGATTCCAAGGTCTGCATCTTCGGTAACATTGTAAGGGTCCCATGCCCCAACGTCTTTCAAGATTG
>JAAUYH010135550.1_pt1 | contig 11564 bp, 7 predicted proteins | sample 7278061 | NCBI WGS metagenome assembly JAAUYH01 (sample SAMN14350203, study PRJNA611818) | marine sediment metagenome | isolation source: surface marine sediment (0.6m) | place: French Polynesia: Moorea | collected 2018-08 | reverse complement strand
TTCGTGAGCTCTATGATCGCACGAGTCTCTCGGTACGCCGGGTTCGTCTGATTGGTAATCCGGATCTGCGAGCGGAAACCACCGGCACGCTCGAAGCCGCCTGCAATTGGCGTGTGAACCGATCGACAGAACTGCGTCTCACGGGCTTTCTTACCCACACAGACAACATCGTGGACCTCGATACAACCTACTTTGTCGGTGGTAGTCGATATGTGAATTACCCGGGCATCCGCGTCGCCGGGGTCGAGGTTGAATCGGAGATGATGCTGTTTTCCGGTATTCACCTGTTGGCCAACCTGAGTTATTCTACGTCAAAGCAGCTCGGCGAAGGGATTCCCGGTTGGGAAGAAGATAGCAATCGCCGGTTCGTGAATACCGACCTTGAGGATTTGCCTCGACTCCGCGGCAATGTCGCCTCGATACTTCCCATCTACCGCAGCGGCCAAATTGGCTTGCGATATAGCTACTTGGGCAAAACGAAGAGCAGAACTCGCTTTGTCAACGAAGCGCTCTTTGCCATCAGTGACCGGCAACCGTTTCATGAGCTGGCTCTCACCGCGGGATGGCGACCAAAAGGACGCGATTCTCCGTGGAAGCTCGGGGCGACGATCGCGCGGACATTCGACAAGAGCGTGCCCGTATCTCTGAGCTACGAGTTGTATCCACTGGATTCTGATTCGCTGCGATTACTCCTGTCTATTGGAGTGCACTAACCGTTTCGTAAGCGGCGCTGCGATACTAAGCAAACTCACCATAGAGACACACGAGCAAAGGAGGAAGTAATGATTGGGTATCATTGTGTATGTGTTGAAACAGCGAGAATAGTATCGATCGGGTTGCTCGTGATGTATGTGGGCTGCGGCGAGGCAGAGGATTCGGAGCCGGCCGAAGCCGTCGTGATTGGCAATAGCACCGTTGAGATCGACACGCGGCTGATCACGACCCGGGTCGGCGAAGCCGCGATCGGAAACTTTATGGCAGATGTGCTATTGGATAGCCTGTGGGATCGAGGGTACATGGTCGATTTTGCGCTGATCAATGCTGGCGCTATTCGGGGTGGCGAGTGGGATTTATCCTCGTTCAGCCCGAGGAACGATGAAGCATTTCTCGGCCAAGTGTATCCCGCTGGCGAGCTCACCGACTTGCAAGTCGACGGTTGGCTGCCGTTTCGCAACGATCATACCGTGGCAAGACTCACTGGGGGGCAACTTCTGAGCATATTGGAGCGCAGTGTGCAACATCTCCCGGCGTCGTTGGCGGAAAACCAAGGAGGTTGGTTGTTACAAACCTCAGACGGCCTCGCTTATGAAGCCCGGTGCGATGGGGTTCCGCAGCTCCTCGATAGTGCTGGGACTGGCATCGCACAGGAAGGGCAGCGGATCGCCAAGATTGTGCTCGGTGGGCGGGTGGTCTACGATGTCGCCGACGGTATTGATGAACTCGCAGACCTCAGCGTATTGATGGGCGTAAACAGCTTCATTGCCGGGGGCAATGATGGTCACATCGCCTTCAACGAGGCCGAAGAAGTCGCCAATCTCGCCTTCGAAGATTTCAATCATATAGACGAAATCAAGCAGTACATTCAGGATAACTCCCCCATAGCGCCGAGTTTGTCCAGCCGCATCACCATTGTGGGAGGCTGCGACGTTCCAGTTTCATTACCGTAGGACTCACGCAAAAACAGCTTCCCATGTTCGACGTCGTTGCTTCCCAGCCGGCATCGATGATCCGCGCCGCTGCGCCTATGACGGGGCGGTGACGATGAGGTCTTGCACCAAACCGGTAAAGACTTCACCATGAATCGGCTTAGGGATAAATTCGCTCGCCCCCCACGCCATGGCTTGCTGGCGCTCTTGGGCAACGGCCTCGGGCATCATCTGGTGGCCTCGCTTCATGGCAGAAGCCGCCAACACCGGGATGGATGCCAGATCTCGGCGCCCGCGAATATCACCGAGTAGCGCACTGCCTGTGGCATCGGGCAATGCCAAATCGAGGATGATGAGCGATGGCGTGACCGCTCCCAGGACTTCATGCGCCTGCCCGGCGTCTGCAGCCTCGACGTATACCACCGGACCTACTGCCGGCAAGTGGTTGATATGTTGCTTCATGATCTCACGCTGGGTGGCGTCACCGTCAATCAATAAAATCACCGTATCGGAGTGCGGTAGGTCGATAAAAAAGATGGTCGTGGCATCAATACGGTGCCACGACGTGGCCAATGATGGTCGGAGGTGGCCCTCACTGTCGATATAGAGCAGAGAGTCGGCAATCGCCGGCGTGATCATGCCCGAATCGGGATCAAACCCGCGAAAAGTAGCGCAAGAGGCCGGGTCCGATGCGAATGCGCCTACCCGGACGACGCGGTGGCGGCGAATGTCGCCATGCGAGGCCGCCGATTCTGTCGCATTCGTGTCAGGTCGATACACGTGGCTTCCTCCTTATCGACCGACGATTATATAATGCGGCGGACCAGCACCACTACCGGACTCTTTGAGGCCGGTCAAAAATGTTCGGCCAATGCCAATGCATAGCATCGGCATGGCGCGTCTGTCGTCGAGCGTGCCGGCGGGGGCTTAAAACCTGGAATCCAAGCCCATGAAGAATACGCGTCCCATGGGGCTCACGGGAAACGAAGTCGAGGTCTTGAACGGATCGCTGCCAGCGATATTGCGCACGCCGCCGTATACCGAAAGCTCGGGTAACACCTGGTAGTTGGCCGAGACGTCATGGATGAATGTCCGGCCGGTCTCCCCCCGATCGCCGTAGAACTCATTGAGCTCTTCCACCTCGGCGCGATCGAGCACTTGCTTGCCCATGTAGCTCATGCCGTAGTTGACCATGAGTTGGTTCCAGTTCCAGCGCAGGCTGGGATTGAGGATCCAACGCGGACGGCGCACTTCGCGCAGCTCGGGGTTCTTGAATTCGGGATTATTTTGATCCGGCGTGTCTTCGAGCCTGCTCAAGCGGGTGCCGTACATGCGGAAATTCAGCGTGCCGAATTCGTCCGCGCCCAGGCGGCTGAGTTCCAGGGGATAGGTAGCTTCGAAATCGAAACCGCGCACCGATTTCTGCCCGATATTGATCTGCGTCGAGCGCAGGAAGTTGAAGCCCAAGTACGTGGGCGAGTCAGGATCGCGGTTGCGGGTGAAGAGATCACAGAACTCGTTATCGATGCCGCCGGGGTTGTTGTAGCAGTTGTTGACGATGTCTTGCGACGATACGGTGTCGATGGCGTCCTTGAGCTCGATGTCAAAGTAATCGACTGAAAGGACCAGTCCCGGCACCCAACGAGGGGTAATGACGCCGCCGACGGTGATGGTCTCGGCCTCTTCGGGGTCCAGGTTTTCATTGCCTGAGGTGACGCCGGCAAAACGTGCGGTCAGGGGATCGACGAAGTCTGCTGGCAGGTCGTCGGCCGCGCAGTTGGCCACGCGGATGTCTCGGGCTTCGCCGTCCAGGGCGTTGATGAGGTTCATGTCGCAGGGGTCATCAGGGCGGAAGAAAGCGGCGGTTTCGGCCTGGAATAGCTCGCCCACGTTCGGTGCGCGCACGGCCACCGAATAACTGCTGCGCACGCGAATGTCGAAGGTCGGGGTCCAACTGCCGCGCACCTTCCAGCTCACGCTGCTGCCGATGGTGGAATAGTCGGCGGCGCGCAGAGCCGCATCGACAGTGACGTCCTCAGCCCCGGTCACTTTGCGCACGATGGGGATGGAAATCTCGCCAAAGGCTTCCCGTACATCGTAATCGCCCTGCAGGCCGGCAACTGTGGTCCCATCCCAGGTAATCCCGGTCTGTGACAGCGCGTCGGGGCGGAAGCGACTGAACTCGCGACGATACTCGGCGCCGAGGGCGTAGCCAATGCCGCCCGCCGGCAGCTTGACGCCCAATTCCTCTGAATTACCGGTAACGCTTACGTTGACCACGTGCTGCTCGATGGTGGAGGTGTCCACGGTATCGGCGGTGACAAAGTCGATGGCCTCTTGGCTGTTTTTGTTCAGGCCGAAGAGATTGATCGGCTTACAGGTGCCGTCGCCGGGCGAAAAGGTGCGAAAGCCCTCTTCGATGGGGGGAAATGGGGATGTCGGCGGCGGCGGTGCTGCTGGATCGAATTCGGCCCGGCAGATGGGATTGCCGTTGGCGTCAGTGACGACATCAATGGCGGCAAAAAAGCGGTCTTCGATGCGATTGTTGAGCGACAGGGTCTCCTGGCTGGTGCGGCCGTAGTTAAACGACGCCTCGTAGCTGACACCGCCGGGCAAGTCGCCGTCAAAACCGGTCACCAAGCGCATGGTTTGGCGCTCATTCTCGGTATAACTCTCACCTAGATCCAAAAAGTCCCGATACATATAGATGTTAGTGGTATCGACCAGCGCGGGGTTTTGCTCGATGGCGCTGTCGATGGCCTGGCGCAGCTCCGTCGGAATGTAGGGGTTTTCGAGGCTGATGGTGAGCGCGTCGTTGAACGCGGTGTAGTCACCGAGGAGTTCGGTCTTGGTGTAGACGAATTTGCTATCGACAAAGAAATTGGCGTAATCGTTGAGTCGATAGCGCACAAGTCCGTTGGCCACGACGCTGTCCTGCTCGGGAATGAGGTCCTGGAAGTTAAACGGGCCGGCAGCGGCGCCATCTCCGCCGAATTGGTTGGCAAAGCCGGAGCGATCGCCGGTCTCGAAAACGTCCATGCCGCTATCGCGCACCACCCAATCGCCAAAGCCAAAGCCGCCGAGATCGGTCTGTCCCATATCGTTGGCACCGTCGCCATCGGTGTCTAGAAAGAAGCCCTCGGGCGCTTCGCTATCGGCGACGCCGTCGCCATCGAAGTCCACGCCGAAGCGACCCATCGCACTCGAAATCGCAAAGGTGTAGTGCGGGCCATAGGTGAGCGGCGGCCCGTCGGGATTGGGATTGTCACCATTGAACCACACGCCAAAGTCCTCGCAGAAGGAGGCATCACCGCAGGCAAAGCGCGATTGATTGCGATACTCGACGGCGACGGCGGCCGAGCCCTTACCGTCGGCAAATTGGGTCCCGGTGGCGGCGGAGACGAAATAGCGCGAGCCGTCGCCCTGGTCGTTGATGTCGAATTGGGCCCGGGACTCAAAGCCGTCGAACTCCTTTTTCATGATGAAGTTGACCACGCCCGAGACCGCGTCGGCGCCGTAGATGGCCGAGGCGCCACCGGTGAGCACTTCTACGCGCTCGACCAGGGCTGCCGGGATCGTGCCCACGTCCACGGCGGTATCACCGGGACGACCACCGACATGACGACGTCCATCGACCAAGACCAAGGTCCGCTTGGTGCCGAGGGAGCGCAGGTTGAGGGTGGCCACACCGAGGCCCGAACCGCGGCCACCGCCATTACCCTCTGGGCCGTTCTGGTCCGAGGTCTCAGCGGTTTTGACCGAGTTCGATAGACCCGGCACTTTTTGCACCTCGTCGACAATGTCGGTCTTACTGGATAATAAGACATCGTCGGAATCGAGCGTGGTCACCGGAACCGGCGCCACCAAGCTACTGTGCTTGATGCGCGAGCCGGTGATGACAATGACCTCGCCCTCCTGTTCGGCGGCCATTTCGAGAAGCTCCTCGTCTGTGAGCTCGTAGTCGCCCAAATCCTCGTCTGCTGTAGCTCCTTGTTCATCGGCGCCTGCGCCTTCGCCGGCATCTTGCGCGCTAATGTCGGCAATGCCGAAAAGCCATATCGACGATCCCAATGCGACACTGCCGAGTAACTTGGCCCATCGCCCACGTAATGCGTTCTCTAACACTCTGAGATCCTCCTGTAACAACGGTAGTACTAAGAAGGGTATGTTTGCCGACATCTTGTCAAGGCTTCGAGGGAGACTTGTTCACCACAGTCGCTATCACCATCATAACGGGACCGCGACTGAACCCGCATGGGTGCAGACACCCACATCTGCGCCATCATTTCATACACCCATCCTCTGCTACGAGCGGTGCACGCGCGTCGACGTCGGCCGTTAGCTCCGCTATCATCGCAGCCATGACGGCGCCAACGCACGGGTTTCGCCAACTCACGGAGTTGCTCATCGCACTCTTCGATGCCGGAGAGCTGCAGCGCTTCATCGCCTTTTTGCCCTACGGCCAGGAGCTCCGTGCCGCGCTGCCGTCGGGATCGCCTGCGCTCAATCATTTGGCCTTCGATTGTGTGCAGGCGATTGACAAGCGCGGCTATCTCGATCACGCGTTCTTCGATGCCCTTGTCCAAGAGCGCCCGCGCCGCCGCAGCGATATCGATGCCGTACGCGTTGCGGTATTGGGCGACATGGGTCCGGCGGCGTCTCAGGATCAGGGGGATCCCGCTGCAGCGGGCCCCGGGGCCGAGCCCAAAGAAGACAGTAGTCAAGACAGTAGACAAGGCACCAGACACGAAAGCAGACACGGCTATCGGGGCTCGCCTCGCACGGAGGGCGCGCCGTCTCCGTCGTCTTCGTCCTCGTCCTCGTTTGGGGCGCAGCCAGGACAGCCCCGCGCCCTGCGCTGGCTGCATCTATCCGACCTCCACGCAGGCAGTCGCGGACGAAGTGTCTTCAATCAGCTGCTTGAGGATTTGGAGGCCGATATCGCACAAATGTCAAGGCGCATGGAGGCGCCCGATCTCATTTTCTTCACCGGTGACCTCGCCTTCAGCGGCAGGGAATATGATGCAGTGGACGAGGTTCTCACCCGCATCGCCGGCTGGCTGCAAAGGCACTATCCCCGGGCGCTGCGCCCGCTGCTCTTTGCGGTCCCCGGCAACCACGACCTCCAACGCCCCGAGGGCGTGAGCAAGCTGTCATACCGCATCCTGCGTCACTATCACGAGATCGACGACCCCGATGTACAGCTCTTCCGCCGCGCTCTATGGCAACAGACGCCGCCCGACAATGAGCTCATCGAGTCACTCTTTACCGATTTTCGCGACTGGCATCACCGCTGCGTCGTCGAGCCGCTCAAGGCTGACCCGCGCTGCACTGCGCTGTATTCATCACCCGTTATGCCGGGAGATCTTACCGCCGTCATACAAATCCCCGCGGCCGGGCCGGGCAGCCCAGGCACGATGAAGCTGGCATTGACCGGCCTCAACTCCTCCTGGCTGCAGTACGACGGTAGCGATATGGAGGGCAAGCTGCATCTCCCCATCGAGCAGTTGCACGCGGCCCTGCCCGAGGGCGACCCCCTGTCTCTATTCCGCGAATGCGAGGCCGCGTTCCTGCTCATGCATCACCCGCCCAATTGGCTGAGTCGAGAGGGTCTACTCGCCTTTCAGCGCGACATCTATCCCCCGGGGCGGTTCGATTTATGCCTATTCGGTCATATGCATGCGGGGATGAGTACCATGGTGGCCAGCGGCGGCTCGGCATCGCGCCTGTATATGCAATCGCCATCGCTCTTCGGCCTGGAGAAGTACGGCACCCGTGCAGAAGATCGCGCATTTGGCTATTCCTGGGGCGAAGTCGACCCGCGCGGCGGCATTCGCATTTGGCCGCGGCGACACTTGGTCCGCCGCAGTGGAAAAGGGGCCTTCGACCGCGACCAGGACTTTGAGCACCACGGCGACGATGCCACCTGGTTGCGCCGGAGCAAAGAGGAGCGCAGTTAGCAGCCGCAATGGGCCTTCGATATCGCAGCCATTTTGTGCTATGTCCTGCGGCTCTGTGCCTCGGCATGGTGAGCTGCGCCGGTCCTGGCTCTGGCCCTATCAATGACGGCAATCGCGGGGGCGAGCCCTCCGAACGCCAGCGCGATCGCTCAGGTGCTCCTTCAGGTGCTCCGTTACTTTCCGACCTCGATTTGCCCCCGTTACCCACGGCCACGAGCGACACTGCGCCTGGGCCAAACGGCGCGGACGCTCGTACCCAAGCCCGCAGCGCCGCGGCGTTAGCACACTTGGCCGATGCTGAGCGGGCCCGCTTTGTCCGCATTCCGGCCCCCGAGGGCGCCCATACCCGGGTCTGCGACTTGGCCGTGATGGGGGGGCAGATATTTCTGGCCTACGCCGACGAACCCATCAACACCGACGGCGCGCAAGTGTATCGTTTCGACCCGACCAGCGAGCGCTGGACCTTGGCGTTCGATTGGGATCGCGGCGGCAGTCCCGGGCGCACCCACGAAATGGGCGGCCAGGGCATTACCCGACTGCGCCCCATCGGCGATCGCCTGCTTGCCACCGACGCCGACGCGCCACTGATGGGCGGCTTTGGCTGGACAAGTGCGCCGTTTGAAGATTACGTATTCGTTGCCGAGGGCGGCCAATTTGCCCCGCTCGGGCCCGATATGGCGCCGCCCGCCAATACTATTGTGCTGCCGCTATCGTTTCACGTCTTCGACATCCTGCTCTACCGCGGCGCGCTGGTGGCGACCGGGGGCACCATCAGCGGCGCGAGGGATGTTCCGCCCAACCCGTATCGCAATGTGTCCGAGCCAAAGGACAGCGGCGCCAGCGGCGACAGTCGTCGGCCGACGAATCGCTACCCGGGTGGTCTCTTTGTCGGCGCCCCCGACGCCCAGGTGCTATGGCCGCGCTTTTTGCTGGCCGAAAATGGCCGCGTCGGCGTGGTCCGCACCACCTATGCCCACGTCTTTGCCGGCCGGCTCTATGTCGGTCTGCAAAATAACGGCTCGCGCATTCGCTGGGATCTCGCGGTCCTGAGCGGCGATCCGTTGGCGCCGGACACCCCCGCGCCCGTGCTCGCCCGGGTCACCGAGCGCGGCGGCTGGCTCACCCATCGCTTCGCCAGCTCTGCCGATACCCTGTATTGGATCGCCAGCCGGCCTCGGCGTCCTCGTCGGAGCGCGCTCTTTGCCTCCGCCGATGGAGTCCGCTTTGTCCCCATTACTCTGCCCGAGGGCGCCGGAACGCCGCAAGATATCGTCATCGCCGGGCAGCGGCGCTACCTCTTGGCCAGTGGCGGCCTATACCGCGCGGGCCCCGACCATCGCTTTCGCCGCATCGCGCCTGCGCCCCCCGGCGACCCCTTTGGTCGCTTTAACACCTTTTGTAGCGCTCCCCTCATCGCCGCTCCCGCCCCAGCATCCGATGTCGGCACTGGGGCGGACGGCACCGTTCGCCATCATACCCTGTACGCCGCCTCGACGCGCGATGGTGCCCTGTATCGCATCGTCCTTGCGCCGCCGTCTTCGCGCGAGACGTCGTCCTGTTCGCAACCGTATTGTAACCGTCATCAGAATCGTCATCAGAACCGTCAAGGAGGTCCCCACAATGAGCGATATGCTTATGGAGCTGACTGAAAAACACCTCGAGACCGGACTGCGCGGTATCCCGGTGGGATATTGCACAACCAGCAAAGTAGATCCACAAAAAGGGCTGTATTACATCGGCACTCCCATCGCCGAACTGGCCTACAAAGATCCCGAAGACGTCATCTATTTGCTGCTCAACCAGGCCCTTCCCAGCGCCGCGCAATCGACGGCGTTCAAGCAAGAGCTGACCGAACGCCGGACCCTATCGCCCCAGGTCATCGACAGCTTGCGGTCGCTGCCCAAAAGTGGGCATCCCACCAAGTGGTTTGTGCACGGCCTGAACGTGATGGGGATGCTGGCGGCCACGGGCGACTACCAGCAAGATGCCGCCACCGTGATCGCGGCAATGCCGACGCTGGTGGCCGCTATCTTTCGCATTCGCGAAGGCTGGGGCGAGCCTATCGAGCCCGATCCCAGCCTCGGCTACATGGAAAATTTTGTCCACATGTTGGGCATTCCCGAGCAGAGTGCGGCCCAGCGCGAACACCTGATCGAACTCATGCGCCTATTCGATGTGGTTCACTTCGACCACGGCGGCGGTAACCTGAGTACGTTCACCGGCAAGGCGGTGGCGTCGGCGCTGTCGGATTTGTTCGAGAGCTTGGCCGCCGCCATGTGTGCGCTCGCGGGTCCTCGCCACGGCAAAGCCAACCAAGAGGTGCTGCACTTTGTCGAAGAATTTGTGCGCGCCGTGGGCGGTTCGGCCGACGACGATACCATCGCGGCCATGATCAAGGCCCGATTGGCCAACGGTCGCCTCATCTTCGGCTTTGGTCATGCAGTCCTACGCGTCGAAGATCCGCGCTGTACCGTGCTCTGCGACCTGGGCGAGCGTCTGTGTCCCGACGACACCAATTTCCGCATGGTGCAGGCGCTCAGGCGTCTGGTACCGACCATTTTGTCGAAGAATCCCAAAATCACCAACCCGTATCCCAATGTTGATTTGGCAACCGGGGCGCTCTTGCACGCCTGCGGCCTGCGCAAGCACGAATACTACACCGTGCTCTTCGGCATGAGTCGCGCCGTCGGCATCTCGATCCAAATCATCTACGAGCGCATCCGCGCCCGCGCAGGCAAGGGCACGCCACTGATTCGGCCCAAGTATCTCTATAGCGCCCAGGGTAGTGCCGGCTGAGTGGTATTGCGGATAGAAACAGTAGACAGAACGATCAAACGCCGATGAGGCGCTCGCGTGTGTTCCACGCATGGTCAGCGCAAATCGATTCGGGTGGTGGCCGGAAAGGTGACCACGTGCTTGCGCATCACCCCGTCTTCGACGGCAAATATATCGTGGCGGCCGGGCCGGGCTGGCGCCACGACCCGGGGCCCCTTGCCGACCATGGCGCCGTCGACGAAGATGGGAATATCCTTGCCGGCGAGGATCTCGATGCAGGCACAGGCGGCTTTTGCCAGCTGGGGAAATGTGTCGAGCACCACGTCCGCGCGGATGGAAAAATTGGTATTGTTGGCCTCGACAATACCGGCGGTGGCCTCACCGACCACGACGCCGTGGCGGTTGAATATCGGGCTCCCGGAGTTGCCCGGGTTGAGGGGAATTTGGGTTTGAAACACGGAACGGCGTTGTTTGCTGGGATAGATATTGGACACCATGCCGGCGGTAAACGTCCAAGTGCCGCCCATGCCGTGGCCCACAGTGCAGATGTGAGTGATTCGGCGAACTCCACCGGCTACGACCGGGCGATTGCGCGCGGGCGTGCTCTCCAGGTGCACGACGAGCACACCCGCGCCGCAGTGGCCGACATCCAGCGGGCCGTGCGCATTGCAGATTAGGTACCGCGCCGTTCCCGTTGGTCGGCCTGGATGGTGCCCGGCGTCGCCACCGCGCTCGCCGCGGTGGCCGTTCTGATTGTGGCCACCTGGCGAGCACCCGACCCTGGCGCGGCAGTGGGCGCAGCGCCAAATGTGGCCCGCATTGGTTCTCGGGCTGGTCTGGTCACCGCCCCTGGGACCGAGTATGTGGCGTTTGGAATTATTCCGGCCAGCGCTGCTGGGACGTGAGTGTTTCGAGCAGACGCTCAAGTTCATCCACGGAACTCTGCTTGAGCAGGCGGCGACGCTCGGGGGTCAGCTCAAGGGCCAGCAGTTTGCAGATAGCCTCGATGCCGGAAAGCAAACCGGATTCGCGGCCCTGTTCAAGCCCCTCTTCGCGGCCCTGTTCAAGCCCTTGGCTAAAGTAGCCCTTGGCAAAGTCGCTTTGGTATTCGTAGCCATGTTGCGCCATAAGTTTCTCCAGTGCGTATTTAGCAGCTTCGCCCAGCCAGCCGAAGACAAAGTCA
>JAAUYH010240784.1_pt1 | contig 11565 bp, 11 predicted proteins | sample 7278061 | NCBI WGS metagenome assembly JAAUYH01 (sample SAMN14350203, study PRJNA611818) | marine sediment metagenome | isolation source: surface marine sediment (0.6m) | place: French Polynesia: Moorea | collected 2018-08 | reverse complement strand
TAGTGGTTACCGGTCCTGGTGTCTATACATGTACACAAACGAAAGTAGGATGTACAGTAACAACGCGTACTGTAACCGTAAATGGTCTGGACGTCGAATTTAATCCTTTTAACAACCAATGTAAAGACAGTGCAGATGGTGGTGTGACCATTGATGTTACCGACGATGCCGCAACATTCAATTATGAGTTATCTCAAGGAGGAACACCTCTTTCAAGTACCGGACTAATCACGGCAAAATCACATACATTCAATGATCTGGATATCGGCACCTATGATGTACGTGTGACAAATAACGAAGGTTGTTTTGACATCTTCAGTTTTGAAGTACAGGAGCCAACATTACTTACGGCAAGCAATGTGGTCATCGACAATATTATGCCTTGTAACGGTAATTCATTAAGCGGTAGAATTGAGGTCACCGGTAATGGTGGTACCATATTCACCGGAGGCACAAATGAATATGAATACAGCATGGATGGAGGAGCATTTCAAACATCAAATATTTTTGAAACCACCCAAGACGGGAATCATACTATGACAGTGAGGGATGCCAATGGCTGTACAACAACAACCATAGCTACCATCGACTTTGATGAAGAGATTGAGTATGTCATGGAAAAACAGGATGTATTGTGCTATCAAGGCACCGATGGCAGCATTACGGTCAACCTTTCTCAAAATAATGCAGGTAATACGCTAACGTATAGTATAGATGGCGGTGCTAATTTCCAGTCAAATCCGACATTTTCGGGATTAGCCAAAGGCGATTACCAGATCATTATCCGCAAAGAAAAAGGTGTAAACACTTGTGATATCACCGAGTCAATTACGCTACTCGAACAAATAGATTTACAATTTGAAGCTGTAGGAGGATTCTCTTGTGAAGGTGCAACAAACACAATCACTGCTACTGTTGCCGCCGAGTTTGCGGGTGATGTGACCTACCGAATAAATGGTGGTTCGGCAAACAGTACCGGAATTTTTGAAGATGTAAATCAAGGGACACATACGATTACGGTACAACAAAACTCTACAGGGTGTTCGGCTGAGCCTATTACGATAGTAATTGACCAGTACATACCTGTTAGCTTTACTGTTGAGCAAAATGTTAGCAGCCCAGCTTTAAGGGATTATATCGTGAATGCTGTCAATGGTACACCGGATTATGAGTACGCCATGCTCAAAAATCCTTCTGAAACGGTTTCTCCAGAAGTTACCGATGAAGATTTTGGTTCCAGTAATGTATTCACACCACCAAGTGCAGGATTCTATACCTTCTACGTACGCGATGCCAGAGGATGTATTGTAGAAGAAATAGTGGAGTTTAAAGATATTGAAATACCAAACTTCTTTACACCGAATGGTGATACAGTGAATGATGAATGGTATCCGAGAAATATCGAATTGTACCCGAATATTAGCGTTCAAATTTTTGACAGGTATCAACGATTGATCGCCACCTACCAAGGTAATGATCAAGAGGGTTGGAATGGTATCTATAAAGGAAAGGAATTACCGACAGGAGATTATTGGTACATCGTTAAATTAAATGAGCCAACTGACGATCGAGAGTTTAAAGGAAACTTTACACTGCACCGCGTAATCAACTAACTAAAGCCCTACAAACCAATGAGAAAATTAATAATAATAGGAGCGATTTTAGCCTGCGCCCTAACGGCAAAAGCCCAGGAGCTAAAGCTGTCGCCTTATACCCAATATTTAGCTGAGAATCCGTTTGTGATCTCACCTACATTTGCCGGTATTGATGAGGAAATGAGCAGACTACGCCTTGGAGGTGTAGCACAATGGCTGGGTTTAGATAATGCCCCGAATACGCAAACGTTGTCTTTTGATACACGCTTAAATAATGAGCGTTCGGGAGTTGGTATTTTACTGTATAATGATAAAAACGGTAATACCAAGCAAATAGGAGGTCAACTATCGTATGCGCACCATCTAACCCTGAATGACGCCAATGAACAGTACTTATCCTTGGGTATATCTTATAAATTCAACCATTTTAAGATTGATACGGATAATTTTACGACAGGTAATCCTGATGAGCCTGTAGATGACCCAAGTATCGGGGCTTCACCTTCTACCAGCAATCACAACTTTGAATTCGGGGTTTTATATCGCTTAGAAGAATTTTTCTTCAGCTTTAATGCGTCGAACATATTGAATAAAAGAGTCTCAATTTTTGACAATTCTGAGCCTTTAAAGTTGAGAAACTATTATGCATACACTGGCTATAAATTTATAAGCAACAGCCAGGAATACGAATATGAACCATCTTTGTATTTCAAGTATTTTGAAGGTGATGGACGTTCAGTGACCGACCTGAACTTTAAAGCCCGTAAGATTACTGATACAGGATATATTTGGGCAGGGATCAATGGTCGATTTTTTAACGATCAGAGCTTTGAATTTTCTTCAATAGCTCCCTTATTAGGACTTAAGAAAGATCAATTCTACGTTGGTTATACATTTCAATGGAATGTTGGTAATGCCACCGATTTTAATAGCTCTGGAACGCATATGATCACTTTAGGTTTTGATTTCGAAAGTGGTCGTGGAGGAAGTAGCTGGAGATAGATTAACTAATTAAAAACTAAATAGATGAAATACTTAAAGATCATATTTATAGCAACATTTTTAATTACAGGGTTCTCAACTGTAAGCGCTCAGGATACAGAAAAATCAGCTAAGATTGCTACAGCTGAGGTGCCTGCGAAAGTAAAAAAAGCCTTAAAAAATTATTCAGGATATAAGATTGAAGAGGAAGCTTCGTTAATAAAAAGGAAAGGATCACCTACGGTTTATGCGTTTAAAGTAAAACGGAAGAGCTGGAGTTATACTTTACTCATTGATAAAAAAGGAAAAGTAGTTGGCATTAATGAAGGTGAACGAAATAACTGATAGACAACAAACAAAAACTAACTAGTATAAAATGAAAAACTTTAATTTAGAAACCTTAATTGATCTCATAGCCATTATCTTTTTTATGGCTAATAATGATTATGGTAAAGAAACTAACAGAGAGGAAACTGCTTAAAGATTAAGACTTGCTAGCGACTGTTGTCTAGCTTGGTCATTCATCTTTGTTCGAATCTCCATTTTTTTGTAATCGCTCCAATTGCCGCTTTGCATGTCTATTGCCTGAATCCATGCTTAGTACCTTTTGATAATTGGTAATGGCGTTTGCAGTATCTCCGCTGGTGTATAGGGCTTCGGCGTAGCTATCATAGACATTGATACTATTCGGATACAATTCTATATTTATTTTAAAGGCCTCTAAAGCTTTTTCATAGTCTTTGTCTTCAAGATAATCATATCCTTTCCTATTGAGCCTCCATTCTTCGACAATAGGGCTCAATGAATCATTTTTTTGAATGTTTAGATAGCCTTCTAAGGCTTCTTTATATGCACCGCTCACAAAGAGTTGCCATGGCGTTTTGAAATCATTCGCTACCTTGACATGCCTGAATTCTGGCTGCTGATCTTTTTCTTTCGGAACGAATACCAAATAGTCTTTACCATCATCAGGATTCGTTAAAAACTGGATTTTGGCATTCATGTCTTTTACATAAAAGGTGTTTTCATTCACCTTCATGGGTGCCAAATTCGTTGCACCACGCCAATCGATTAATAATTTACCATCCTTTGCATGTACCTTAATGGTTTCATCATCGGTGTACAAATACCTGCCTGAAAATTTAGCTAAAAATTCGGGATCATTTGATTCAGATTTACATCCGATAAGGAGAATTAACAATAGAATCAAGAAGCTTGAAGCACTTTTCATGTCAATTTGGTTTTAGTTCACTAAATATGACGCAGAGAAAAGAGTTTTGTAACAGAACTTTTAATTATTATAAAATCGGTTCTTTTTTAATTCAAAACTTTCACCTAAATAGACTTTCCGAACCATTTCATCATCTGCTAATTCTTGAGGGGTTCCTTCTTTTAAAATACCCCCTTCGAACATTAAGTAAGTTTTGTCGGTTATAGCCAATGTTTCCTGAACATTGTGGTCTGTGATTAAGATACCGATATTCCTATCTTTTAAATGGGCGACGATGCTTTGAATATCTTCAACCGCAATAGGGTCTACACCGGCAAAAGGTTCATCAAGTAGAATGAATTTCGGGTCTGAAGCCAAGGCGCGTGCTATTTCGGTACGCCTGCGCTCTCCACCCGATAACAGATCGCCACGGTTTTTGCGTACATGACCTAAGCTGAATTCATCAATCAATGATTCGAGTTTTTCTTTTTGTTGTTTTTTAGACAGTTTGGTAAATTGTAAAACTGCCATAATATTATCTTCCACTGATAATTTTCGAAAAACAGAAGCTTCCTGCGCCAGGTACCCCACACCTTTTTGAGCTCGTTTGTACATGGAATCTTCGGTAATATCTTCATCATTAAGAAAAATTCTGCCTTCATTCGGCTGAATCATTCCGACGATCATATAAAATGAAGTAGTTTTTCCGGCACCATTCGGACCGAGTAGACCAATGATCTCACCTTGTTCCACTTGAATAGAGATACCTTTGACCACTTTACGGCTGCCATATATTTTTTGAATATTTTCTGCTCGCAATATCATCTTATCTGTATTTATCGTTCAGGCCAATATTATTTAAGATCATTGGAATTATTTTTTCCAATCGTTTCTGACGTGTTTCTTCTCGTTTCGCAGAAGCGACGTGCTCTGCAAATTCCCGCCTTTTGGTTAAGGTTAAGCTTTCAAAAATAGCGGCAAGTTCCTTATTTTCATTAAACACCTTTTCAAGCTCTTCAGGGATTATCAAAGGCTTTTTTTCCGGTTTTATTTCCAGGCCTTTTTTCTGATTTTCAATGGCTTCCAAGGTGTAATCGAGAACAATACTTCTATCGATGTCGTCATTACTTGTAAATCGCATTTGCCGCATACCTTTCGTTTTTCCTTCCTGGGCATTGATCAAACAATTATGCGGATCAGATAAAAATACTCCGTTAAAGAACCAGAGTCCGAAATGTGTTTTAAAGGCACCAATACCCACGACATTCTTTTTGTTGATCGTGTAGGTGGGAATTCCCCATTTCACGGTTTCCTCGAGTTCAGTTTCACACAAAATTTCTCTTAAAAGCTCAAGTGATTTACCGTATTTTTCTTGACTTTCAATGTATTCTTCCACTGATTTGGCCATTTTCATAGGTCAGGACGTTTTTAAATTTGTAGCTGCTTTTTTCTCTTTTCGTATGATAAATTTTGAGATGGTAATACTTACTTCATATAAGATCACCATGGGTATGGCAACGATGATCTGGCTGATAACATCTGGTGGCGTAATTAAAGCTGCTAAGATCAAAACCAAAACTAAGGCATATTTTCGATACTTCCGTAAAAATTCTGGTGTGACCAATCCTAATTTGGTAAGAAAAAATATAATAATGGGTAACTCGAACATCAGTCCCGCAGAAAGTACGCAAGCTCGTAATAAGCCAATATAGGAGCTTAAATCTATATTATTTTTTACTTGATCAGCCACCAGGTAGTTCCCTAAAAAATTGACTGATAAGGGGGTGATCACGTAGTAGCCGAATAAGATTCCTAAAAAGAATAAAAACGAAGAGATGACTATAAAGCTCTTTGCATTTTTTCTTTCTTTGGGATAGAGCCCCGGCTTTATAAATTTCCATATTTCCCATAAAATAAAGGGAAAAGCGATAATAAATCCTGCGGTGATGGAGGTCCAGATATGTGCAGAAAATTGACCGGCCATAGTTCTACTTTGTACAATAAACGGAATGGAATCTATACATAAACCTTGGGTACCAAAACTTTTGGAGACATTACATAAAAACCGGTAGGTAAAGAAAGAGGCCTCTTTAGGTAATAGAATGATCTTATTGAAGATAAAATCTTTCATGGCAAAAGCAATGCCTCCTGCAATAAACACGGCAGCCGCTGAGCGGATGAGTGTCCATCGCAATACTTCCAGATGCCCTAAAAAAGACATTTCTCCCTGTTCGTTTGCCATCTTATATGATTCCTTCTTTTAGTAGATCGTGTAGGTGTACTACGCCGATATAATCTTGGTCGTCAACGACCAATACCTGTGTGATATTATGGTTTTCCATGAGGTCTAATGCCTCAACCGCCATAGCATTAGATGTGATGGTTTTAGGGTTTTCACTCATGATATCTTTCGCAGACAAGCCTTCGATGCTTTGATTATTCTTTAGCATTCTGCGAATATCGCCATCGGTGATAATTCCTAATACCTGTCCATTATCAGTTACTGCGGTCGTGCCCAAGCGTTTTTCCGAAATTTCTATAATCACGTCGCTAATGCTTGCATCGGTTGAAATTTCAGGTTTTGCATTGGTGTCAACGAGATCGCTAACGCGTAGATAAAGGCGCTTTCCTAAAGAACCACCGGGATGGTATTTAGCAAAATCTTTACTGGTAAATTCGCGCATTTCCAAAAGACTCACTGCCAAAGCATCACCAATAACCAATTGTGCGGTTGTGCTGGTAGTGGGAGCGAGGTTGTTCGGGCAAGCTTCCTGTGCCACATATGAATTCAGAACAAAATCAGCCTGTTGTCCGAGATAAGAATCCTTAGTCCCTGTAATTGCTATAATCTTATTGTCAGAGTTTTTAATCAGTGGAATCAGTACTTTGATTTCCGGGGTATTTCCGCTTTTGGAAATGCAAATCACGACATCATCTTTTTGCACAATCCCTAAATCGCCATGTATGGCATCAGCGGCATGCATGAAAATAGCCGGTGTTCCCGTTGAATTTAATGTTGCCACAATTTTATTGGCAATGTTCGCGCTTTTTCCAATGCCGGTAACAACCACCCTTCCATTGGAACCGAGTATAAATTTAACAGCGTTTTCAAAGTCTTTATCTAAAAAATTTATTAAATTCGCTATTGCTTTACTCTCAATGGAAATAGTTTGTTTCGCTATGTCTAGGATATTTTTTTTGAGGCTCAATCTTTTTAGTTTTTCAAAATAAATATTGCTATCTTTAAGTGCAAATGTATCTAAAATAATAGACAAATTTTTACTGAACGTGACAAAATTAGACCTACACGCTGCTCTAAAAAAGTATTTTGGTTTTTCGCAGTTTAAAGGATTACAAGAGCAGGTTATCAACAGCATTTTAAGTAAAGAAAATACTTTTGTGATTATGCCAACCGGTGGTGGTAAATCGTTGTGTTATCAGCTGCCGGCATTAGTACAAGACGGTACAGCCATTGTCGTTTCACCACTCATCGCTCTAATGAAGAACCAGGTAGACGCGCTACGTGGTATTTCAACCGAGCATGGTATCGCCCATGTATTGAACTCTTCCTTAAATAAAACACAGGTAAACCAGGTAATGCAAGATATTAGCAATGGTATTACCAAATTATTGTATGTAGCACCAGAATCGCTCACGAAGGAAGAATACGTTGACTTTCTAAAAGATCAGAATATCTCATTCGTTGCTATAGACGAAGCCCATTGTATCTCAGAATGGGGCCATGACTTCAGACCTGAATACCGAAACCTAAAAAATATCATCAAGAAAATTGATGACGTACCTATTATCGGATTGACAGCTACAGCTACTCCAAAGGTTCAGGAAGACATTTTAAAGAATTTAGGCATGTCTGATGCCAAGACGTTTAAAGCATCTTTTAATCGCGCTAATTTGTTTTATGAAGTGCGTCCTAAAACCAAAGACGTGCAGAAAGATATCATCAAGTTTGTCAGAAAATATGTTGGTAAATCTGGTATTGTTTATTGCTTAAGCCGTAAAATGGTGGAGGAAATTGCACAGATACTGCAGGTCAATGGTATTAAAGCCATTCCGTATCACGCAGGTTTAGATGCAAAGACGCGAGCGAAGCATCAGGATATGTTTTTAATGGAAGATGCAGATGTGGTGGTGGCCACCATAGCTTTTGGTATGGGAATCGATAAACCCGATGTGCGTTTCGTGATACATCATGACATACCTAAAAGTTTAGAAAGCTATTACCAGGAAACAGGTAGGGCAGGCCGTGACGGAGGAGAAGGGTATTGCCTGGCGTTCTACTCGTATAAGGATATTGAAAAATTAGAAAAATTCCTTTCCGGGAAACCAGTAGCAGAACAGGAAATCGGCCATGCACTTTTACAGGAAGTGGTGTCCTACGCTGAAACATCGATGTCGCGCCGTAAGTTCTTACTCCATTATTTTGGTGAAGAATTTGATGAAGTGAATGGTGAAGGGGCAGATATGGATGACAATGTACGCAATCCAAAAACAAAGAAAGAAGCCAAAAATGATGTCAAGACCTTGCTTGAGGTGATACGAGATACCAATCAGGAATATAAATCAAAAGAGATTGTCAATACCATAATTGGTAGAGAAAATGCTTTGCTGAAGTCGCGCAAAACTGATCAGCAGCCGTTTTTTGGAGTTGGTAAGGACAAAGATGGTAACCATTGGATGGCCTTGATCCGCCAGGTCTTAGTAGCAGGCTATATCAGTAAGGAAATTGAACAGTATGGGGTGCTTAAAGTTACTAAAAAGGGATTTGATTTCATTAAAAATCCGGGTTCATTTCTGATGACCGAAGACCATGTTTATGCCAGTGAAGACGATGCCACCGTTATTACCAATGACAAAGGATCGGGAGCCGCAGTTGATGAGCAATTAATGAGTATGCTCAAAGATTTGCGACGAAGTGTCGGTAAAAAGAAAGGTGTCCCTCCATTTGCCGTATTTCAAGACCCTTCGTTAGAAGACATGACCTTAAAGTATCCTACAACCCTAGAAGAATTGGGTAATGTACATGGAGTAGGAGATGGTAAGGCCAAAAAGTATGGTCAAGCGTTTGTAGATGTGATTGCCAGGTATGTTGAAGAGAATGATATCATAAAGCCAGAAGACTTGGTCGTGAAGAGTGCCGGATTGAATTCAGCTTTGAAATTGTTCGTAATTCAGAATACCGATAAGAAGATACCACTGGAAGATATTGCCAAATCAAAAGGGTTGAAGATGGAAGAGTTGATCAAAGAAATGGAGCGTATCGTTTATATGGGCACCAAATTAAATATTGACTATAGTCTTGAAGACCTGCTGGATGAAGACCAGCAGGAAGAGATCTACGAATACTTTATGGAAGCCGAAAACGACCGGATTCAGGAAGCTCTGGATGAATTCGACGGCGATTACGATGAGGAAGAATTACGACTCATGCGGATTAAATTTATCAGCCAGGTAGCGAATTAAATAGTCAACCTCACGAGAACGACGTACTTCGACAACTTTATTTTTTAGCGAGCTAAGAATAAGAGACTTCACACTTTCCTTGGATCACTCTCTGGGACCTTCCTACACTACGACTCTCAAGAGGCAGAGTATCAATCTATATAATTTTAACTTCCGTTAATCTAAAAATAGTGAATGCTGTGCAAAGAATAATGAAACTAAACCAACTCAAGGTTTAAATTTATATTAAGACTATATTAGCACACTTTTCTAATTAATTTTGATATACTTGGTGCCTGGAAACGACCTGTAGCTTTTGATAGGAATAAAAGTCATCAAATAGTTCAATTCAAGATAGTAAGGAATATAAAAAATTCTACAGCATTTAAGATGATACAGACGCATAATCTTACTTTCAATTATAAAAATGGGGAACGCTCGTTTAGCTTTCCGAACATCACCTTAAAAGAAGGAGAAAACTTGCTCATTCTGGGTAAATCAGGTATCGGAAAAACAACGCTTTTACACCTTTTGGCCGGTCTGTTAAAACCAGTTAGTGGAAAAGTAGTGATTGGAAATGAAGATATCAATGCTTTGACTACAAATAGTTTAGATAAATTCAGAGGACAGCACATCGGACTCGTGTTTCAAAAAAATTATGCTGTACAATCATTAAGTGTACTTGAGAATTTAAAGATGCGCCTTTTTTTTAGTAAAAAATCGATAGACAGTAGCGCTATTGAAACACTACTGGAACAATTGGGCTTGGCGGATTGCTATCAGAGTAGGGTCAATGAGCTCAGCGTAGGGCAATTACAACGTTTGGGGATTGCACTATCTGTGGTACATAAGCCCCAGGTCATTCTCGCTGACGAACCTACGTCTAGCTTAGATGATGAAAATTGCAAAATTGTAATTGAGTTGCTAAAGAAACAGGCTGCGGTAACAAAAGCCAATTTAATAGTTATTACACATGACCAGAGAATTCAACCATTCTTTCAAAATTCAATAACACTATGAGTATTTGGAAGATTAGTATTCATAACATAATATCTAAACCCCTCTACACTATTTTAAGTGTCTTTATTTTAGCATTAAGTATTGCATTATTATTAGGAGTGCAACAATTGAAAACTTCCTTTGCACACCAAATGGACAATAATTTAGGCGGAATAGATTTAGTAGTGGGCGCTAAAGGCAGTCCGTTACAACTGGTTTTGGCATCTGTTTTGCACTTAGACAATCCAACAGGAAACATTTCCTATAATGAAGCAAAGAAATTAGGTAAGAACCCTATGATTAAAACGGCTGTGCCCATTTCTTATGGAGATAATTATAGGGGCCATAAAATAGTAGGAACAACTCCTGAGTTTGCAAAGCTATATAATGCTGATTTAGAGAGAGGAAACAATATAAAAAAACCTATGGAAGTGGTTCTCGGTAGTACCGTTGCAGAACGTCTGAGCCTTAAAATAGGAGATACTTTTTTAAGTTCTCACGGACTAGTAGAGAATGCTATCGATGTACATGATGAAGTGTTAACCGTTGTTGGTATATTGGAACCAACCCAAAAAGTAATAGATCGATTGATCATTACGAATTTAGAAAGTGTTTGGGATGTTCATGATCATGATGACAAAGAAGATGAGGAGAAAGCAAGTAGCGCGGAACATGATGAGGAAGTGCATCATGATGAAAGGGAAATAACCTCACTATTGATTGCGTTTAGAAGCCCTGCCGCCCTTTTGACGCTTCCCAGAAGAATAAATGAAGGTACAAATATGCAAGCTGCGTTACCAAAGTATGAGCTGGATCGATTGTATGAATTTACAGGGGTCGGGTTCAAAACAATTTCTTGGATCGCCTATTTGATACTTATAATATCTGGCCTGACAATATTTATAAGTCTCTACAAAATGGTGAAAGAGCGTGCTTTTGACCTTGCGCTATTGCGAACCTACGGCGCCAGCAATTTTCAATTAATAAAAATGGTTAGCTATGAAGGATTAACTATTTTATTTATTGCTTTTATAATAGGCTTTTTATTTGTAAAGTCAGGACTCTACCTTATGTTCAACTATATAAAAGCTGATGATAAGCTAAATATATTACAAGAACTACCCTTGAACGAAATTTTGCAAATAGGAGTATTAGTTCTTAGTATGATCATTCTGTCAATTTCGCTAGCCATATACCCAATTATAAAAATGAATATATCAACAATTTTGAGTAATGAAAAGTAAACTATTAATGGCATTGCTTCTACTGTCTTGTTCTTTGTGCTTTAGCCAAAAGAAGATAAGCTGGGAAGATTTATCT
>JAAUYH010229230.1_pt1 | contig 11565 bp, 14 predicted proteins | sample 7278061 | NCBI WGS metagenome assembly JAAUYH01 (sample SAMN14350203, study PRJNA611818) | marine sediment metagenome | isolation source: surface marine sediment (0.6m) | place: French Polynesia: Moorea | collected 2018-08 | reverse complement strand
GCGTCTTGTTCTTTGTTCTGGAGCGCGGCCTGGGGGGGGGGGGCGCGCGGCCGGCCCCCCCGACGCCACCGCCCCCCCCCCCCCCCCCCCCGCCCCCCCCCCCCCCCCCCCCCCCCCCCCCCCCCACAGCGACGCCAAAGGCGGCGCAAACTCACCCGCGGCCCGAAGGGCCACAAACAAAAAAAGGCCGCCCCGACGGGAGCGGCCCTCTCAATTGCCATTGCAGAACAAATCAGCTCGGCTCCGCATCCGCCTTGAACGCCTCGATCGAGATCTGCAGCTCGACCTCGTCGCTGACGAAGGGCGCGAAGGCGCCGACGCCGAAATCGCTGCGCAGGACCGTCGCCGAGGCCGAAAACCCGGCCCAGGGCTTCTTGGCCATCGGATGCTCGCCGACCTGGTTCAGCACCGTGTCCAGCACCACCGGCTTGGTGATCCCGTTCAGCGTCAGGTCCCCGGTGATCAGCGCGGTGTCCTCGCCGGTCACCTCGATGCCGGTCGACACGAACGTCACCATTTCCTCGTCATTGGCGTCGAAGAAATCCGGCGACATGAAATGCGCGAACCGCGCCTCCCAGCCGGTGAACATCGAGGTCACCGGGAACGAGACCGACACGGACGAGGCCGCCGGGTCGTCGATGTCGAAGGCGATCTCGCCCTCGAAGCCCGAGAACATCCCCCAGGTGGTCGAGTAGCCAAGGTGCTCATAGGCGAACAGGATCTGGCTGTGGCTGGCGTCGAGCTCGTAAGCCTCGGGGTCGGCGAGCGCGACGCCGGCAACGGTGGACAGCGCGGCGGCAAGAAGGGTGGTCTTCATCTGGTTACTCCGGGGTTGATGGATCGGTCCCGGAAAAATGGCGCACGGGCGCCGCCAGACAACCGCACCCGGCAAACAGCCCCTGTTCACGGATGAACAGGCCCGCTCAGGCGCCCAGCTGATCCGGACCCAGTTTCGGAAATACCAGCGCCGCGCGCGAGGCCTCGCGCAGCCGCGCCGCGTTCAGCCCCGGCACCCGCTCCTCGATCGGGCGCAGATCCTTCACCAAACGGTCGTAGACCGCCATCAGCGTCGGCTCATCCCCGCTCGCCACCCGGATCAGGTCGCTGCGCCCGGTCAGGCGCAGATCGAGATGCCAGGTCGCCGGATCCACCGGATCGCGCCGCAAGACACTGTCGCCCACCTGCTCGAACCGCGCGGTCGCGGTCACGCGGCTGCCGCCATCCGGCGTCAACACCGCCGCGCGCAGCTCGCGCCGATAGGTATCGACCTGCAGCTCATAGCCCTTGGCCCGGCGCAACAGAACGATGCCGAGATACACCGCGCCCAGGATCACCGCCGTCGCCACCGCCTTCATCGCGAACCCCGGCCCCGGCACCAGCCACATCCCGGCGACCGCGGCCCATCCCGCGACGGCGGCGAACTTCGCCCCCATCCCGGAAAACAGCCGCGCCGTGTCGCTGCCGGTCTCGGACCGGATGATGCAGCCCCAATGCGTCTCGCGCAGGCTGACAGGATCCGACACGGACACCCCGCCGATCAGACGCATCGCTTTCGAATTCCAACCTTGCACGGGCAGACTCCAGACAAGGCCCCCAGAATGCCCGCCCAAATAGCCGCCGATTACGGCGCCATTTCGGCCCCCAAACGACCTTTCCGCGCAATTTCGGCAAAGCCTTGCATCACACCGCCGCGCGTGTATAACGCGGCTTCCTTTCCGCACGACCTCGAACGGCGCAGCCTCTCGTGGCCCGGCCCGCGGAAAGGCCAACCGGCCGGCCTTTGAAATGCGCCCTGAAAAGCACTGGAGAACGCATGCCGCTTTACGAGCATGTCTTTATCGCGCGTCAGGATCTGTCCAACGCGCAAGCCGAAGGCCTCATCGAACATTTCGGGTCCGTGCTGTCGGAAAACGGCGGCAAACTCGTCGAGCACGAGTACTGGGGCGTCAAGACGATGGCCTACAAGATCAACAAGAACCGCAAGGGCCACTATTCCTTCCTGAAGACCGACGCGCCCGCGCCGGCCGTGCAGGAGATGGAGCGCCTGATGCGCCTGCATGACGACGTGATGCGCGTGCTGACCATCAAGGTCGACGAACACGCCGAAGGCCCGTCGATCCAGATGCAGAAGCGCGACGAACGCGACAGCCGTCGCGAACGCCGTTAAGAAAGGACGCTAACCCATGGCAACGAAACCGTTTTTCCGCCGCCGCAAGGTCTGCCCCTTCTCCGGCGACAACGCGCCCAAGATCGACTACAAGGACACGCGGCTGCTGCAGCGCTACATCTCCGAACGCGGCAAGATCGTGCCCTCGCGCATCACCGCCGTCTCGGCGAAAAAGCAGCGTGAACTGGCCCGCGCCATCAAGCGCGCGCGCTTTCTCGCCCTGCTGCCCTACGCCGTGAAATAAGGAGAACCGACATGGACGTCATTCTTCTCGAACGCGTGGCCAAGCTTGGCCAGATGGGCGACGTCGTCGCCGTCAAGGAAGGCTATGCGCGCAACTACCTCTTGCCGCAGAAAAAGGCCCTGCGTGCGTCTGAGGCCAACATCGCCGCCTTTGAATCGCAGAAGGCCCAGCTCGAGGCGCGCAACCTCGAGACCAAGAAAGAGGCCGAGGCCATGGCCGAGCGTCTCACGGGGCAGCAGTTCATCGTGATTCGCTCCGCCTCCGACGCGGGTTCGCTCTACGGCTCGGTGAGCCCGCGCGACGCCGCCGAGGTCGCCACCGAGGCCGGCTTCAGCGTCGACCGCAAGCAGATCGCCCTGATCTCGCCGATCAAGGAGCTCGGCCTTCACGACGTGATGGTCAACCTCCATCCGGAAGTCGAGGCCACGATCCAGCTCAACGTCGCCCGGTCCGAGGAAGAAGCCGAACTGCAGGCCTCCGGCAAATCGATCCAGGAGCTCGCGGCCGAGGAAGAGGCCGAGGCCGAATTCGAGATTTCCGAGCTTTTCGACGACATCGGCGCCGCTCAGGCCGAGGACGAAGACCTCGTCCCGACGCCCGAGGGCGACAGCGGCGAAGAGCAGCCGGAAACCGAAGAAGAAACCTGACCGGGGTCAATCCGGTGACAAAGGGCCGTCCCGCGGGGCGGCCTTTTTCGTTGCGACATTCTGCGCGGGCCACACGCGCGTTTCAGCGGTCACGCGCGATCCACCGCCCGGCGGACGCCAGAAACACCGAAGGCCCCGGATTTCCCAGGGCCGTCCGACTGGCGCGAGGCCTACCCCTTGTCCCTGTCGTCCGTTTCCTTCGGCTTCGTATCAGGCTCGTCGGGCGCCGGCTTGCCGCCCGGGTCGCCGTCCTCGACCTCCTTTCCAGGGATCGTTTCTTCGCTGCCCTTCTCTTCCGCCTGCTCGAACTCGGTGACCTTGCCGCGCCTGACCTCAAGCTCTCCGCTGAGCGCGAATGCATTGACCCGGAAATTCGACGCCTCGCCCTTGTCGCGGCCGTTGTCCAGGACGTCCTTGCGCTCGATGCGCTCGCCGAACGCGCCGCTGATCTGGTAGGCGTAGATGCCATCCAGGACCTTGCCGAAATCGGCCAGGTCGAGCTCTGGCAGCCGCTTGCCGGACATGACCATCGCCTCGTACCCTTCGGGCCCCACGACCTGGATCGACATGTCGCGCGCGTCGCTTGGGAATTTGATCGGCTCGAAACCGATCCGTGTGCCGGCGGAAAGCTGCTTGACGATAATGGGCCCGTCATTGATCTCGATGGCCTGCGCGGCCCCGAGGCCGACGCCAACACCGAACAAGGCAACTGCAATAGTTCTGAACATTAATCCAACTCCCATTCAAAAAAGCTCTCCCGCATGATAGGAGAGCGAAAAGCGCTTCTCCAAGTGTTTTTTCAACTGCCTTTCTTTGCCGCAGGACTCCGCGCGCCGCCGCTGCCGACAAGCGCCGGACCCGCTAGGCCAGTTCGCTGCTGCGTCGAGCCGCTCGGAGGAGCTCGGAGGACATGGCATCGTGACGGGGGGCCGTGTTCACGCGCGGGGATCCCTTCGGTGGGCGGCGCTACCCACGGATGCCTTCCCGCCCAAAACGAAGAAGTCCCGGACCCTGCCTTGGTCTGCAAAACCCGCCGAAAGCCCCCACGATCGCCCCTGCCTGTTAGCGCAACCATCAACAAAATCAACCACTTACTGTAGTGTCCTAGCTAGGACACCCGCCCGGACTCACCCCTGAGGTCCCTCCACGGCCGCGGCGACGGCCCGCCCCGGCGCCTCGCTCAGCACCGCCCCCGACCAGTCCAGCCAGCGATGCCGTTCGTAATCGTAAAGCCGGCAGGTCCTCAGGATCCGCCGGAACTCGCCCCAGGACCAGACATAGCGCCGGACCGGCCCCGCCAGCACCTCCTCCAGCCGCGCCTGCGCCCGGTCGAGCCGCCGCAACGGGATACGCATATCCATATGATGCGCGGTATGGTTCATCACCTGGTTCGGGATAAGATAATTGCTCGGGAACTCCATATGCGGATGCGTCGTGCACTCCACCTGCGCGTGCCAGTAGGACCAGGCGTCCACATCGTCGAACCAGGGGATCTCGGGGTGGGTGTGGTTGAAATAGATCACGAACCCGATGAGCCATTGCTGGATCGCCAGAGGGATGACGAGGCCGAAGAGCGCGACCGACAGCCAGTGCCACGGATCCCCCGCAACGCCGCCCGTGACAGAGAGCCAAGCGGCCCCGCCGACGACACCCAGCAGGTAAAGTCCCAACACGCACGTGTCCCACCAATGCTCCGCTCGTACCGCACCGAGCTGGCTGCGCCGCGGCACCAGCATGCGCGGCGCCCAGATTTCGATCAGGTAATGCAACCCCAGGCCCAGCCCAACCCCGCTGCGATAGGCCCGCTGCAGGGCTCGGCCGACCACGGTCAGCCGATCGTACTCGCTCTTGGAAAGCGGTGTCCAAACGAAATCCCGCGCGCGCAGATTGGTGAAACGGTGATGCTTCATATGTCCGGCGTGCCAGAGCGAGTGCGAATGCAGACAGGGCACCAGGGCGATGCGGCCCAAAACCCGGTTGAGCCTCGTGTTTGGCGTATAGCTGCCATGGGCCGCGTCGTGGCCGATCAGAAACAGCCGCGCGCCGGTTGCCGCGGCCCCGAGCGCCGCAAGGAGCCGCCAGGGCCAGAAGAGATCGGACAGGGCGACGGCCAAAGCGCCCAAGTGGGCAAAAACGACGATCAATAGCAGGACAACGGGCCAGCAAATCGAAGTTTCCCGAAACCGGCGCATCTCGACGCGCGCAATTTCCAGATCACTGTCCCCGTATGACCTGGCGGCAACGGGCTCTAACGAATTCATGGCCGGCATTGTGACGGACCGGGATGCGTGGCGCAACCTTGGGTGGCATGCGGCGAATGGCTGATTTCACCCGACTTTGCCGGGGCAGGCCTTGGCGCGCCGCCCTGCCTACCCCCGGGAAAGCCCCGGACTCACCCCGCCGGAATATCTCCCCGCGTGACCAGTTCGTCGGCCATCTCGGCGAATGCCTGCCGCCAAGCGGCCTCGATCTCGATTGTCCAGGTCTCGCCCAGCGCGTTTTTGATCGTCGCCAGCAGCGCCTCGCCCATGGGCGCGAACATCCCCGCCGAAACCCCAAGCGTACGGTGCAATCCGCCCAGATCCGCGTAGCGCTCCGCTAGCGCCTCGGGCTGGTGCAGGTTGTCGACGATCACCGCGAGGGTGGACAGGAACTTCATCCCCTGCCCGGCGAGATCGTCGCGGAAGAGGCTGCGTAGTTCCGGAGCGCGGCGAAAGAGGTCATCGTAGAAGAAGGTCGAGGATGGCTTCATCTCGTGGCGCAGCACGTTGAAACTCTGCCGGATGAGCGTCAGTTGGTCATCGGATAGGGGCATGGTGATCCTCCGCTGGCCTGGATTTAGGCTACCGCGCGCGGCGCAGCCCGTGCCTTGATCCATCTCAATGCTCATCCGTTGGCAACCCGCCGCCGCCCGCGCGCCAGGCCCTTGCGTGCCGCCTCCCGCTTCGCCACCATCCGCTGAACCCACGAGGTCCCCGATGCAGACCCTCTCTCGCCGCACACTTCTCTCCGGCCTTTGCGCCCTGACCCTCACCGCCTGCGGCGGCAGTCGCCGCGGCCCGGAACCCGAGATCACCCGCGCCGCCTTCGATCCGCCGCTCTACCCGAACGAAACGCCGGAACTGCGCCGCCTGATCAACCGATACGCCGACCTCTACGAGGTCCCGCGCCCGTTGGTGCACCGCATCGTGATCCGCGAAAGCACGCATCAGCCGGGCGTGCGCGCGGGACCCTATTGGGGATTGATGCAGATGCTGCCGCAGACCGCGCGCACGATGGGCCACCGCGGCCCGCCCGAGGAGCTCCTGGATGCCGAGACCAACCTGAAATACGGGGTGAAGTACCTGCGCGGGGCCTGGCTCCTGTCGGACGGCGACTACGATACGGCCGTCGGCTGGTACGCGCGAGGCTATTACTACGAGGCCAAACGGCGCGGCATGCTCGAGGAGACCGGGCTGCGCTAGGCCGCAAATGAAAAGGCCGCCCCGAACGGCGGCCCTCTCTCCTCCTCCCCAGAAGGATTATTCCTCGTCGAGCGCCTCGACGGCCTTTTGCAGATCGTCCTTGCTGACCTCTTTCTCGCTCACATCGGCGAGCTCGAAGATGTAGTCGACGACCTTGTCCTCGAAGATCGGCGCCTGAAGCTGCTGACGCATCTGCGGGTTCTGCTGGACGAATTCGAAGAACTGGCGTTCCTGGCCCGGGTACTGGCGCGCTTGCGCCATCACCGCCTGGGTCATCTCGGCGTCCGAGACCTCGATCTCGTTCTTGCGGCCCAGTTCGGCGAGCAAGAGCCCCAGGCGCACGCGGCGTTCGGCAAGGCTGGTGTGTTCCTCGGTGGGCTCGATCTCGGGGTGGTCGTGGCCTTCCACCTCCGGGTTCTCCTCGTGCCAGAGCTGGTGCGCGATCTGGCCGGCCTCGGCGTCCACCAGGCTCGGCGGCAGCTCGAATTTCACCTTCTCGTCGAGTAGATCGAGAAGCTTGCGCTTCATCACCGCGCGGGCGGCCTGGCCGTATTCGGCCTCGAGCCGTTCGGTGATTTGTCCCTTGAGCGCATCGAGATCCTCGGCGCCGTACTTCTTGGCAAGCTCGTCGTCGATCTCCGCCGGTGCGGGGGCCTTCACCGCCTTGACGGTACAGGCGAAAACCGCGCCCTTGCCGGCAAGGTTCTCGGCGCCGTATTCCTCGGGGAAGGTCACCTTGACCTCGACCTCTTCGCCGGCCTTCGCGCCGACGAGCTGTTCCTCGAAGCCCGGGATGAAGGAGTTCGAACCAAGCACGAGCGGGTAATCCTCGGCCGTGCCGCCCTCGAAGACCTCGCCATCGACAGAGCCGGAGAAATCGATCACCACCTGGTCGCCGTCCTTCGCCTTGGAGCCCTTTTTGCGGTCGGAGTAGTTCTGCGAGTTCTCGGCAAGGCCTTTCAACGCCTCGTCCACGGCCGCGTCATCCGGCTTGACCACGAGCTTTTCGAGGCTGAGCGACTTCATGTCGATATCCGGGATCTCGGGCAGCGCCTCGTAGGACATCTCGACCTCGACGTCGTCGCCCTCTTTCCAGTCCTGGTTGGTCATCTCGACCTTGGGCTGCAGCGCCGGGCGGTCGCCCGAATCCTCGAAATGCTTGGCCATGGCGCCATCGATGCTTTCCTGCATCGCCTCGCCCAGCACGCGCGGGCCAAACTGCTTCTTCAACAGCGCCAGCGGCACCTTGCCCTTGCGAAAGCCCTTCATCTCGACCTCGGGCTGCGCTTCGGTGAGTTTCTCGGTGACCTTGGCGTCGAGCTCGTCGGCCGTCAGCTTGATCGAGTAGCCGCGTTTCAGACCTTCGTTGAGGGTCTCGGTGACCTGCATCGCTTTCATCCCCTTCATGGCCGCACCGCCCGCTGGCGGGGCCTTGCAAAAACACGCGCCCTTCTAGGGTTGGCACGGCAGGGACGCAAGGGGAAAGAGGGGCCTGGCGCGGAGCGTGCGCTCCACTCCTGTCCGCAAAGACCGCTCACGTCACATCACTCCCGCGAGAGCCCCCGTCGCGCGACGAGATGTTTCCCAATATGAGGGGGTGACCGACCTTGATCTTGCCTTTAGGAGATACCCTCATGAAACGCCTTCTTGCTTCCGCCCTGCTGGCCCTTGCCCCCTTCGCCGCCGTTGCCGGTGATCAATATGTCGACGAGACCGGTTTCGCTGTCTCGGGCTACGATGTCGTGGCCTATTTCAACCTCGACCAGGCGCCCGTCGGCACGGCGCAACCCGAGGGCGTCAAAGGCAACAGCGACATCACCGCCGAATACAACGGCGCGACCTTTGCCTTCTCGACCGAGGCCAACCGCGACGCCTTTCAGGCGGACCCTGCGAAATTCGCCCCACAGTTCGACGGTCATTGCGCCTATGGTGTGTCCAAGGGCGGCAAGGTGCCCGCGAACCCGAACCTCTGGCGCATCGTCGATGGTAAGCTCTACCTCAACATCACCAAGAACGTCGTCGGCTTCTGGGAGGAAGACATCCCCGGCAACATCACCCTTGCCGAGGGCAATTGGGGTGGGATCGAGGCGGACCCGGCCTCGACCCGTACGATTCCCGACTTCACCTCTGCGGCTCCGACCAACTAGGCCCATGTTTTGAAACCACTTTCACGCCGATCCCTGTTGCTTCTTGGTGGCGCGGCGGCGGTCGGCGTGGGTGGTTATTCGGCGGCGGTTCTGCGAAACGCGCGCTCCGGCAGCGCGCGGACCATGACGCCAGAGGAGGCCTTCGCGGCCGCAGCCGCCGGGGAAATCCTGCTTGTGGACATCCGCCGCCCCGACGAGTGGAACGCGACCGGGCTCCCGGAACACGCGGTGCCGCTCGACATGCGCGACGAGGCGTTCCTGATGCGTGTGCAGGAGGCGCGTGCGTCAGAGAGCCAACCTGTCGCTTTGATCTGCGCGCGTGGCGTGCGGTCGGCACGGCTGACACATCGGCTTGACGCCGCCGGAATCGGGCCGATTATCGATGTGCCCGAGGGCATGCTGGGCTCGCGCGACGGGCCCGGGTGGCTGGAACGCGGGCTGCCTGTGACGTTGGTGAATTGATCATGTATGGGATTTTGGCTGTATTCTCCGCGGTTTTGCTCCTGTTGAGCGCGCAGACCGCCGAGGCCTGCTCGCGCACCACGCCTTGCGAGCTCGGCGAGCGTGCCTATTTCGTTGCGATCCCCGAGGACCGGACGGGGCCACTCCCCGCGGTCGTCTACATCCATGGCTGGGGTGGCAGCGGGGATGGTGCCCTGAAAAACATCGGCATGGTGAACGGGTTTCTGGAACGCGGCTACGCCGTGATTTCACCCAATGGGGTGCCGCGGCGGGGTCGCAACGGGCGGAGTTGGCGGTTCCATCCGCGCTCGGACGGGCAAGCCGACGAGATCGCGTTTCTGGCCGACGTGCGTGCGGACGCAGTGGAACGATTGGGGCTGGACCCGAACAGGATTCTCCTTGCCGGCTTTTCCATCGGCGGGTCGATGGCGGCCTATACCGCCTGCCACGCCCCTAGAAGCTTTTCGGCCTACGCGCCGTTGGGCGGCAATTTCTGGCGCCCGCATCCCGTCACCTGCGACGGCCCGGTGCGGATGTTGCACACCCATGGCTGGACCGACGGCACGGTTCCGCTGGAGGGGCGCGTGGTCAACGGCTTGCCGGTCGATGACCCCGACGCCTTCGCCCAGGGCGACGTCTTCCACGCGTTGTCGATCTGGCGCGACGCCAACGGATGCGACAACCTGAAGGCGGACCGGTTCGTCACTGACGGTCCGTTCTGGCGCCGCGCCTGGGAGCGTTGCGCCCCTGGCTCTGCGCTGGAATTCGCCGTCTTCCCGGGCGGGCATTCGGTGCCGCGAGAGTGGCCGGGGCTCGTAGTCGACTGGTTCGAGGGGCTCCAGGCGGCGGACGGATGATGCTCTCGATCGTCTTTGCGGTCGTCGCCCTCGGGGCCGGGGCCGTCCTGCCAACCCGCTGGGGCGTTCGCGGCTTCCTCGCGGTGGCGGCGGGCCTGTTCCTCGCCCAGTTCGCGGTCAACGCCGCCACGGGCTTCGCCGGGTCGAGCCTCGAGGAGAGTCTCTTGCTTTTCAACGGCTCCGTCGCCGCCTATCTGGGCTTCAACCTGCAGGTCACCTACCGCGCCTTCGCCCTACCCCTCCTCGCGCTGGCGGTGCCGTTCATCCTACGTCTCAGCCGCAGGTCACTCGGCAGCGATTGAGTCTGGCTCGGTCAAGGCCGATTTCATCCACGCACGTTCAGTGCGGGCAGCGCTCACGATGCGCGGCTCGTTCAACGTGTGCGGCGTGTCCATGCGCAACACCCGCGGACCGGCATTGGCGACCGGCAGGGCGCTGAGTTTCGACAGGGGCACGGCGAAGGCGAGGCTGACCGCAATCGGCAGGATAAGGACAGAGACACTCCCCGACAGGATCCCGCTCATCAGAACCGCGCCAAAGATCGTCTCCACCCAGTGGAACCGGATCGTCGCGATCCAGCCGTAGCCCGCCTCGCTTCGGTTCTGCGGCACCCAGGCGACGCCTCGGCCCAGAAGTGCACTGATCGTCGCCTTGGTGTGCTGCACCATCATGATCGGGGCGTAGAGCACTGAGAGCAGGAGCTCGACGCAGATCGAGCCCACATACATGATCCCCGATCCATAGGCCCGGCGGGTGCTGCGCCTGAGCCCGAAGAGCACCGCCCCGATGAGCTTGGGGAAGAGCAGCATGCCGTAGACGAAGAGCATGTAGATCCAGGCCACGTCCTTTTCCTGCTCCGGCCAAAGCGGGATCAGCGGGTTGGCGGTCGAGAAATAGCTGCTGGGCGCCTCGCTGGTGGTGCCCACGAAGGACCACAGCACGACAACGGCGAGCCAGGCGGGCGACATCAGGAACGCGAGCGCGCCCTGCAACAGGTGGATGCGCGAGATCACGTGGAAGCCGCGGGCAGCCAGCAGACGCATGTGCTGCATATTCCCGTGGCACCATCGGTGGTCGCGCAACACGAAATCGATCAGCGTCTGCGGGGTTTCCTCATAGCTGCCATCGACGCGGGGCAAGAGCCGTACGGCCCAACCCGAACGGCGCAGCATTCCGGCCTCGACGAAGTCATGGCTCAGGATCAGCCGCTTGTCACCGCGCCAGCCGCGCAGATGCGGCAGCCGGGCGCTTTCGGCGAAGGCGCGGGTACGGATGATCGCGTTGTGGCCCCAGTAGTTGCCCTCGTGCTGCGACCACGACGCAAGCCCCTCGGCCAGAAGCCAGCCGTAGACCGAATTCGAGAATTGTTGCACCCGGCCAAAGAGCGTACGCGCGCCGATCAGCATCGGGCGGCTCTGGATCAGCCCGGCATCGGGATCAGCGGCCAGTGCCTTGGCAAGCTGGCGGATCGCCACGCCGCTCATCAGGCTGTCGGCGTCGAGCACCACCATCGCCTCGTAGGCCGCGCCCCAGTTCTCGATCCAGTCCGAGATGTTGCCGATCTTCTTGTCGGTGTT
>JAAUYH010006505.1_pt1 | contig 11565 bp, 13 predicted proteins | sample 7278061 | NCBI WGS metagenome assembly JAAUYH01 (sample SAMN14350203, study PRJNA611818) | marine sediment metagenome | isolation source: surface marine sediment (0.6m) | place: French Polynesia: Moorea | collected 2018-08 | reverse complement strand
GTGAAGTTGAAAACCGAAGGGGATGGCAGGATGTTTCCCACTACGGATAGTTCGGAAACTATTGTTAATTGCTTAATGCAGGCGGCAGCTAAGGCAGGAGTCGATTTACGCACGGGGGTTGGAGTCAAGACGGTTAAGCAGTTTGTTGATAGCCAAGATCAAAGCTATTTTCAAGTTGAATTAAAAAATGGGCGAGTTTTAACATGCGATCGCCTGTTAATTGCCACAGGTAGTAATCCTTTGGGTTACCGTTGGGCAAAAAATTTAGGACATAAAATTGAATCTCCCGTCCCTTCTTTATTTACCTTTAATATCAAAGACCCTCGTTTACGGGGTTTAGCGGGTGTTAGTGTTGACAAGGTACAAGTTAAATTAGGTACAGGTAAAAATAAGCTGGAACAAACAGGGGCATTACTAATTACTCACTGGGGACTAAGTGGTCCCGCAATCCTCAAATTGTCTGCTTGGGGAGCCAGAGTTTTATACGATCTTAAATATAATTCAACCCTACAAATCAACTGGCTACCTGAATCTAATCAAGAGGATTTAAAGCAAACATTGACAAAATTAAAACAAACAAACTCCAAAAAGAAAATAGTTAATTATTGCCCCGTAGAGTTACCAAAAAGACTGTGGCAGAGTTTAGTTAATTACGTAAATATCAAACCAGAAAAAGTCTGGTCAGAAATTAGTAAAAAAGAGCTAAATAAATTAGTTACCGAGATTTTTCAGGGACAATATACCATCCAAGGTAAAGGTGTCTTCAAAGAGGAGTTTGTTACCTGTGGTGGAGTGAGTTTAAAAGAAGTAAATTTCAAAACTATGGAAAGTAAAAAATGCCCTGGATTATATTTCGCAGGAGAAATATTAGATATTGACGGAGTTACAGGAGGTTTTAACTTCCAAAGCGCTTGGACTACTTCTTGGTTAGCAGGTCAGGCGATCGCCAATCAATCGTAGTACCTTAATCGGTTAGTCTAGAAAAGTTAACTGCTCGTAAGTAATGAGTAATAAGTAACAAGTAACAAGTGTCCAAAATGCCTAAAATATTTCTTGCTTAGTGGATTAGGCGATCGCTAATCAACAGAAATGAGAAAATAGAGATAACATCAACATATTAGAAAGTTTAGCTAACATGAACAAAATTACTATTGAAGTTGAATCCGACATCCAAGAGGCTTTTGAAAAGGCAAGTGAATCAGAGAAACAAGAAATTAAGTCTTTAATCGCTATAAATAAACTGACTTTATTATTATTGATATGATTTACTTTACCAAAAGATTAATCGGCTTATTAATTATTAGTTTTAGCTTAAATGCTTCTGTGTTTGCTCAGGATATTTCTGTGGCTAAAGTCGAACTTTCTGTTCAAGAACAGACTGATTTAAACCGAGGCAAAGTAATACTTAAAGGAGAAAGAGGTGATTACGTAGGACAAGTCATGGCAACAGGTAACAAAGATCAAGCTTGGTCAGTGTTAACCGATTATGATAATTTTGCTAATTTCTTACCCAATGTTGCCTCCAGTAAAATAGTTATTGATCAAGGCGATCGCAAGATATTTGAGCAAGTAAATGTGGTTGACCTATGGCTTTTCACTGAAGAATTTACAGTACAAATCGAAGCGCAAGAAACTAAGTTGCAACAGGTCAAGTTTCAACAGTTTAAAGGAGATTTAAAAAGTTTAAATGGAACTTGGCAAATAGAACAGATCAATCCCCATCAGATATTAGTTACTCATCAGGTTAAGGTTGAGCCTGGGTCTAATACAGAAAAGCCTTTCTTTTATGGCGTTTACGAAAGTTCCCTCGAAGATACTTTAATGGCGATCGCACAAGAAATTACTAAGCGCTCTCAAACTGCATTAGATCTTCATTAGTTTTTCTGAGTATTGCTCGACTTGCTTCCAGTCAGTGTACTCGTAATCTTGGGACGTGTCGGTTCCTTCTCCCGCCTTTTTGGCGATGCGTTTCATGATCCATTTGAGGGGATAGGAGTATTTTGAATACATCAGAGCCCCCGCAATCATTTCCGCACCCTGAAATTTAACTTGTAGTTGCTCATCCATCTTGTTTCGAGCATCTTCCAGCCACTCTTCCCTTAGTTTTGAGTCTTTGGTGGCTGCGCTCAGGAGAACTAGGAAAAATGAGCGAATCTTTGGCTCAATTTGTTCTTTGTGGCTATTAATGAAATCAACCAACTCTGTTTCCAGACCTCCAGCGTGCATGGAGGCTCCAAAAACAAGCAAGTCAAAACCGTCTAGACTGATATCTTCTGTTGCCGTTTTGTCTTGAGCATTGACAAGTTTAACAGTTGCTCCTGCCTTTTTCAAATGTGTAGAAATCTGCGCTGCCACCTTTTCAGTTTGACCCTCTCTTGTGGCGTAGAGAATGAGAATATTCTTCATAATAGAAAATCCTTGAATAAATTAGACGTGGTTTATGTCATTCGTCTCCAGTGTTATTCAGATGAAAATTAGTCTAAACCAGCTTTACTAATATTCTCGATAAAATTAGTAACTATATGAGTATTAACAGTATTGCCTCCTTGGGGGAATCGCTGGGATACTTAATTATCAGTTAGGCAATAAATTTATGGCTAAAGAATGGGAATCTCAAGATTATCAGAATGCTCTTGAGGAGTTGAATCTGGAATTAGAAAAAAATCCTGATAACACTGATGTTTACTATCGCCGCAGCGAGCTTTACTATACCCTAGAGGACTATGGCTTAGGAATTAAAGACCTAGATGCTGTATTGCAGCGCAATGGTAGAGATGTTTTAGCCTATATGTTTCGCGCTTATGGCTATGGAAAATTAAAAGATTACCCCCAAGCAATTGCCGACTATAACGAAGTCACCAAGCTATACCCTAATTATGCCAAGGCGTATTTCAATCGTGGCACTGTTTATCACCAACTGGAACAATATCAACAAGCGATCGCCGACTTTGATCGGGCAATCATACTTAATCCCAACTATACTGATGCTTACTACAACCGAGCTATTGCTCATAATAAACTAGAACATTATGAGCGGGCGATCGCAGATTATACTCAAGTGATTCGTCTCCAGCCTGATGACGAGGAAGCTTATTATAATCGTGGCAATACCTACAACAAGATTAAACAATATCCCCAGGCACTTTCCGATTACAATCAGGCAATTGCTCTAAATCCTCAAGATCTTGAGGCTTACTACAATCGAGCCAATGTTTACCATAAAACTCAAGACTACTCAAAAGCGATCTCTGACTACACCCACGTCATCAAATATAATTCTCGCCACGCGCCAACTCACTTCAATCGGGGAACTACTTATTTATCGGCTCAAGATTATCAAAAGGCGATCGCCGACTTTAATAATGCAATTCGCCTCAATCCCCAGTACGCGGAAGCTTATTATAATCGTGCAATGACATACAATAAGCTTCAAAAGCATCGCAAGGCGATCGAAGATCACCACAAGGCAATTAAGTTTAAGCCAAACTACGCTGAAGCTTATGGTAATTTAGGTTTGGTTTATCAAACAGTGGGAGAAAAAACCCAAGCAATCGAGAATCTTCAGGAAGCCGCCAAACTATTTAAAGAACAAAAAAACCTGGCTTTGTATAAATATGTAGAAGATAAGTTAAAAGAACTCCAGTCTTAGATTAGATTAGCGGCGGCGTAACCCAACGATTTTCTAGAGTAATTTACTTAGACAAATACCCGATGCTGTAACGAAGGCATCTGTTGGCGCACCTGTTGTAGACGCTGCGGATTAATTTCAGCGACTGCCACTCCTGGAGCGTTCCCCGCGTCAGCTAAAATCACTCCCCAAGGATCGATAATCATTGCATGACCGTGAGTATAGCGACGTTCATAGTGATTCCCTGTTTGAGCAGGAGCGATTACATAGCAGGTATTCTCAATTGCTCTTGCCTGTAACAATACCTGCCAGTGGTCTTTTCCTGTATAAGCAGTAAAAGCTGCGGGAACAAACAGCACATCTGCACCCTGGCGAGATAGATAACGATAAAATTCAGGAAAGCGAACATCGTAACAAATAGATAGTCCCAGTTTACCAAGCTGCTCTGATTCATAGATCGCGGGAATTTCTTTCCCTGCCATCACGGTGCTAGATTCTTGATAAGTATTACCATCAGGAACATTCACATCAAATAGATGAACTTTTTGATATCGTGCCACCTGTTGACCATTGGGATCTACTAAAGCAGCGGTATTATAAGCTTTGCCAGGGCTATCTTCCACTGATACAGGAAAGCCCCCACCTAGAATTGTAATTTGAAATCTCTGCGCCATTTTCTTGAGAAACTGCTCAGTTTTGGCGGCAATTTCTTTTGCCCGAGCGATTTTTTCACTTTCTTTGCCTATAAAAGCAAAATTCTCAGGCAGACCAACCAATTCTGCCCCTTGACGTACTGCTAATTCGATTAATTCCTCTGCTTCGACCAAGTTTTTAGAAAGGTCTGGTTTGCTGGTCATTTGAACAGCGGCGGCGAGATATGATTTCATGGAGAGACTTAATTTTTTGAGTTTAGCTTTTCTAGAGTATAGCCAAGAGATTAGTTTGCAGAACCTTCTTTACAGAGAGAAACCGAACGGCAACAATTCTTTAATTGTTAAGGTTCGCCATCCGTGGCTTCCTAGAAAAATAACTTGAGCATTTTGTCCAAATTCCCAGATTACTTGCCGACAGGCACCACAGGGAGAACAGGGAACATTTTTACTGTTAACTACAGCGATCGCTCTTATCTCCATTGTATCCTGTCCGATACCAATTATGGCATTAGCGATCGCATTTCTTTCGGCACACATACTCAAACCATAGGAAGCATTTTCCACGTTGCAACCAGCAACAATATCGCCTGAAGTAGTTACAAGTGCTGCACCTACCCGAAACTGAGAATAGGGAGCATAAGCACTCGCCATAGCTTGCGTCGCAATTTCAACTAGTTGTTGTTGTTCTGATTGGGTTAATATATTTGTACTCATGAACTACAAAAACGACATTTTTGCCCAAATATTGTATTGCTTGATGTATACAAATCCTGTGAGGGCGAACCGCTGTTCGTACTTAAGACTAACTGAGATTTCTAATTTCCTCCCACAGATGCTAGCTTCTGCCCAATCTCGAATCTTCCTTGAGCAACAGAATTTGCCAGGGAATGGAGCATGGTTTCAGTTGTTGACCAGTTGACGCAGGCATCAGTAATACTCTGACCATATACGGCAGGTTTACCATCTTTAGGTATAGATTGATTCCCTGCAACTAAATGGCTCTCGATCATTACGCCGACAATATGTTTTGAACCAGCTTTAATTTGCTGATTAATGCTATCTAGAACAGTGACTTGTTTTTGATAATCCTTACGGCTATTGCCATGACTGCAATCAATCATCAGGCGACAATTCATCGCTTTTTGCTTCAGAGCATTGACACTCTTCTCAATATCACTGGCTTCATAATTTGGTTTAGCCGCTCCACCTCGCAAGACGAGATGCCCATCAGGATTCCCAGTAGTTGTAACAATACTAGCCAACCCATCCTGATTAATTCCCAAAAAGTGATGAGAAAATTTAGCGGTGAGCATCGCGTTAATGGCAGCAGTAAAGCTACCGTCGGTTCCATTTTTATAACCAACAGGCATGGATAAGCCAGAAGCCATCTGGCGGTGAATTTGACTTTCAGTAGTTCTGGCACCGATAGCCGTCCAACAAATCAAATCAGCAATGTATTGGGGCGTAATGGGATCCAGTAGTTCTGTAGCAGCAGGCAAGCCAATTGCTGCTAAATCTAATAATAGCTTTCTTGCTGTCCTCAATCCCGTATTAATATCGTAGCTGTTATCTAAATGAGGATCGTTAATCAGCCCTTTCCAGCCGACGTTGGTGCGAGGCTTTTCAAAATAAACCCGCATCACAATCTCTAGCTGATCTTGAAATTGCGATCGCAATTTAACTAGTTTTTCACCATATTCCTTGGCTGCGACAACATCATGAATCGAACAAGGCCCTACTACTACCAGTACCCTCTGATCTTTACCTTCCAAGATATCACGGATGCGATCGCGAGTTTGCGTCACCAGATGAGCAACTTCTTGCGTCATGGGTAACTCACTTTTAATAAATGCAGGACTTAACAAAGGTCTAGTTTCAATGACGTGTAAATCGCTGGTAATGTCCATATTTTCAAGATTGCCTTTATAATCGTTTCGCTATCGACAGGAATAAGCAGACGAGTCTATAAATCTAGATAAATGATCGTCAATAACTTAAAATGCTGTCTTAGTCGTTTTCAATTCAACTTTTGATATAGTCTATAGTTTTCAACTACAGCAACTTCTAATAGTTTATATCATGGAACTTAAATAAAACTATGCAGCTCAAGAACCCTGTATGGTTACAAAATAGACGGGAGCGAGAAAGCCAAAGCAGTTCACCCGTTGGACGGGGCTTTTAAAGGGCGCAATACGATTACGCCCACAGCCCAGAGATGAATCGCGACTCGGCAACGGGGCTTATAAACGCCTGGGAAACCAAAGGCGACAGCCCCTCCTTTTAAGTGCAGTGAAACTCTTTAATTATTCCCCTGAGATTCAATATATTTCTTAATTGTTGACCTGCTAACTTGACCTGCTGTTGAAACAAACGAACAGGTAATGAGTTCATTAGATCAAGCAGGTATTTGCCAAACACCACCCTTGCTAATAGTAGAAGTAGTTAGTGCTGAATCAATCAAAAGAGATTATCGATACAAAAGATCTGAGTACGCTTCATCAGGAGTTGGAGAATACTGGATTGTAGATCCCCTGGAGAATAAAGTGACAATACTGATACTAGATGAAGGACTATACGAAGAACAAATTTATGCTGATAATCAAGCAATAGTTTCTCCAACCTTTAGTCAAATTGAGTTAACCGCAGAAAAAATCTTTAGTATCAAAGATTAGCCTTTTTCTTCCTGGGGTGGGTGGGCAAAAACCCTGCCATCTTCGCGAATTTCTAATCTACCCCCCAGCCTTTCAATATTTTGTTGTGCTAAATTGCGAGTTTCAATATCTGGTGCGCCAGTCCAAACCGTGAACCAAGCACCGACTTGTACTGTTTTACTATCGGGATCGTTTGCCAGAAACTGAGCTGTGCGCCGAGCAGATTCTTCTCTTGCGGTGTCGTTAATCATGCTTGACCACTCAGCTGCTGTCTGAAAAGATTTTATGGCAGCTTGAGTATCCCCTAAAAACAATAGTTCATCTATTGCTTTGTAAACCCATAAATAGTTTGCTCTGTATCTTTCAGGAGAAATTTGTGATAGTCCTTCTTCGAGAATGCTTACTGTCTCCTCTGGACGAGCAGCCTTGAGAGTTACTGCGGGGGCTAGTCTAAAATAAGCTGAGGTAAAATTAGGATCGTGTTTGACAACGGTTTTAAAAAATTCAGTGCTAAGACTATAGTCGGTTGCTTGTCGGGCTTCTGTATCGCCAAAATATTGTAAAAATCTGAGAACTGCCCAATCAGCAATCAAATTATTAAAGCCAAAGGAAGGCATAGTGGCTAACAAGCTGATGTTTGCTCTTTCAACAGATTCTGAGTTGATGTATGAATCGTAATCTAGTTTGGTTTCGGTGATCTTAGTTAAATTGCTTTTCTGCATTTGCACGATAGCAGCAACAGCACCAAACGCTATAACCCAAGAAGATAAATTGTATTTGTTTAGTTTACACTTAAATATATTCATTGTAATTTAGGATCTAAATTAACAAGTTATTTGCTACCTAACTCTTCCCCACCAATACACAATGAGGCACTAGGATCTGCTGCTGCATCATCAGCAGTGGGGTTACTACTGCGGCAAATAATAGAACTAAAATCTCCAGTGACACTATTTTGGTTAACTGCGGCTTGATAGTTTTTAATATCATCAGAGTAATCCTTGGGAACTGTTTGAGCAATAGCATCGACGTAGGCAATGATTGGAGTTGGTGCTGCTGCATCGGTATAAGTATAGTAGTCACCAGAGGAGATGGAAACACTTCCAGAAGTGCCTAATTCAGCAATAGTTCCAAAAGTCGGATTTTCTAGACGAAAAACTTGTTGCGCACGATTTACAGCAGCAAGATTTGTTTCTGCTTCTGTCTGTCTTGCTCTAGCCGTTTGGGCTAAGAACATAGGCAAAGAAACCGCAGTTAGTATAGTCACTACAATGAGAACAACTATTAATTCAATCAAAGTAAAGCCGTATTCTTGGTGATTGATATGAGATTTGAGTATTGATAAACTTAGGTTATTCAGTTTCATTTCCTAGTTGACTATAATGTAATACAAATAAAAATTATTGCTTAAATTAAAAAGCTAAATTTTATATAGAATAATTTCCAATATTTTTGGTGAAAATAGAAAATAAGGGTAGTTAATCATATACTTTTAAGCTAGAAAAACTCCCTTATTCTATAAATTTTAGCTAATATTTCGGAGGAATTAGACAACAAAGTTACTAAATTAACAGCACATTTGTCATCTAAATCGAAACTAAAGATTTCTAATTAGCTACCAACTTCAGTTCCGCCAGTACAGCTATCTGCTGTAGTGTTATCAGCAGCAGCATCATCCGCGGTAGGGCTACTACTACGACAGATGATGGAAGCAAAAACTCCAGTAGTACTATTTTGGAAAACCGCTGCCTGATAGTTAGCAATATCATCAGAGTAATCTTTAGGAGTTGTCGCAGCAGTCGCATTCATAACTCCGGAAGTCGCACTAGGAGTTCCAACGTCTGAATAGGTGTAGTAGTCACCAGTAGAAATTGAAATACTTCCAGAGGCAGCTAGCTGAGCAATTGTGCCAAAAGTTGGATTTTCCAGACGGTAGATTTGTTGAGCGCGATTAAGAGAACCAAGATTAGTTTCAGCTTCTGACTGTCTAGCTCTGGCCGCTTGACTTAAGAATTGAGGTAGTGCTACAGCAGATAGAACACCGATAATGATAACTACAACTAATAGTTCGATTAAAGTAAAACCGCCTTCTTTTTTCTTAGCTTGTAATTGAGAAAGTAATTTAGCAGCAAATAGATTGTTCATCGATATATCCTTCAATTAATAAATTTTCGTGTTTTGTGTGTATGTTTAGGTTTTTGTTTTCCTATTTAGAAATTACCCCAAAGATCTCCAAAACATATCACCTGGAAAAACTTTTTTGAATAATTATTTGCTAGTAGCTCATTGTTTTGTCGCCGTGATATGGATCACATTAAAGGTTCCCCGACTTGAAGGAACTGCTGAACCCTTTAGGGAGACGCTCGTCAATTTTGAATTGAGGTCACTTTGATTTTTAATTTACACTAAACTTATTTTATTCATCCCCTATCCTTCATCTCTTATGTTAAGTAGAGTAGCCGATTCAATTTACTGGTTAAACCGCTATATAGAACGGGCGGAAAACGTAGCTCGTTTTATCGATGTCAATCTTAATTTGATGTTAGATTTGCCTGAGGGAGTTCTTCCCCAATGGAAACCATTGATTTCGGTTACGGGAGACATCGAGCAGTTTAATGCCAACTATGATCAAGTTAATAGCGAAAATGTCATACAGTTCCTCTGTTTTGATACCAGCTATGAAAATTCGATTATTTCTTGTTTACAAAAAGCTAGGGAAAATGCGCGCTCAATTCGGGAGGTAATTTCTTCAGAAATGTGGGAAGAAGTAAATTCCTTTTATTTAATGGTCAAGGAAATTGCTGCTTCTAGCTCTTTTGGCGCTTTACCCAAGTTTTTCAGTCGGGTTAAAATGGCTAGTCATCGTTTTGCTGGGGTAATGGATGCCACGATGTCTCATAATGAAGGCTGGCAATTTGGGCAAATAGGCAGACTGCTGGAGCGAGCCGATAAAACTACTCGGATCTTGGATGTTAAATACTTTTTGCTGTTGCCTTCAGCAGAATGGGTTGGCACGCCTCTAGATCGGATTCAGTGGATGGCTTTATTAAAGTCTGCTAGTGCTTATGAAATGTACAGTAAGTCTCAGCACTCTATTAACCCTGGAAGCGTAGCTGATTTTTTGATCTTAGATCGTGTCTTTCCTCGTTCAATTTTCTTCTGTTTGTGGCAAGCACAACAGCATCTTTATGAAATTACCCAGACTCCCCCTGGACATTGGTGTAATGGGGCAGAGAGGGCTTTAGGTAAATTGTGCTCTCAGTTAGGCTATCTCACCATTGAAGATATTATTCAATCTGGGCTGCATGAGTTTTTGGATCAGATGCAAAGTTCTTTAAATCAGGTGGACAATGAAATTCATGACGCTTTTTTCGCTTTAGGGGATTCTCAATGTGCTATATCACATCAGTCATCAAACTACCTACAACTTCAGTCAGCCAGTAATACTCAAGCCCCATCTGCTTAGGTTGCGCCCTCGTAGCGATCACTTTAATCAACTCCAGGGTTTTTCTTTATCGGTATTGCCCCAACCCGCAGGAAGTTCTGATTTTGTTGATTTAGATGGTAATAATTTAACCAAACTGTGGTTTACTCAGCCCACAGAAAAGTTGAGTCTGCAAACTATGGCTACAGTAGAAACTAGCTGTACTAATCCTTTTGTCTACTTGTTAGAGCCTTGGGCAAATACCCTCCCTTTTGATTATCCTCATTCCCTGTTAAAGCAGTTGGAGCCATACCTCCAGCCCTATAGCTTTATATCCGATGCTGTGGCTTTGGAGTTAGCTCAAGATCTTGCTCTGGCTACTCAAGGAAATACTCTCAACTTTCTCTTCACTCTCAATCAACGGATCTATCAAGACTGTGAATATATCACTAGACACACAGGAGAGCCTTTTCCCCCAGGAGTAACTTGGCGAAGTAAAAAAGGCTCGTGCCGTGACTACACAGTGTTATTTATGGATGTCTGTCGGGCTGTGGGTATCGCCGCGCGGTTTGTCAGTGGCTATCAAGAAGGAGATGCAGAACAAGTCGAGCGGGATCTTCATGCTTGGGTGGAAGTATATTTACCTGGAGCTGGTTGGCGGGGTTATGACCCCACTTTAGGCTTAGTAGTGAGCGATCGCCATATTCCCCTAGTTGCCAGTGCTATACCTCGTTATACGGCTGCGGTGGAAGGTACGGTAGCTCCTGTGGAAAATGGGGCAAAAATCACCTCAGATCTGCAAGCACAAATTTCTCTAACGGCTTTGTAGTTAAATAGTTAAATTAAATTAACAGTTTGGTATCTAAGTAGGTAGGCGTAATTAAATATAAAACCAACAACAAGTAGATTTTGATGGCGATTACTTATCTCTCTATATTCCCTACTTCCCTATTTCCCTACCAAACCATCTTCTAATTAATTTTGCCCACCTACTTAGCTATGTTAGGTGTAAACAGTGAGAGTGACGTAATATCAATAGTTTCAAGTGTTTATCTACCTTGCCAAGGTGAATGTCGCGCGTTCGAATCGCGTCACCCACTTAACAAAGCTGAAATTAAGATGAAGGATGTCCTAAGTTTTAAAACCTGATGGCTTCGTTAAAATTAATTTGAGAAGTGCGGAGAAAGCACGAGAAGGTAATATATTTAT
>JAAUYH010094437.1_pt1 | contig 11566 bp, 6 predicted proteins | sample 7278061 | NCBI WGS metagenome assembly JAAUYH01 (sample SAMN14350203, study PRJNA611818) | marine sediment metagenome | isolation source: surface marine sediment (0.6m) | place: French Polynesia: Moorea | collected 2018-08 | reverse complement strand
CACATCAAGAATTAATTAACTAATAATTATCATGCACCTCTATTGTTATTGCCTTCAGTGTCCATCCAAGAATACGACATACATCATACATCGCACATCTATAATTTCTATCGTTTGGTACAAGCTGCAAAGCACAGACTATGCACTTGACACAAAACGGTTGCACTGCAATATTTACAATACTGTGCTGCTTACTTTTGCAGTAAATTATATTGACTACGGTATGGTAACGAGACAATTTTTACGTCAATCTCAGGTGTCGTAAATATTTCATTGCATCGTAAATTGAACAAGTTTCTCGACCGTGCGTTGATCCCCTTGTCTTCTGATGCTAGTACAGTTCAGTACAGTACGGTACAGCATTTTAATCTTCAAACTTGATCATTAAGTACATTAGAGTACTGAAGTTTCATGAGCCAAGTTAGTCGACTTCTCGAGTTGCGTTACAGTCAACTTGCGAGCTCGTTCTGCATCGTACCAGTACAGTTGTGTACTTGAAAATTCGTTGAATTCGTTCGATTATTCACACTAGGTACGGCGGTCAACTGCACAAAAGTGTTGTGTTTCCGAAACAGCAATCATTCGTTGTGTATAGCGCGTACATGGCGTTCGAGATTGCTTTTTGTCTGAAATCGTTTTGTGCATCCTTCAAATTCACAAGGGAACTTGCGCAGATTCTGGTGCCGATTCTCGATGTGCCGAGTCAAATTCGAGCGCTTGTTCTGCACTTTGATTCCACATTCCGGACATGTGAACACTTTCTCTGCTCTCTTTTTCTTCACAATACCCGTTCGCGCTGCATTTTCCACTTCACGCATCGCTTGCATTAATGCCTTGCGTGCAACATCTTCCAGTTGAACTTTCTCATCGTTCCCGTCGTTTGATGACGATGAACCTATCCGTTTTGATTCTTTCGCCGAATTTCCTGCACTCGTTGAAACCTGATTCTGCTCAACTTCACTAGTCGGATTATTCAGTGAATGTAAGGCTGCTTGAAGTGCATGGATACTCCGCAATTGAGGGGACCCATTCTTTCCTGTGGCTTGGTTGTTGTTCGAATTGTTAGTAGATACGGTAGGTGCATTTTGCGAGGGTTTTGAAACCAAACTTATTGAACCAGCAGCACCAGCAGCACCAGCAGCACTACTCATAGATTGCGGTATAGTACTAATCGCAGTAGTTGTAGTAGGAATAGTGCGATTGGTATTGGTCATCAACAAGTTGCTTTCATTATTCTTATCATCCAATATCGTATTTGGCAAGGAGCGACGCGTAGGTTCGGTCATGGATGAACCAGAAAACACCATGAATTGTTGAAGTACTTGATGACGAGTAATTCCTAGGTGAAGAGCGAAAGAGAATGGAGCAATACCAGATTTGGGAACTTGAATATCGGTCGGTGTCACACGAACCTTCACATTAAACATAATAAAACCCGAGCGCTTGGTACAATGCATGACTCCACCAACATCAGTCCACATTGAATTCCTCTCACTCATGTCCGGCTCGCATGCAGTTGCAGAAATAACATCAAACGGTGAGCCGAGTCTTCGACGCATAATAATCGGGCATTCACAACTCATATTACCTCGAGCAACACAAAATTTACATGGTTCCTGAAACAACACATCGATAAATGTCATTTCGTACCATGGGTGTAGCAAGAGAAGTTCATCGAATCGCGCTTTCATGAAATCAAAACTTCGCTGTGTTGATTGCGCTAACATCGAGAATAATGTAGCATCTTCTGGAGCGAATATTCGAATTACATAGTTCAGTAACGCCTTGGACGATGTTCCATTATACGGATGAAATCGAGTTGAGAGAGCACCAGAAACAAGCCAAGAAAACTCAAACGAATAGATTCGACCATCACATTCCGCAACAACAAGACGAATCACTGAGTAACGATTGTCCGTATAAGGGCCTTCTGGCTTATCGAACGGTGCCATAAGTCCCACATCACTATCAACTCGTTCCCATGTTAGAACAAGACCAAGATGAGTACCATTATCAAGTCGACGGACACGACTGTACAACTTAAATGCGCCAGTATAATCGCACTGCACAACGAATGGTGATTGCTCCCGAGCGAGCACAAGTTCAGCGGGAGTAGGTTCTGACCTGTTGAACAACCACTTTCGAGCACTCTCGTCAGTCATCACATCCTCCCATGCTTCTGCAAAGGTCAGCGGTGAACATATCTTCTTCGTCAACATTCCCAAGGAAAATGCGCGACGGATTCATGCACTCACTTTCGGTTCACTATTTGACACCATACCATTAGATGCACCAATCGAAAAGAAACAAAAAGTGGTCAACAATGCATAGTTTGATACCACGTACAGCAATGTATTCAACAAAATGGATAATTTTCATTGATAGGAAATCTCTATTTTCGAAACTAGCATTTCAGATCTTTCTTACCAAACCAGTTTTCCTTCTATGAGCTACCGTACTGTATCCAATTTCAGTACTGTCGGTTTTTTCAACTAATCTCTCACGACGAATACAGCCAGTACAGTGTGTACTACTGTACTGTTCCAATACAAAAGCCAGAATCCAGACCAACAAATGTACCTACTCTGACCTTTCCACTCCCAAGCCGAAACGCTCATGGACTACATTAAACTTAATGTTTCCCAACAATAATGTCAACTTGAATTTGATTGAATCTACAGTACAGTCCTGCAATATCAGCCTAGGAAAGGTTTAATTCTGAACAGATCGATGTTCGATAATTCGTAAAATGACGAATCTCCCTGGAGGGAATGACAACGAGGAACCATTGCAAGTGCTCGTGCTGCCGACAAATACATATCGAGTGGTTCTACTTGTTCGTATGCGAACTCGGATTTTCCGTCATTTGTGCAAAATTGGCAGACGATTGTACGTACTGTCATAGTATCAACGAGTTTCCTAACTATGGAAAACAAATATTCGTTGGGATTCGGGCGAATCTGCTCGCACCAAACATTCGAACACTGTTCCGACTCTTTAGCCTCTGGTTTCTTGATATTTCTCATGACAGCACATGGTTTCCGTACAGTATCACTGGTGACGTTTGCAGTTACAAATACAATCCACTTAGCTAACATTTCAGCAATTTAATAATGAGGAGATGGCAGGATGTAGGTGAGGAATTGAAACGGATAGAAAAGAGACGCATGACATTGTACAAATTTGCAAAATTGCAAATTGCGAAATCCCACGGAGCGTAGAGAAACTGTTGACAGAATTAAGTAGGTTACAGAACAACAAGCTGAATCAAGACTGTGGTGTTATTCCTGCTCGCCTTGCAACCCTAATTGGCAAAGCCCCATTCTGCTCTAGTGCCTTGCGGAGAACTACTGAGATGACGACAAGATGTCGTTTCATGATGTTCATCCTTGCGATATCGCTCTTGCAAACCACAATCGAATGCATTACCAAGCCACACTCGCCCTTCTGCAAGGGCAGCAAAAAGTACACAGTGAGAACGAGTTATACTTGGAATCCGAAAGGAGAAGGCACCTTTGTTCCTGATTCTGAATTGGAAGAACCTGGATTCACACCGCTGTTATGTGTTGCACACACGAAGAAGTTCTATCTTTGGAGAGAGCATCAATTGCTTGCGGTTGGACTGGAAGAACTAATCACGAATCGAAACTTTTCGACCATCGAGTCTTCCCTTTCCAATTATACTCTCAACGAAACTGTGTACATGTACAACAGGAGCGCGGAGGAGGACATGGTGACCACACCTGACACCTCAGACTCGGTCATGATTACTGTGGATGCCGACAAACGAGCGACATTGATATCTTGTTTTGCAGCGTTTCAACCGTCGCCTGATTGGTTTCTTGGATTCGACTCGCGCGAAATGTGCGTTCTTAATCAAACTTCGCAGCAGTACGAATGGTTAAGGCAAGATGATTTCGGTATCATTCCAATGGACGGCGGTTTCGACAGTCAGAAATTTATTCAGAACGTCGCCGATCGTCAGCGACCGCCGCACGGAGTGCTGCAAAAAATCAATTATTTGGAACAAGCCGGAACCATCAATATCACTAGTGCTGATTATGTGCGTTCCCCTGATGAACAGAAACCGTATTGCTTTCCTGCTCGAGCTCAAGTTGTTCGTATGGATGGCTCGATTGCGCGCATGGACCAACTTGTTTTAGGTGATGTATTGAGTACCGGTCGCGAAACCACTTCACCATTGTACATGTTTTCTCATCGCGATGAACATGCTATTGCTCGATTTCGTCGATTACACCTCACTTCGAATCGTTCTCTCACTGCATCTGCTGGTCACTACATTTATGTGGTTAATTCCGCGGTGTATGGTAGTGAACGTCTTGTGGCAATGGATGAGGTGCGTGTGGGTGATGAATTACTTTCTGACGATGGAACTATTTTACGTGTTTTACGGCTGTCTTGGGTAACAGACCGCGGACTGTTTAATCCGCACACTCGCTCAGGTGAACTAATCGTGGACGGCGTTCGGGTAAGTGCTTTTACGAGGACGGTCAAACCAGCATTGGCACGGGGCATTCTCTCTCCGTTGAGAGCGTTTCATGCATCTGGATTTCATTACTGGAATGAGTTATTGTCATGTGCACTTGCAAAGTAGTGATTCCGGGTGTGGGCTAACTCTTTCTAGACAACTTGCAATCATGCTATTGACTTTAGTTGAACTATGGATGTCAACTAGAATCCAGCGCATTTGACTGAAACAAGGATTATCTCGCATGCAGCCTAACAACGCCAAGAGAAACAGAAGTGACTTTTGGGTCGATTGGGATCCATCGATGGCAGTTGAGGACGGAAATTATCCTAGCCAAGTGGTTTTCTTTATCGAATGCAGGGGAAGGGACAGAAGGTATAATAGTTTCACAAGTAGCTCGAATGAACTCTGTCTATTGACTGCTCCACTTTCGGGAGGTCACAGTTGAGGTAGATACCCTACCTAGCTAAGAATTCGAATTAAAAAACACGCAACCTGGGTATTGTCAAGATACACGCTTAGATTTCATTGGTGCCTACTGTAAAACCTGTGATTGCTCATTTACTATTGGAAACCCAAACCCAAAAAGTTGAGTTTTTGCTGTTATCATCAAATCACCAAGAAATAAACCCGCATTGGAAATTACCGACATTTAAACCATCAGTATTTAGGATTGAAGGATCTGTTGCATATTCCACGCAAATTGAATCTCTAGTCCGGCCTGATGTACTGCACAGACGTGAGGTCAACAAGAGTGAGGCTAGTGTGTAGCTTCGATATCATCGAATTAAATTATAACGATAACCATAACACTTTTTATTGTAATTTACAAGATTGCATGCCAATTCGTAGAAAATGTTTCGTATTGACAAAACCTATCAAATTCGAATGCATACTGAATGAACTAGTATTTCATCCAATCATCATGCTAATTCAAATTATTCTAATATTGTGTATCTTATGCATGCATTCCATTCGTTAAATGGATAAAATCTAATCACATATTTTTCCAGGGTTTTGACAAACGAGAGTTTCTCAATTTTAAACGTAAAAATTAGGATTCAAAACTCAATAATTAGCAAATCCGGATAAAGACGCTTTATTACTGTTTACTTCAGTATTAAGAATGAAAGAAAGGGTATCGAGCTTTGAAACAATTAAAACGGTGGAAGATGAAAAGGGAACGCGACTGTCTAAAAGTAGGATCAATAGGAAAACTCAATCGGGATTTCTAACAAACCTAAGTTTCAGACATAAAAAGCAAAGATAATCTGAAATATATATGAACATAGAGTATTTCTACTTTTGCGTATGATCATAAAGCTTTTACTTAGAATAAACTATAATATTTTATAAGTACTTATTTGATTATTCTATTGGTCCTTCCGATGTAATTTCTGAACCAATACAATATCTGAAAATGAAAACAATGAAGACAAAATAGTGATTACTGGAGTACATAATTATTTGGCGATACTGGTTTCATCGTCGCTGTTGTGCTTGTAACGGTAAATTTATAGAACTATAAATAATCTTATCCGGATAAATGTCCTAAAATTAATTCAAATGGTAGGAAATGTGACATAACCAACGATTCCACAGTAGTTTGTATCAAACTTGTATTATTAAACCTTTTCCTACTTTTTGGCCCATGTTTTCAAGAACATTAAGTTATAGAACATTAATCTGGACTTTTGTTCAAATAATGTGAATGAGTTCGGCCGAACAGGATCGCGAGTGATGTGTACCATCAAGTAGCCTAACTTAATAACGCACATCCAAGTAATTTTTATAAAGCTTACAGGTTGTACAGGAAGGGAGAATCAAAAGTTTCAACTTTTCTTGCAATCAATCCGAAATATGAAAGTACCAATAGAAATACAATTCATACTTCAATGGAAATTCTAGGATTGATCGATTACCTACTTATTCTTGATTTTTCAGTCCATTGACAGTTGAAAATTTTATTTCCCCTATCTGTACATCCACTAAATCTATTGAGTAATAAATTTTGTTTTTTCAGGTTGACAAGGTCGAATTACATACATAACAGCTAAATTTTAGTTAATATCTATAAACAATGATCCTTTATTTTCAGTGCTCGAGCTTCCTATGCTCGAGTGATAATTTTGAAGCGCCATAGACATGTATTTCTAAATTGCAGAGGAACTAATTCAGGAGATGTAAATGCTACTATACTTTAATCTGGATCTTAGGACAATTTGAAGGACGATTATTTGAATTAATGAACAGTTTTTCCTCCGTTCTTCCCTTCCTGCAATGGAAATGTTTTAACTTCCCTGTGCGAGGCATGAAAAGAGAAGATACTTCGAATACATTTTGAATTTTGATAATTTTGTAATTCATCTACTAGTCTTTCAGATAAGCGAGTCATAGGTCTAGTACATTTTATAGATCACTAAGAAAATCGTAATTGTTGTATCGTCAACTACCGCTGTTTATTTTGATATTTGCTGGTTTAATTCTTATCATGGATTACCAACTTTAGCTACTTGAAATTAGAATGAAATACTACATCTCTCAAATTCCAAGCTCTTCTAATCCTCAGTATAGCTCGGTTTGTGGGACTGTTTCAGCCAGAAGAAGCTAAACAAAATTCCAAATTCCACTTTTAATCTTCTGCAGGCGACAAATCTAATAATTGTTTCTTTCGAATAAAAAATCTTCAACTAGTTGAGAGTTTCTTACAGAAATGCATTATTTTCTTCATGCAAATAGAATTGTGGCTCTCACGCGTCACGCAAATATTTCCGTACGATTATCTTCAGGAGTCTGGATAAGAAATTCGTTGATACGTTGTGAATGTCCTCGTCCATGTTCTACTCATGTCTATACTGAATCCTGAAATGTTTTTGAGCAAAGTAGCAAGCGTTATATTGTAAACATAGTGAAATGGCCGAGATTGTGACGAGTTCATCAAATATAAAGTTGCAGCAGGACAGATTTATACGTTTAAATTAGTTTCTGAGTAATTCATTTTCTGTGTCCTTTATGATAGCAAATCTCGTTCGATACCCAGATCTGATTCAATTTTAGGCCTATTTTCAAAATGTTTGGTATTCTGTCGACTCTTACCTCAAGAAGATTCTGATTTTGATCTCACACAACTCTTTCTTTTGGCGGCGATACAGCAGTGCAAAATATGTCCTTAATATTCTTGCCCTAGGTCAATCTAGAACATTTTCGTTTTATACTCAACTTTGAACACTTGCGCATCTATAATCACCTATTCCTCTTTCTATTCGTTAAAGATATAGTCTTATAACTCATTATATATTCTTTTGACCAGATTTCCATGATATACCTTACTATGGACCTTCTCAGGGGCGCTGTGAACATAAATATTAGTCACGGTCATCTTGTTCTCCAAGTTGCTAATTTTGTAGTATCAAATGGAAATATTTTAATGGGAGAGGCTGAAAAGTGTGCTTAAGTTGACTAAAGTATTAGTGAAGTAATGCGATATGAGTTGAAATCCATTTGGACTCAAAATAGTATGCCGTTTATTGTAGCACATCAGTAAAATTTGGAATGAAAGTCATGTCCATCACAGAAAACGGAAACTTGAAGTCAGAAAGAAAATGGAAATATTCCTTTAGGTTATTCTCAAATGTGACATGAAATTTTGCACTTTTTTCTGAATTTCGGAAAGTAGTGACATTGTCGCCAAATCGCCAATAAACTTATCAAGGAAAGCAGTAAGGTGTTCGGTATTGCGCTGCTGGTAACGTACGGTACGGTCGTGCATTGTGTGTGTACGGACCATTTACGTGCGTGACCGCATTTCCTTGTTTCGATTGGATGTGAGCACAGCGCGGGTTCTGCTATTTTATGTCATTTAATCGTACGCAGTATGAAATTCTTGTAATTAGTCTTGTCGCGCATTTCCCTACTCAATGTTGACGAAGAAGGTATGTGCGCCCCTAGCGTTTGCGGAAGCATGGGAGACGGTAATGAGTGATGTGACCACTCGTGGTTGGCTGTTCAACAAGTCGAAAGCAACCGCCGCTGAACTCGTACTCGCGCGAGCGCAAAAGCCCTTCATTCTCGACTGCAGCTTCACGTACAAGTTGTACAGTACTGTTCACCAACTCGCCAATGGATTTCAACTTGGTCTTGTTCTATCATGGGCACAAGTTGATAACGATATGGCTCTTGTTGCACCATTCGACACGCCAGGCGGACCGTATGAGGACAATCGTTATTCTGTGATTCGTCTTGTCGCCGCTACATGTCGAGATTGCGTATTTACCTTTGAATTTTCGTGGCTTATCTCTGGAGCACTCTCGATTCGCTTTCATCCTTATGTGAGCACATCATCACAATCGCTACTCAACTACACGTTCCGAACATTTTCACCAGAAGATGCCACGTTGTTTACCTTGTTAGCTGAGTGTGAGCGGCCTAGTGTTGAGTTCATGAAAGCTCGATTCGATGAATTTCTCTTGCTGCGGCCATGGTACGAAGTTGAGTTTACTGATGTTTTGTGTCAAGATCCTTGCAAATTTTGTGTTGTTCGTGGATTCATGCATTGCGAATGTCCGATTATTATGCGTCGGAGAACTGACAAATCGACTTACTATATCATGGGCAGCACAAGCGAGCCGAACGTGAATGAAAGAAATTCGGTATGGACTGATGTTGGCGGAGTTATGGACTGTACGAGCAGAACGGGCTCGCTTATGTTCAATATCAAGATTCGCACTTCACCAACTGAAACTCGTGTGCCCAAATCTGGCATTGTTCCTTTCGGCTTCTCTCTCTATCTTGGAATTACTCAGCATCAAGTGCTCCACCAATTCATGGCGTTCTCTGGTTCTACTATGGCCGAGCCGACTCGTCTTATCTTGGCTAGCATTGACCCGAATGTGGAATCAAATGATTGGACAAGTCATCCGAATTCAAGTGCCTCACCTACAATCATCACTCAACCGGACGTCACTGCATTGTCGCTTCCTACAAATGCATCTACTGCAGACTTTGTAGAGTCGTCGAGTGGCTCAAACAGCATGCAATATTCGAGATCGTCCGTTTCTGCTCTTCAAATGTCAGCAGTTACGAGCAATACGGCGACACAACTTGAAAACCAGACTTCGATGAATACAGATATCAATTCTTCAGCGAACACTGTTAATGTTGGCGGCAGCATACAACTTGAGCGTGTTGTGCGTGATGCAGTGTTAAAAGCCATGCGTGAAGTGGACACCCCATCACGAGCTGGTGGTAGTGTGAAGAAAAAGAAAACAGACAAAGTATTTACTTGTCCAGATTGTGGACTCAAAGTGTATAACAAGCGTTCCAATTTGACTCGACATATCCAGAATCGACACGAGAAATTGCGCAAGTTCCCGTGTCAACTGGAGGGATGTGGTAAGCGATTTCAGACGAAAAGTAATCTCGACCGTCACGTTCGTAATGTACATGCAGAGTGAAGGAACGACCGATGTGCCGACGATTAGTATCGTCAACTAAACTAATCACCCATTTGTACAGTTCACTTACATGTATATCACTTTCCTCACAACATACACACCCACTGTGAGGAATGTGCTAGGCTTGGAGGTTTGGGTATGGGCGTGGTTAGTAGAGATAGGTTTTGGTCAACAGAAACTGTGTAGCACTTCTCAAAGTTTCTCGATGAATGTGCTTATCAGATTCATGTGAATAGCGTGCGACCATAATGAACTCAGAAAACTACCGTAATCGTTGGTCGATCCTACGTTATACATGAAACTCGGCTGAACAAGCCAAATCGACCATACATCTCAAACCCTTCTGGTGGTACTTCATTTAGAAGTCGATGTGAAGTGCTTGACTCTCAGGTTCATTGACGAGGTTAGTGGCAACCGCACAATGTACAAATTGAGTACCCCATCGAACAGTAGTTATGGGAAGGGAAATAATGATAGTAATAGAACAGCGATGCAATTGAGCAAGGCTGACACGCACATCCCTGACGACAGCAAGTTGATCCTCGGGTTCCAAGCTGTACTGCATAGGACAGTTACGCAATTCAGGGTGAATATGGGAAACGACTCGCACTCCCTCGGCTACAACACGTACAGTACAGTAGCGGAGGTCCTGTCAGGAATTAGTTATCAACCACCAAGTGTCGTACCATAATTTCGTATTCAACGCTGTTGCAAACGGAATGCTGGACAAAAAATACAGTACAGGACTGTAGCGGACGATGCCCTCACGCGCCCATCCCAAAAAGCACGTCTCTTATCTACAGAAATAACTTGTAGCTTGCGCCATGACTTGGCCAATATCATTCGTTCCATGTACAGTATGGGTGAAAATCACGTTAGTGCTGGTCGTTTGTTGACTACTGTACATGTGTTTAGTTTGAGTTTCTTGTAGTAGCTTACTTCGCCAGCAACCTGGAATGAGAACATGTTCATGGCTAATGATTTATCACGATTCAACCGCTTAACCATATCTGATAGTGGACTAAGTAGTCCATGCGCGCTCATCGGTGGTGGTGCCGTACTGTACGATGGTTCCATCAATAACTATAGTTCCACTTGAACCTTGAGGACGGGTACGGTACCCCGGTACAGCTATGTCCACATTACGAACGGTATGAGTACGGTAACCATGGCTGTTCCCAAACTACCCAATATCTCCGTAACCTGCACCTCGAGCGAACTTTGTTGGGTTGAGCCAGTGCTTGTGTAGAATTAAGCTTGACAGATGACAAGACTCCCGCTTGCGACTTGAGTCAATTTCTCCGATTCGATTCTACTCATGACTGAGACGCTCGTGCGCTTTCAGTATTGAGCCTTACACTCTGATAGACTTGTCCCTCGCCCTAACCGAGAGCGTCATCAACATCATAGGTTATAATGTAGGCATGTGTGTGATTGCGTGTTGACCATTCGCACAATTCGTGTTCTACAACAATCTCAACTGTAGTAGGAAACCAAGGTTAACCTTACAGTGCAGTACAGAAAAGCAGTTACACATAAGCAATAAATGAGACAAACGGTTTATGGCACAAACAATACTTTCAACTCGAAAACCTCACACAAATAGAATATTAGAAATAAGAAT
>JAAUYH010152081.1_pt1 | contig 11567 bp, 6 predicted proteins | sample 7278061 | NCBI WGS metagenome assembly JAAUYH01 (sample SAMN14350203, study PRJNA611818) | marine sediment metagenome | isolation source: surface marine sediment (0.6m) | place: French Polynesia: Moorea | collected 2018-08 | reverse complement strand
GAGGTAGAGGTGTCCATGCTTACGAGTGAGGGGCATTGACCAACCATGATTTGTTGCCTGTAGCTCGTTCTGAACATTGTTCGCCATGAGTTTCTCGTTTTCCAAGACATCTAGACCGAGTAGCAACAGAACGTCTGCGGGTGCGACATTCACTTTGATCTTCAAGAACGAGTGATTCAGTGTAGGAATTCTGATTTGCATGGTACCGAGTGACGAGAATACACCATTGCACAATTTGAATTTGGTGGACGAAGGCTTCAGAGTGTAACGAATGTTGTGTTGCTTGCAGTAGGCTAGCGCTTGTTGCTTACGAATTGCACTTTTCTGTGCACCAGTATCGATACATGCTCCTTGGAAGGCGCAGAGATCACGACTAAGAAATTTTGTTCCATTCGAAGATCGAAATATTTCTTCGGTGCATGTTTTGATGATTACATCAACTTCGTAGGGCGATTGAGACGATTCCATCATCGTAGCTGCGTGTGTGGGCCTAATATTCGGGGCGCTTCGGCCAGTAACGTCCCGATCTAGAAATCCAGTTGTGAATCTCCACCAAGTACGAATGCATGTCCGACTTTCATGGTGCGATCTACTTCCTTCAAGGATCCGAAGTCCTAAGACTCAGAGTCAGTATCACAGCTCTCCTCAGATGCATCACCAAAGTAAGTGGAATCGATAGCTTCGGTATCAGTAGACTCGATGTAGAGGAGGTCTTCAAGTCCTTGCACCAATTTGTAGAATACACGCTTGCTACCGTTGCGGCTATTCTTCTTGTTTTCCAAGAATTTGGCTTTTCTTGCTGCAATAACGGCAGGATTTAGTGGCTTCTTGCATCGAACGTGTCGTTGTCCAGTTCGTCCGCAGTTCCAACAGGATCGATCTTGATCTGATCCAGAGAATAGTTTCTTCGTTACTCTCTTAGCATACTTCGTCGCTGTGACGAAAATTGTAGGCTTCGATCCAGATGAGGGTGGGGGACAGGGGTTGCTACGGTTTCCACTTCTTGCCAATGCTTCTTCGTGTATCTGCAGTGCACTAGCAAGTTGAATCTCTAGCTCACGGAAGTGAGTACCCTTTCCAATGCTATACAGATGCTGTCCAGCGTAGTCTTCTTTCAGTAGCACATTACGGAGGAAGTCAATCTTGCTTGATTCGTTCCGTCAGTCTCGAGGGCACGGAAAGATCCTTGCTTCAATAGTAGCAACTAAGTCACGCAGTGCCTTTTTTCTGGCGCAATCAGATTTGTCAACCATCTCCTGGAATGATAACCAGTATAACTCGGCTTTTTTACTCTGCTGTTTGCTTATAGAGTTAAACTGTGACTTCACTTTGGCGACAACATCAGCATAGTTATGTCCGAGTGGCTCTATTTCAGCATGGTAGTATCGCAGTCCTTCTCCACGAAACAAATTGTGTACGTACTGGAGCTTTTCGTGATGGAATAGGTTGAAATCCCTTGACACTAAGTCATACTGCACAGTGAAATCCTTGATGTTCTCATTATCGGCTCCACTGTACTTTGAATCCTTATTCTGAAAGCGCTTTACCATTTTCATAGCGTTACGTGATGCATTGCTGTCACGATGCCCTCTGGTCTTGTTCGAGTTAGCTGGCGCAGTGTTGTGATGATGGTGAGCATGGGAATGAGGAGGTACGAATTGCAAAGCAACTGTGGAATGAGGCATACTATGCTGTGGTTGAACATAGACCGGTATACTTGGGAGGCCGATCTAAGGGACAGGGTGAGATCGAGGCATAGTAGGGATGCCGAATTGAGGAGCAGGTCCTCAGAGGCTGATGGGCGGACCACGGGAGGAACAGGTGGTGCTCCAGCCATCGTAGGATTCTTTAGCTGCAATTGAGAGTATGTACGCATTAGTTGACGAATCGCTGCGTTGTACTGGGTCAAGGCTTGATGCTGGAGCAGATCTTGCGTGGATACTGGCAATGTAGACGTAGTCGGATTGTCGGATGCCTGAGCTTGAAAGTTTGGACTGGGAAGAGCGAGTGACGGAATGAATTATGAATTGTAACTCAGAGATTCTAGCGAAGTAATACCGGCTGAAGATGGTCCAGCCTGCGGAGTCGAAGCCGCAGCAGAAGACGTTGCACCAAAATTCTTCGAGTGATGTTGCGTTATTAAAGCGATAGCAGATTCGCGTTCTGGCTTGAATTCATCACCAGGGTAGATTATCCAGGCGAGCTTGCTAGAGTAGCGGGAATTTGGGGGCTGGTGGGGAGGCTATCGAATCCATAGTGCTTCAGTGCTTCGTACGTCATACGGAACAGGTTGGGATGTAGAATAGAAGACTTGTAAAAGAATAAGTCGACTGTACTCTGCCTTGGAGATCAGAGGTACTTCTTGTGGTCAACATAATCGCAGCTGTCGGTGCAGAACTGGTTGAATATGGCAGAGAAGCGCTACATGATACGATATTCATTGGGTTCTTCGGCATTTCCTGATACCAGGTGCGGATCAGATCGCCTTGACCTTCGGGGACGTCCACGGTGTTCATGGATGGTTACGAACCGTATTCGCGAATGTTGTAAGATAACCTTTGGACAGTTTAGAGGGACGAAAAGGGAAACGGAAGGAGAGTTAGAAGTTTTAGGAGAGGTAGTAGATGTTGTTCAAGTAAAGTTCGTGCCCCAAAAGTGTTGGAGGTTACTTTATTTATACCATCGATTACAACACATACAGGTAGACAAACGACTATAAATGGTAGAGCCAAATTGAGGAGGTTCATCTCGTGACTACTGTCTCCACAAAATCTGAACATAGGTTTCGAGTGTTGAGAAAGGCGTAGCCATATTTTCGTGCGGTAGATATTGCGTTGCTGTGGTTGTAGCTTTGACAGTGTTATGCAAATATTTATATATGAAGATAAATGATGAATGTGAAGATAATGATTGCTTGCGCACAAGTTCTAAATCAATAATGATAGTGTTGCCTTGGTTTCTGAGCTGCGAAACACTCAGCCATAATTCGATAAGATTGTTGCTCAATTCTGGGTAATCCTTCAAAAAATTCGTCATTGCCACAAATGTGGATGCGAGAAACTGTTTCTCATCTTTCGCAAACAATGTCTGGGTCACGTTTTGGTACCGAGGTGTACGCTTCCTCGATGTGGACGATTATCTTTCTATTTTCAAAAACTATGCTCTCAACTGTGGTCTTCTCCTTGTTCAAGAATCTAGAAAACGTCACGAACTGGAACCAAAGTTAATAATAAAAGATGATATATCTCACATGATGAATTATTACAGGCCAAGAAAGTCCTTCAATCCCAGGACGAGGATTTGAACTTAAAAATGGATGCAAATCCACTACTCGACTTAACGGCTGAGTAGATGCCTCCGAAAATAAGTTACTATTTGTCCACTTATGTTTCATTTCATAAAGCATTAAAGAATATGGGATCTCACTGTTGATTTCATATTCGCAGAGATTCCCATCTTCTGTGGCATAGGCCATTTTTAATATTCTTGAAAGCGTAAGGGACTCTCCTTCTTTTGAGTTCGAAACATGCTGTGAACTCATGCTGCTTCGCATAATTCGAAGATCAATACAACATACTCTTCTCGCTCCACATGGTATTTCAAAAGCGCTCGTGACTTAAAATGGTACTGTACATACTTTAGTTAGGTTAACTTAGATGTTTGACGCCTACGAGACATTGTAAAATCGTCGCGATGTGATGGCGACGATATGAAAATTTTTGGTTCTACATAAACTTTCTATTGCCTGAATTTATAATATTACCGTCTGCTGTTTCATCTAGAATTTCCGTTCTGTTTTCCCTTTATTGCTTTAAATTGCGAGAACTATCTGCCAGCAGGTAATCTCTCAAAATAATTATTTGCGTACTCCACAGTTTATATTGCTTGGAATCGAGTAGTGACATGACAGTCAATCACTTTCCGAAAGAGCAGAATTTTATTTGCCACATTATTAACCATTACTTATAGCAAAACTTTCAACTATAGATGAACCTATCTGATGGGAAACACAAATTTTACTGCTTTATATCAGCTTAGGCGCTCTTCTCGGTTGTCAATAGGAAATGAGTGACATTGAAATCTCAAGTATTATCTGTCTAGTACGATGTTCTGTATAGAAGCTGGCGAAGTCCACTTAATCAACTTCTATTGGTTTAGTTCTCGGCATCTAAATTTTGAATAGTTTCAATTCTGTGGTATCTACCTATATTTCTACGTAGTATGGTTGGATAACGCTAATTTTCGAAGTAACTAATCATGCCGTTACATAGAAATATTTCGACCCTAATGTCAGTGAAATGCTTCTTCGTTCGGTGTACTTCATAAAATTCTAGGACTACTCCAAAACTTTAGGGTCAAGTTTATCATGAAAATTGATTTCACGGTAGATATCAAAACGATAAAATCTTTTCATCTTATCTTTCATTATTGAGTTGTAAATAGTCCTTTAAACATGCCAACCGAGTACTGGTTTATGAAACCTTCGTAATTTAAAGCATATCAACAATTTATAAACGTCATCTACACGGTAATTATAATCCCTACCTCCAGTAACTGATATTTCACAACATCTTCATGGAAGACGCTTTAGCAAGCGACTAATATTTACTGCTCTTCCATTGCACACTGCTCTTCTGATTTCTCTCCTAGCTAGCTTTCTTAGCGTACTTGTATTGAACCTAGCTCCTTCTTAATTCTCGAACTCTCGTAACAAAAGTGAATATAGTGCCACTACTTTAATAGCGTACATCCATGTTTTTATTCAGGTTTTTCAAGATGTATTGGGAATGCAAGGTGCTTCAGAAGTAACTCTTAGGGTTTGTGTTTATTTTTGAGAATAGTACATTCAGATTTGAAACATTGACTTCTCAAAAACTCTGCAACAAATCTGGGAACATAAGTTGTCAATAAGTATGTGCAAATTCATGATCAATCGAACAACTAGGTAAAAGAATACGATTTAGTTAATCTTTTCACATTTTGTCCATAGCTTACAAACCATCATAAAAGATTTGAGCCATACTCGTGCCAAGGACGAAGATGTTGCCGCTAATTTTTCCGGAAGACCTTTCTAGGTGTACCATTACGCTGGATTATCTAAATGAAGACTGTATTGCAATGCGAAACTTTAATTGGTCATGCGAAATCAATAACGTAAGATTTATAACATAAATTATTTAAAATAATTCCGCATTATTCCCTTCTACCAAATTAAATTAAGAATTGAAAATTTCATCACTAGGTTCTCATTCACTGTAAAATTCTCTGCATAAATTATTTGGATCACAAGTTAGGCAATTGTCGTATTGGAGGAAGCGGCCCAACATGATGGCCTCAAAGTTTATCTCATTTATTTTATTGGTAAATCTTCCTCTAAAACCTCTTGCTGTCAAAATTCTCTACCTACTGAGAGTCATTAGATCATTTGAAGACTTGCAAAGAATATGCTCTTCACTTGTGCATATCTGAGATTGTCAATAGTTTCAAATAATATAGGCTAGAGGGTAAATATGTATATTTCTTATGGTACTTAATAATGCCGTTCTACGAGCAAGCATCTAATTCGAAAAGTAGAGCACTAAAAATAATTAGCTAGGGAGACTTCTAATACCTGATACAATATATACTTCTCGATCCTGGGGTATAACTCCTATGTTCTCTGATTTATACCACTTGACGATCTTTGAGAATACAGGTGTGTTGAGTGTCAATAAGATTCAGAATCTTTGACTTTTTTGAACCATGTCTTTGCGAACTTTGGCCTCATTTTGGGTTTTTTGATTTTGTTCCCTGGCTTCGAATAATGTGAAGTATGGCCTCGATCTTATATCTATGCTACCTACAGTGGCATTCTCTACAGGCTCCAATGTTGCCGTAAATACATAGAGTCCTGATAACATATGACTCGATCACTTCTAGCTCTTCCTTGAAGTCGAAAATTCAACCAATCTTTCTCGCTACTTTTCAGGTTCCTGAATGCACAGCTTTCACAATCCAGCCAATTTGAAGTAATCATGTGTATTTTGTTACCAAATTCAGCTTTTAGAGTCGTTCCACTTACTGTAATGGTTGCCTTCTACGGTATATACAGCTTCTGTTCGGCTGTAATACGATACCAACGATGACTTCTGTTTTCATCTTTTCATGAACGTTTTTGCAAAGCCTCTTAGAATTTTATATGATTTCAAATAAAAAAAACGTCGGCGTGAGATAGAAAAGCAATTATTACAATGATTTGAGTCGCTCAAAGTTCTGTGAAGTAATTTTAATCAGCTCCGAGCAGTGCTATCCGACTGGACTTTATTCGACTGCAGAAGTTCTTCGAGAGCTACCGCCGGTCAAATAGATAAGTCCTCCTGGTGAAAAAACTAAAGATCAGACTAGTAGATTTATAAATCAGTGCACATATCTATTCATACGTAGTAGAAAGGTCGGTAATAAGGAATAAAAACGACAGCCATCATTCAGGAAAGAAATACGTCTATTAAGCTGCAGTGATACCGTACTTCATCCATTTGAAACAATCATACTAATTTTCTCGGAGGATACTGCAAATCAGGGTTAACTGATTCCGAACTATACCCAAGTGGGACTCTCAATTCGAAAGGTTACTGTACTATCTAATCAACCGTACAACATATTCTTCGTAACTTCGAGCAACGCAAGCTCCTGAAATTCACGAATTACATTATTGCTCGTTCGTCGCAAAGAATGAATGACTGCGAAAATAACAGGAATCCGTTCCTCACTTTCTGCAGCTTGCGTATATGTAACTGGGTGCGAATATATTGTTGATACCTTCGAGGTGCAGTGAATACGGTGATGATACTTTTAAGCTGTCAAAGGTCAATTTGCTTCCCCAAACAGAAAAATTTGTTTATTCTATGGTCCTAAAAATATAGAAACCATATGACAACTGGAGAAATCATTTTCCGACCACACCAACCAGTGTCGTTCGCATGAGACATAATGACTTTGTATCATATCTATTTTGCGCTTCATAGTCTTCAATTATTCTCACGACTTTCACAAGCTTATGCTCTTTTGGAATATGTCAAATTTTGAATGCAAAATTGACTATCGCGAGTAACCAAAATATGGTTCTAATTTTTTTCATAATTTTTTATTTTTGTAGTATGCAATAATGATTTGAAAAGAATTATCATCTGGGTATTGATAACAAGATTTTTTGCAACTGTATTTGTAATCCAAATACTCCATTCAATATAATCATATTTTCATTTCTGTTTTTTAAATTCAAAATCCGAACGAGAACTATTCTCAATCTTACATTTCGTGATCATCGAGGGCCTCAGACAAATTATCTAAACTCGTCTGAAGCTTTGAATGCATCATACTGTTTCGTGCGACACTGCCGGCCCTATAACAGCTGCTGATTTTTCCTGTTGCTGAATTTGCTACGCACAGAATCCTTCCAATGACTACTCAGAAATTATATGCCGAAACTTAGCGCTATTAACATATGCAATTGCAATTAGAATTGGCAGTACAGCAGCTGTCCTTACTAAATTTTCGAATTTGGCAAAATTTAATGGTCTATAGTGCACTGAAAATATAAGTTTTGGAATATATAGGCGAAGACATTTTCTCCCTCTTTAGTCAACAACATAATAAACGGGGATTATAATTCTTATTATTACTGTATTTAATTTTGATTTTCTAACCTGATTTGGAATAAATTATCATATACAGTTGGATGATGCTCGGAAAGATGAATTTTTTTGGGCTTTAGAAAATTCAAAGTTTTTTGACAGGCTCAAAATTGCTCTGTCCAGTAGAGATACATCGCTTAAACGAGATCGGCGACTTTTAAATATTTCTGTAGCATGATTTTTCTAACGTTTCTACGTAAAATGTATTAGCTATAGTTCACAACAGAATTGATTAGCATCGTATTAGCTCCAATTCAATATTTCAAAAATCGAAAGTATGATACTTATTAGCTATCCGAGCAAGTTGTGTTAACATCTTGTGTCTGTGTAAATCAGAACTGATGGATCATACATTGACTTGCTCATAACGCACTTCATCTACTTAATGAGATACTGTGATCCTATTGGCAAAATGCTGTTGACATATTCAATCGCACCTCTCCATTAGAACATCCATGATTTCTGAATTTGCCAGTAGGGTAGAGTCGAAGCTTTTAAAAACCATCAGAAGAGCAAGAAAACCTGATTGTCGCACGATCCTTTTGAATAGATGATTTGTGAATGGAATTCAAGGCCAAAAGAAAGATAGAAGAACGGTTTTTCGGTTTTTACATGCACGTCGTAAATATTCTTGCATTTATTACCGTAATGTTTTGTATCAAACCATTGCAATTATCATCATCCTCCCGCCCTTTACTCCGCATGTATTGTGTAGACTAATATCCCACGTATTTACATGAGTAGTTTATCCCCATTGATCTGATTTATGTAATATGCTGAGTTTATAGAAAAGCAGAAAACGAAGGCATTTTACAGTCTATATACAAATATATTTCAATCGACGCTTGCGATTTGCAACGATCTGGTCCCAACCGGCATCTATTTCATACCTTGAAGCCAGTCTATTACAACGATTGCCTTGAGATGGAGTTCAATAATGCGCGGCTGCAGTCCCTACAAGAATTTTTCTCGTTGTAATTTTATAATTGCCTAACATTCTATTCATTTTCATTATTCGTTTCTACTTTTTATTTATATTATATATTTCGAGTTTTCTTATTGAAACTAGTTCTTCTTGCGGGCAAGGTTTTCGTTATTGACATTTTATACTGGATAAATTCATTTTTTTCAATTTCCACCAAACTTAAGTTTGGAAGCACTACGAATTTGGTTCATAAATATACTGACTTTGTCAAAAGAATATTCAGGAGGTTATTGTAATATCCGCGCTGCAGCCATACAGCGAGGTAGGACAAATACGTAAAGAGGCTTTTAAAGAGCTAGATATACGTTATGTACTGCTGCAATTATGAACAAGATATTAGACGCAAATACGCTGCAAATTTTTACGTGAAAAATGAGTAGCAGCTATGCGCCGTGTGTTTCGCGTTTCTAATTACAACTTCCATTTCTTACCGATACATGGAGCATCATCTTATAAGACTCATCAATTTCTACGCATATGTAGCAGTCGCGTTGGACTCACTTCGAACAACATCCCTCACTGCGTCGTACCACTGTTTAGGTAACTGCACCCCAGATTCTGTGTATTCCACCCTAAGAGAAGCCCGTATTTGTTTTTGTGAACGTCGAGTTCTCTTCTTTCGGCTTTTAAATTGCGTAGAAGCCAGCTTTTCCCGTGAATGTACTTCGCTTTCTCGTTGAATCAGAAATGGTCCCAATTTTTCATCAGAAGTTAGGTTTCTTGCTCGGGGAAGGGTGTTTCCTAATGACCTTCGGCGTGGCTGCATATTTGGGAACCGAATACCAGGTAGTTTCACCATTTCTGTTGTCGTCGAGCCTAGTGGAGAACTCGGCTGTAACCCAGAGATGTCTACAGCGGGAGCTCGCCGCGCTCCTCCTGCATTGATTTGCGGAATTGGGCATCGAATCGGAGACATCGAAGTTGAATCTGTTACATAACAAGTATCATCTTCCACAGCTCGTAAAATATGAATGATGTTCGATTCAAGTAGTATAGCACAGATTGTAGGGTCTTTTCGTTCCCACAGTGTTTGCAGAACATTGCGCACGTTTTTTCGGTCATCTTGTAAATCCTTCACTTTTTTGGCCAACCTCTTCGATCGCTCATCCAATAGGTTTCGCACGTATTCCAATTGGTCTGTTCGATTCTCGAGATCTCGAGCGAGATAAACAAGCTTTGCTCGGCTAGCTGCAGCAGATGCTCGATTTACAGCATCACGGGGGAGCTCTCCGTCCGAAGAGCAGCCATATTTCGCGCGCTCCCTGTACAATTTCTCCCGCTTCACACGATAGAATTCGAGGTCAGCACGTTGGATAGCTTCTCTTCTCTCCTTCAAATCGTTTGCTGGCGGCATGATTTTCGCCTGCTTCGGAATCGCTGCACTGAACGAATAGCAGTCTAATCTTGAGAAGAGTGAGCATCGAATTTATTGGAGTCACAATTTCATGACAGGATCTTAAATACAACGAAATTACGAGTCCCTCCCTGGAACAGGCCGTTGTTTGAGATTTTCTGGATGTGTTTTCTTCTTCGAGTATGGTCGCTTTTCTTGTACGTAGATCAGATAAGAATTACTACCAAAGCACCTCTCAAATAGTGCCTTGTTTGACATTGCCTGTACGTATTTATTCTTTACGTGTGGTCCTTCTTCAAGTATGAAGGTCACACAAGAATGCCCGACCAACCACGGTTACTTCCGCGATGATGCTCCTAGCAGGAAACTTTCATTTCAATGACACTCATGTTCTCTAGATAGTATATGTACGTTATGTGTGAGCTATTACCCACACGGTAGTGTTAGCAAGAGATCATCTGCACCACGCACGATTCGTTCGCGTTTCATCCAATCTATTACAGGAATGTGCCATCAATTAAAAATGGACTGATACTGGAATTCAGTGGACGATGAGTAGAATAGCAATACGCAAATGTTACAACGAACGCTACAGAAGTAGAGATGTAGGAAATCGTTTGAATAATAAGGCATGCACAGCTCACGCATTGCGTTAGATGAACTTGATGGTCTTTGTCACGGTAGAGTGCGCAATGCTGACAGAATTACTGATAGGACGCACAGTAATAGCGATCCCTATTTCGAAAGAGAGCCAATAATAAATTCGTCGTTCCTATGAAATTCAGTTCCGTAGCATTATTTCGGACGGATGTAGATAAACTATTTTATTTATGAAGCTAGGTTGTCAAAATTTCGGTAGTATCTCAAATTTTATGAGCAAAGCCTTGGCTTCCAGTCTAGGATCCGAACCCGTCACGAATTAGAATTCTGGATTGATTTTTTATAGAAGAAACATTCAATTCGGCTTTTCTTCTCTAGTTCTCCCAACGCATTCTTGCACGATTCGTGAGTATGGGACACCCATAGGAAATTTCATGGTGATAAGGAGCACTCGGGCTCGTATTCAAATTGAAACCTCACACCTTTTGACCCATTCCTGGGACACGTCCCCAGTCGTCAACCGCCCGGCATATCACAGGCACTGGCCAGATTTCGTGCAACAGGAAAGGATATGATAGAGCAGCATGAAACTGATAGAAGTGTTTCGCCCCAGATGATTCATGGTAGAAGTACATGGTTTGGAACTGCTAAAAAATGGACCGGCTTTCATTAACATTTCTGTTCTCTAAGGATTCTTTCCCATTCTCTTTACAACGCTGATGAAACAAGATGCGTGCAGACTGAGGCCGGACCAATAGTGCAGTCACATAATTTCCATGAGAAATCCATAAGAAATCGTTCCGAAATGCTGAGTGAAGTTTACAAGCCTCAACATCATTAACAGTCTCAGTAAACAACTATCGTATTTCAGTACACGCGGTTTCAATTCATTTTCTGAGACCTTCAATCAATGGTACTTTTACTTCAAGTCGTTTTCAGTTTACTTCATTATTCG
>JAAUYH010083252.1_pt1 | contig 11571 bp, 5 predicted proteins | sample 7278061 | NCBI WGS metagenome assembly JAAUYH01 (sample SAMN14350203, study PRJNA611818) | marine sediment metagenome | isolation source: surface marine sediment (0.6m) | place: French Polynesia: Moorea | collected 2018-08 | reverse complement strand
GATCTCCAGTGGTTGAGAGGAAGAAGAGCGACAGCAGGCCGGTAACTTTGACACGAAAAATCCTTGGTTTACTCAGAGAAGTCTTCAGACTACACATAGTAGTCAGTACTACAAATGATACCTAATCTACACTGCTAAATTTCTCTAAAACTAATAGCGAGTAGAGTACCTTCAATCGAGTGGACAGTGTACTCAAAAAACTCTATCCAACAAAACCAGAGAAGGGTAGGGTGACATCAACCGAGCACCGTTTATCACCAGAGTCTCCCGCTAGTTAGCTAAGACGTGCCGTTGCACTAATATGGGGTCAACTTAAATTCCGCTGTGTTCCGATGCGTAGACCTTTTAATTTGGAGTTGATATCCATTGTTTTAATCGGAAAATTTGATTATATTAGACTGCAGCAATTAGATCTTGCGAGAACAAGATTCGAATACTGATCAATCAGCTCTTGCCTATTGACTTTGCCAGTCAAAGTGTTGGTTTCCGAATTGCCTGTAACAGTATACTTGTAGACAGTATTGAATTCAAGTTTATTGCTACAACGCATAAATTTTTATGATATATGATTTAATGAATGTTATGTTATTCAGGTCCGAAGATAGATTATATCACTTGTTCTTAACGACGAGATACATTTGAAAATTATGTTGAAGCTAGAAAATTGTCAAGGGGTAGAACTTATTCGCTGAGTCAATAACGTTGATTTTTCGGAAGCGAGAAAGGGGTGTTTCATGGGATAAAGGGTTGTTTACAGTGGTCGCATGTGCTGAAAAGCAAGTAGTATCATTATTTCGCTCTTGGAGACAAAAAGGAATTTAAAACAATAGAATATTCAGAGTAAATGATTGGTTTACTCGATTCAAACCACGTTTCAATATAAGATATCCAACTTCGACCTGAGCCATAAACAAAAACCATTTATATTGCGCAATGAGGCTGGAATAATTTAGGAATAATTTCTTTCCTACCTTGCTTCCATCGTAATTCTATTTGTATAGCAATGTCAAAGTAAAGTGCATCTCATGCGGTGGACTCTAGTACTTCATCTCCATGGTATAAAGAATTAGAAAAATCCCGAATATCGTGATCCTAGTGAGAAATACTGTACTTACACAGCAAAGTGAACCAGTAGTCTCGCTATATGAATAAAAGGGAATGAGAGTCATAAAAACTTGGACACGGAAAATGTACTAAAACTTAAGCTAGCCAAATGTTTTTATGTTGTCATCTTTTCGGCGGATCTAATAACTTTGGATTCCAGAGATACGATTTTGTTGATCCCTGCAGATCAATCACTATATCTGGGTGATAATCTTACAATTCCCATCCGTGGAAATATCAGTTTGGGCATTTCTGACCATGTAGGAGCGTGGGGAAATTCTTAACTTTCTTTCTAGTACAAAATAAAGCTTGAAAAATCGAGGAATTCCGAGTGAGCGATATGTTCTGTCCCTCAATTGTATCGAATTCAAGACTCAGTGTTTTGCAAAGGACTGTATATTTTTATGCTAATTCTTCCGGTGATCGATGAACTTGCGACATTAAACATCGTATTGTGTGACTATTGAAATATTCTGCCTCCAACTTTGTCACAGAAAAATTTCTTAGTCTACAATCTCGACTGCAACATCAAACACATTTGCGAACTTTTCCTTATCTACGACCATCAATATCATTTCAACTTTGTTTTTCAAAAATGCATCTCTAACGCTACTGCGTGCTGCTGTTGTAATTAAATGCAATACATAGCATCATCAATCATCTCCATTCTTTATTCTTTTGTGGGTTATTCGTCTTACGATGTACCGATTTCTATATTTGAATCGGCTACTTCTTGTACCGTATGCTGGATTCAGTTCTCGCTTCTACTACCTTTGTTTGATTACAGAGTTCGATTTTTGTGGAAATTAACGCTATTCTTGGGTGCCTCCATTCATGAGTACTACAGTTTTCCTTGAGCTCAGTCTTCCCCCTTCCAGAATGGTAGAAGCAGTATGGTATCAGTTATAGAATGCATAGTAGGAAAAATATGACGAGGATGCTTTTTAAACCCAAAATACAATATTCGAACGTCTTCTAACCTTCGAACAGACTTTTGTACGAAAAATCTACGTATATTTTTGTCCAATAAAAAGTAGCCTTCATGAAAACAGTCAAATTGAACCATAGGAGAATCAGAGTTTTGTGTTCATCATTTTTTTGGGGAGCGGGGGAATGGAGAACGTCACCCTTTGAGTGCGGCATCATTCGGATCCAGTTTTTTGACGATTCAAGATCTGAGTTTCGGCCGTGGTATTGGGGGTCATTAAATATAAGCTGGCCATCTAAAATTTACTATGATGCTCTCATTAGGGGTTCCACGCTCTTTACGTGGTTACTTTAATATAGAAGTATCCTTTTAAAGGCAATTTCAGTCGTCTGTGAACATTTGTGGCTGCCAAGAACGGGCAACCTTGATATTGATCGAGAACATGCTAAAACAACGGAAATTGGAGAACTCTCTTTACTGTATAGTAATAGGCGGAAGACAAGCTCTTGTTCGGAGTGGATAGACTTCTAGAATCTTCGTGAGTTGTCCTGATACAGGGCAGCTCAGACATTATGGTTGTAATGAAATACTTGATGACGCATTTATTGTACTATCTTGCCACAAAGTGAATCTAAAGCAAAATAGATGAGTAATAGCCTTGCCGAGGTAGCTGTGATGACTTCACAGAGGCTACCGAGTTATACGAAAAAGTTAGCTTCAAGTATCTGGGACGATTCTGCAATCAATCACGGGAAATTTGCCTCTAAAAATTACACAGGCAATGCCTACCTCCGGCTATTCAGAAGATTCTGCGATCAGATTCGACTATTTATTCTGTAACACCATTCATGGTTGTGCATATCATGGCAGATTCGATGAGGCAGGAACTATAGATAATCTTTAGGCATAGATTACAACAGATGGACTAGCCTGATCTACGACTATTGTGACTTATCCCTCTTAATAATTACAGCTTCCGTATTTGTTGTATGACTGATATTGGTCCTCGTAAGGCGTAATTTGTCACCGCCTAAGATTGTGTTTATGATAGAGCTGATCAATCTTTTCCTCGAGGAGCGCTTTCGCCAACACTTTAAATATCACAAGATCTAGACTACAATCGTTTAAATCAGAACGCGAAAAGCATTTACCTTTGATTAGTATTTATTGTGAGTACTAAAAACTGAGTCGATCTGGAGATATCTCTTCGAATTCAATCTAGAAATGTGGAATAGCTCGAAGACAGCCTTCACCAACATTAATTGCTTCCTTAATAATAATAATTGTACTAAATCGATGTACACTAAGATCTCTCACTTCTTCCTGGAATCCGGTTCCTTTTTTGAAATGTTCTATGCGCCTTGCGACTGATTTTCGACTTTCCATATGATTTTGGGTACAGGTTCATGAAAAAAGTGTCCAATACCAACTATGCACGGTGTCAATGGATACTAGCGTCCAGCTTGAACTTCAAAGGTTCCGCTGCACGATAAATACTCAAAAATATCATTCTGTCTTCAGATACTGCATCGTCTATCTGATTCTGTTCGGATTACTTCTGCAGCTCAATCGACATTTTCTTTTCCTCCCTTCCTTAGATATTAGCACGAAAACATAAATTAGCATCCGAGCGGCGAAATTATATCCGAAAACAACTTTATTTCACGTTCCTGCCGTTTAGATTCGTTGATTGATAGCGCAGTTGAAAAATCCGAACGATCATTATTGTTCTTATTTCAAATGTAATTGAATTTTCAAACTATTGGTAAAATGGAGGAAACGTAGAGATAGTTTGGCTCTTGATCAGTAACTTCTGCCTACTTGTTAATTATTAGTTTTCGTTATTTTATAGATTAGAATTAGTTTTGGTAGTACTGACTTCTACTTATCATTTAATTAGTAACTGTAATTTTCCAGTACTTATAGCGCCGTTGACTCCAAATCAAACATAGTCGAATTTTTGTCAAGCGTTCACATTGGCTACACCCAAAGGAATGTCATAGGCGACACCCTGAACTTCACCTTAGTTCTATTTTTCGGGAGAGTCCAATTGATTGAAATCTTCATCCCTCCTTTCGTTTTTCAAGTTCAGCAGTCCACGTTTGTAGGTGATTATTGTTTGCTGGGGAATTTGAGTGACGGTAAACCCATAGGAATTTATTGATTGATGTAACTTATCGTATCAAATTCACATATACTTCTGTATATTGGGTCGTAAGTGATGCTCCTGCCACTAACATATTCTCCGCATTTTCTTTGGTTACAGCAAATGACTATCAATCGGTCTTCTTCTGGGAGCTACTTTACTAGTGCGAATTTGAGTTTCTGATCTCCGACAATAAATCAACGACACTGAATCTACGAATCTAATTTCGTCGGGATGTGTAGTCCAGCTCACGCCTTCATTTACTAAAAGTAAAAGAAGAACTCCTCTGATTCTCGAGAAATTTACAATTTCCTCATCTTGATGTCAGGGTTCTTTTGGGATTGACAATATCGAATGTAGCACACTCGAGCAGGTCAAGCATGCCATTTCTGTCAACCCTGCGCATTTACTAGATTGGATTGTCATATTCCTATCAAAATTCAATTCTGATCAAATTCTGACCTAATGTAAACCTCTAACCTTCAAAGATAGATTTTCTCATTTTCGAGCGCTAATTTAGCATAATATCAACAATATTGAAGCTTTGCGCAACAATAAAAACAAGAATCTAGAGAAAAACTCCAATTTTTAATTTAATGTAGACTGTCGAAAAGCCTAGGTCAACTGTATTTTATTTATGGAATATACAGGTCTAGACCGAAGAAACTCTACAGCTATGAATTATGTTCAACAAATACCAATTTAATAACAAATATTCCTTCCTGTTTTCGGAGATCTTAAGAATGGTTCGAAGGTTGCGTGCTGTGTGTTTTCAGAAAATTTCTAAAATGCAGGGAAGTAGCAGTGTCGTACATCTTTCTGTATCCTTCTCTCATCTGATTAAATAAAAAATCTGACGTCATGCACGCCTTTTCTTGCGCTTGTGATATGAGAAAATACAGTATAGACTTCCGACCAGTTCCGAAATCGACGACACAAATTTTCATTCACTGCGACGATTCAATCATCTCTATACTAGAACAGCTGCGGTCCGTTCAAATCGATAGGTCGACTACTAAAATTGTCGAATCGATTCATGATGTTCCGTTCAAAGAACGAAAATTCAAAACAGACTCAAATTCTATAAACACACTCTTCTATAGCAAAGTTTTCGTGTTACGTTTCCGTATGCATCTGAGATTGTAGACTAATTAGTTCTACGAATTCGATTTGCTAAATAGCAACTTCTTCCGAGGAACAGGGCAAGGATTGCTGCAGCATGCACGTCTCTGAATCTGGGGACAGGGAGAAGTAATGAGCCCCATTACGCTTTGAAGTTTTTGATAAACACCGAACCTTCTATAAATCTCTAGAAACGATTGTTTCTTTGAGTTGGTAAATTAGAATAATTAATTGGCTGGTGCACGAAATCCAGGCCTAGAATCGGATCAACTGATTCAATAGAAACCGGCACCTATCGATAACATGGATTATTCCAGGGTAGCTCTGAGCATGCTATCGATGATTCAGTTAGTTTGCAGCTCCATTCAAAAAGAAAAAATGATTTGTTTTTACCATATTTATTCGCTAACCCTATCGAACAATTCTACAATTCTACCCTATTATCAACATGGGGATCCCAGTACACCTCCTTCGCCTGTTGAATCTCACACAAGGCCGAATTTCATACTACGTGACGAAAATAGCACCTCATAAGCTTCTCAATGATAGTTGGTTTCGAGAAACACGCAACGAAGCGCAGCTCTTCTTCTGAATTGCATTAAATCTGAAAAATGAAATTCATCTCGGAATAGTATCAGTTCAAGCGTATTTCTTTTACTCATATATGATTCAAATTTGAATTTACATTCAACTCGATTGGCCTTCCTCGAAAATCTAAAATATTGTTTTCCTTTTGTTGTACAATATAATTTGGAGAAGATAAGCATCCCCATCACTCCCGCAGGGGAAACAGATACCACTCGGCGAAGAAAAGATGTCGCCGAAAGTGGGTTAGGGCGACAGTGGAATCTTAACAGCAACTACAACATCTGCCTTCGTGAGCAATTCTGTCCCGCTAGTAGATGGGATAAGGAATCGGGAGAAGGAAGTATCATCAACCGCGCAGTAAGGCAACTCTGGGTGATCGGGCAGCTGAGAAACCCTCGTGAGAGCGGATACTATACCACAAATAGGAAAAAGGTCCCTACGAGCAGTCGCAAGCAGCATGAAGCAACACCACAAGAAATTGGGAACAGTACACAACACCACAGGGGGTAAGGTTGGGCGAAATACTCTTCGGTTTATTCTGAGGAGTCCCCGGACTACTCATAGTAGTCCCCGCTAAAAATACTACTCAAACTGAAAAACTAAATTAAACTAATACACTAAAACTCTGATTGGGTCGACAGTTCACCTAGCTAGGGAACTGATAATAGCGAACCCATTCTATTTGTTCTTGTCACGAAGCTTTCCCATCAGTGATCCAATAAACATTGCAGTACGCATCCTTTGTTTGCGATGTTGTACGCTTTGAGTCTATCGAATGAGGTGGTTCAAGCCTCTACGGTGCGCCGAGTTGGAGAACTTTTGGTCGAGTACAGTTTGTCGATAGTCCCTTTATTCGAACAACAAATTCAGTTATTCCTCGGTCGAACTAGGAATAGACAGCTGTACCCGACTCAAAGCACTGTTTAAGAATTCGTGCAGAAGTTGCGCCTCTACTTACATGGTAGGATTCGAATGTGGAAACTAGTTTGAAGCCTCTTCGAGATATCACGTCAATGAAAACAGCGCTATTCCTTCCATCAATTATCATACCAAAACATTGTTCTAGGCATATACCTATGGAGATAATAGAGCATTGAAATTTATTTTCCGTACACTACATATAGTATTTTTGTGGAAGCTCGAATTCGCCTATCGAAAAATTTATACACTGGAAACCTCGAGAATCCCAGTACCAGTAAAGATATGTGCATGTCATTCATTGCTGTTTTTTGAATGCAACCCTACTTCTAAGTAAATTCTGTGAGTGCCATTGAGTAAATGGAATAATTTGGAGACAACTTTACCCTTGACCAATTATGAGATTATAGAAAAGCAAGGAATTCAGAAATAGAAGAATCCAATAATGATTCGCTTTTAAACATTCGGATAACTTTACTGAAATAAGTTATGTCGAGCCCAAGCCACCTGAACAGCAACATACGACAATTCACCATTCAAAGAAGATCATTGTTCCCAGCGAAGTCGAGTAGAAATTCTACAGTCAGTAAATATCTGTTTCACTCAAATAGAAATTGTTCCAATACATCGAGTACCGAAAACAGCAAAAATAAACTGCAGCGTTCGAAGAAAGAACATTCAAAAACTTCTCTCGGACATAAAATCTACAGGAAAATGAAACAAAAAAGCTTTATCAACTGGTGTACCAGCGTTCTGGACTTCGATCTATAAGAATTCTTTCGAATTCAAACTTTCTAACGAATCGTGCATCGAGCACTACCATCCGATACAGTAGCATTAGAGATAAATCAAGTTAAAATTCATCAAACATAAAATGTTCCGATGAATCAAGTACCGCATCGTTCGTAATTCGCATTTTGGAAGGCATAGCAGTCCGCTTCGTTGATTTAATTAGAATCTTAAGAACCACCAAATTTTGAATCCATTAGAGTGGTTAGTATTCCAACATATCGAGCATCAGCAGCATCAGCTCAGGTAGCAAGATTCGATGGTGCACACACTTGAATATCATGTCCCGTGGGTAATTAGCATGGAGAAGAAGATTTTCAGAGTTTTTCTATCATTCTACAACTAATTCTGTTTATCTCCACAGAATAATACAGAGCAACTGAATTATTTCAAGTTAGTTCACCTAGCATTAATATTTCAACCTGACAATAATTCAATACATTACAGTATTCAAACCATATCAGTACAAACGATGTTCAAGTAGCTGCACAGTAAATCTATAAATGCTTAAGATCAGGAAAATTACAACATATTACTGTCAGTCTTTCAGTGCTTTTTAACTGATCGTCGTAGTGGAACTATTTCATATATCATCTTTCTCTTTGCCTACAATACGAGCTAATGTACGATTATTCCGAAGCATTTCACGGAATGCCGTTTAATCGATTCTTAAATCAGAGTTCATCAAGTCACGAACAATTTACCAGAGGACTAGCTTTGAAACCTCCAAATTCAACTCATTATTTGTACATCAGGAAATGTTTCTAACTGCTTTAGCTATTTTAGTTATCTAATATATGACTTTATTCCACATTTGCGACTTGAGAATGCTTCGATGTAAGCATAGAAGATGCATACAAATGCAGTAACTTTTTTTCAAAATCCGAAATTACCTGCTTTGCAGGCTCCATAAATTTCAAAGAATTATCTCATGAAAATGAATCTGCTCTCCGATTTGCACTTTTTGTGTAACTTTTTCGATAAACTTGAAGGCCCAGGTTGCACTCACTCGCGGCGTAATCCATCCAGCATCTCGAACATTCGTTGGAAAGTGCCGTGATAAATACTTTTGAGCTGAATTCAGAGAGCAGGAGTAAACTATCTCCTGACATAAACATTATGAGTAGCACGATCTTCGTTCGAAATACCTGTGACTTACGAACTAGGAAAACAATAATATATGTACAAGTGCGTTCAAAACTCTAATCCATGACTGTTTTTTGCTGTAAATACGAACTATGCCCAGTATCTTATTAGCTGAGGCCAAGAAAAGTGAAATCTGAAAAACTTGTCCATTCACTGTTTTTCTCAGGATCAAGTTGTTTTCGCTAGGCTTTCTTCTCAATAGCTCTTGCATAGCTATAGTTTTAAGGGATACCACGGACTGGGGGTCAAGGTGTCGAAACCGGTGACCGAGAAATCGGCAGCGGGTAGGTTCACATAATGTTAGATAAGCATGATAGAAAATTACATTGGTGAGGCTGGCAGAACACTGTGTCCTCCCCCCGAAGGAAGGTCTGGGCCCTTCCGTCAGGACCCGCTCCCGGAGTGCTTACGGTCTAGGAAGGGCTTACATATCTGTAAGAGTACAGGTGATACTCGTTGACAATAACCTCCAAGGAAACAATTGATTTGTAGCGCTATTCAGTACTCAATAAAATCGTCTCCGCGGAAGTGTCGAAGAAAGTAGGAGTAGTTCACTGCTCGCGGTCTTGATTGATCAGCAGTTAAATTGTCCTTCTACTTTATACGTAATCCTCGTCGACCCGAAATAGAGAGGAAAGATCTTGAATATTTACATAGGCTCAAATCAGCTACACCAGTCTGACGTCGAGAGGCGGAGGCGGTAGCCGGAGCACGTCAAGTTCGCAAAGGCAAAAGCTGTATAGCTTTAGCCGAATCTAGTTTTATTGTATCGCCTGAGCGATTATCAACGGTCAACTTATCAACGCCCCACCTACATCCATAGAAGGTCATGGGACCTTCTTGTTGCGCGGAATAGTATCTACAACCTAAACAGCGGCAGATATTACAATCAACTCTACTCGACAGACCCATTTGTTTAAAGATCAGTTAATGAAACCTTCTCCGGAGAAATTTGTTGCAAAGGAAAATGCTCGACGGGTCACACACAATAATATATGAGAAGTACTATTTTAGAAAAGGGAAGAAGCCGATTTCAACGAATTTGATGCTTTCGAAACCTTTCATTCAGAAAACAGCGCGAAACCCCTGAAATTCAAGGAAGCAAACATTATTGCACGTGCAGACAATAAATATTATTTGAGACACTGAGTCGTTCCTGTTTTTGAAGGACACAGACTGTTGCACGTCACGGAAAATTCATAAGATCAATAGAAGAATCCGACTTAGAACCCAAGAAAACAGCTAAGTATATGGCTAACATAGGAGGATTCCCTACAAACCAAAAGACGTATCAGAATTTGCTGGTATATCTATTCCGAGGCTAAGTCATTAGTTAAACAATACCTAGGACCGAATTTTTGAATTTCACGGCAGTTCAGTAACAATAAATTGTCAAAAGTTTTGAATTAGAACCAGATCCAAATCAATTATTTACCGAATGACTCATGAAATCTCCTGATGTTCCCGTTTGATCCATAAGCTGAAGTGCTATTGGTTGAAATCGAACAATTTGTATCGCTCTCGCAGCTGCTTTATTTAGCATTTAGAATTGTGCGCTACTTGCCGCGGAGAATACACTCATGCCCTGATTAATACATCAATCTGTCAGTTTTCGATTTCAAAAAACTCTATGGTCTCCTCGATTTCAGGCAGTCTATTTGTTTTAGAATTTGGGTATCAGTGTTTCTTAAATACATAAAGGTGATACATATGTCATGCCTATTTACTAATTCCGAAGATTCTCCCAATGCTAATTAGGAGTAAGATCAGCAAACAAAGTTGCTTGGACGTGAAGTTTGGATGTTTTGTTTCCTATTTGTTTAATTCCTGCGATACTGTTTTCAGCAAGGGCTCAATTTCTTAGATACAAGTCTGTAACATCTTCTTTGTGCATCTCAAATCCAGCCGGTTTTTCTTTCTGAATTTCTATTTTCTGTAACATTAATTGCCGGTGAAATGATAATGCTGCAGTGAGACACTCCACATTGTTCTCGTGAGCTTGAGACAGAATGTGTCACGTTTCCGTAATTGCTTCATTTCGAATACTCTTACAAAGAGAAAGCAGTTTCTTTGCCTTCTTTTGTTTAGGGCGGCCGTGATTTTTAGCCTTACCTCTAGATGAGCTCGATCTAGGAACAAGTTTTTTGCTCGAATTTCTGATCTTCGGTTTTTTCTTATTCTGTGCACTGTCCTGAAGCAAGCGAGTCAGTGGCTTGCATGTCCATTCGTAATATCATCAACTACCACTGTTCTGCAGGTGCTCACGTGCCTAGGGTGAAATTCTGAAGATACAGTAGGAGTCGCCGCTAGTGCTTCATAATATGAACTTCTTCAATATCCGCTTTTACTCCTATACCCGAATCCATAATGTTCTCGCTTCCGAAACGACTAAGCGAAGGACTGATTAGGCATGCTTTTTTCTTTATTACAAGCAAATTTCAGTCTTCATAGACGCCCTCGCAAAATCCGACAAAAAAATTTTCGATTACACGCGTTGGCAGGCTGTAATCGTCCTGCATTCTTCCCGGCCAGAGCTGTTTTTACAATTTGAAAGCCACTTGTTGTATGGTGAATTCACAGAAATTAGATTTCATCAATCACTTGAAGCCGAAAACTCTTTTTCATATTCAAGTTACCTCGAATCTTTACTGAGCAATAGTGGAACCTACACAGTGCCGTCGATTGAGGTCGTTTACGCCGACAAAGACGCGGATAGCGATAGCTACCTACTGCGCCTATCTAAGCTTAACATGTTGCTGTTAAATGGTGATGCCCTAGATGAGGGCAGGGGCTTACTGTACGTAACCTCTTCAGGTGAAGCAGCGTCATG
>JAAUYH010053354.1_pt1 | contig 11574 bp, 12 predicted proteins | sample 7278061 | NCBI WGS metagenome assembly JAAUYH01 (sample SAMN14350203, study PRJNA611818) | marine sediment metagenome | isolation source: surface marine sediment (0.6m) | place: French Polynesia: Moorea | collected 2018-08 | reverse complement strand
TTAGATTGCTAGAAGCAAAATAAACACTCGTCCGTCTCTGTGTACCGCGAGGCACTCTGATGGCTGTTGCAGAAACCCCTCCGATTCACGAACAAACTATTAGGCAACTCGTTGTTCTAAACTATTTAGAGAATCAATTAGAAATGATCTAGTTCAGTGAAATGCTACTATTATTCCATGAGCTGAATTAACAAAATCAGATTCCATTAAATCGAATAGTAATTCAGTGTTGCACAATGCATCTAGCAGCCAACGGACTTCGCCGCACTTCCTCACGACTGAATGGCAGATATTGTGCTCCTTGGAATCGTAATAATTCCTAGAGTTGATTACAAACTTAAAAATAAATCCACAGCCAGATGGGAACCTGTACTGTACAGTACAGTAGTCAAAGCAATATCGAATCAGGATCATCCTTCAGAGAATCATGGCGATCCATACAGTAATATTGTACCATCAGCAAGTAAACGATTCTGACGAGGATCAGTTGAAAAAAACAGTGCAGTACAGTACCGGTACTGTACAGTACAGTAATTTAGTAACGCTAGAGAAACTAGACAGGGTTGGTTTTCCAAAGAGAGGGAGAGAGAGTAGTGTACAGTACTGTACTGTACGATGCGCAGCGGGTCTCGAGTTTCGATAAAAAAGCAAGAAGATCAGAAAATATGTGGTACGTACGGAAGAGCAGTTAAAGAAAGAGAGCGAAGAGGGGGCTGCCGCGTTTCAAAGCCAGCACGAAAGTTCTGTCCCCGGTCCTGCTCCAGCTCGTATTGGGCTTACAAGACGATTCGGCGACGTCAATAACTAATCGAAAGCGAGTTGGTCCGGTACAATACAGTCCTATTGTACCAACTGACGGTTGGATAACATTCCGCATAGTAGACGCAGGTTTGCAAACGGAGTGGCGGGTAGTAACAGACTATGCACAAACCGACGGGAAGATCACGAGTGCGTCCGCTAGGGCGTGCGCAAGCGTTTGTCCAGCGTATGTTAGACTGTGTCAATGGGGCATATAGGAGCAAACGCAAAATCAGTGCAAACCCGAGATTCTACCATTCGCGAACACACGCAAGAAGAATCCGAAGTGCGCTTCCGCGCATCACCGCATACAAAGCCCAGGAACTTAGAATAAAGCAGGGACGATGGGTAGAACGAGCGGAAAGAATCAGGAACGTGTCCGTCAATCGCAAGTCTGTGATGTCGGCAGCCGATAATCTCGGATGTTCGAATTGGTGAAGATAGCCGAAAGACGGACATCATACATTTCGGAATATAGTCGAAACGAAAGCACAGTGGTTTAACGAGCGGCATTCCAGCAATGCAGGCCACCCATGGCATACACACCGTACATGCAAGACCCGTGAATACACCGGAAACATCGCGTGCCATACACCGCAACCGACTCATGGGTATACAGTACAATGGAAAATCCGTGTTTCGTAGAATAGATGGGAAGAAACAGGGTAACCCACAACCCAGGGTATTCAATGTGGAACTCGAGGGAGGGTGGGCAACGAAGTATGTTGGGTGTGGGTACAGTAGTGAGGTGACATCATCACCGAAGACAGGCGGCGAGAAAATGGGTACAAATACTGCACAAGTACTGGTTCTTTAGAATCTCTCACTCCGACCGACACACACACACACGTACACCCGCAGGAGCTGAGCTGTCGCCAAGTATGGCGCGGGCTAACGACTACATCGAGAAGAATTCCATGGTGTGGGGAAGCAGCGGCGTGCCACTGCTATTGAGTGACGACTACGAGCGTCGCGTGGAGAAGGAGATCACACTGCGACTGAGTCAGGAGGCTGACAATGGTGGGATTCACTTCTACCACATGAGCGCAAACACAAGTTGGAAACACTCCCAATTCTCACGTATCAGCTCCGCTAATACGACCACTTCCGCTTCCTCTCGTCATCACGAATCGAGAGCCTTGCGCAACGACCGTCCCAGATGGAGTCGCTGGCTATGTTTATCCGTATGATCGAGTCTCGCCACCGCCGTATGAAGTTGTACAGTTGCAGGGAAGAACAGGAAGTGTAAACAAACGTGAGAATGTAAATAACATTGCATCTACCGTAGTAAACTAACGCCATGGATTTATGTCACCCACTACAGCATCTTCGTAATGAAGCTTACCTTCGTTGAAGCACGGAAACGCCTTACAATGCAAAAACGCATTGCTACGGCTAAGCTGGTTTACTGCAGATGACACCCACCCACCTAACCACGTGCATTCGTCCGAGGAAGCATTAACATTGTGGGTCGGTCGTGAAAGCTAAGGCTACTGTACAGACAGATCTCAGTCAACCACAGGTCGAATACATCACAATCACACTCCATCTTTCGTCGTACATACCAATCGTACGGGTTCGGTGCAGTACAGTCCAATGCTCATGATGCGAATGTAGACGGCGTTGATGGCGTGTAGTGTACAGCAGGCGACAGCCCAGCGTTCAGCTGCAAAACAGCGCTTGCGCTGCAATACTGTGCCTACTGTACCCCAGTAACTACACTGCATTTCCTTCACCTCACCACTACGCACCGAGATACGCCGTACAGTGCGTGAAGCCGCACAACACTACGCAGCCTGCATTCACCTCACGTCAGCGGTGCATTCGGCGCTAAGAATCGAGGAAAAAATCCCAAGGGCAACGATATTCCATGAAACGTCGAATACTGTAGCCAGTTCTCTGCATCCACAACGAGCAAACAGGCGACCCACGCACTGCCTACTCGGGATAGTTGGTACAGTACTGTAGCGCGCCATAGATAGCGTTGCATTACTGTTGAGACTAACTCCTTTCCTCTCGCATATGTGCTGTCGTAGACCTCTCGTAACGAGCGTTTTACTGGGTCTAAAGGAGAGGACTGAATTCCTTTTCCTTGCGCAGACGTGTCCTCTGCATATTCTGCACGGATTGTTGTGTACTGTACAGTCAGTGTATAGGACTGCACCACTGTATGAGCCCTTCACAAAACGGTCAGTAGGGAAAACGGTGTGACATACGAAATACACCATGGCACTCCCTCAGAATCAGTCGTCACTCGTACAATAAATATCAACTCTCTACTTGCACGCATACAGCACCTGATATTTCTAATTAGATAGAATAGGAAATGCAAAGCATATCTTCCATAGAATTCCCTTTCAAATTGCACGGTTCCGCCACTATATCAAATCCCTCGCCGCAGCAAGGCACAACTTATTCAAAGGAGGACTGTAAATCCATGCGAGCAACTGCTGCACTGCATCGACGTCGGGAAAGAGAAGCATACCCTGTTTATTGATCGAAACTGTTTCTCCATTCACCCCGTCGCTTCAACGAAAGGATTCGTTGCGATCGGATCAGGCCGCACATTGTACTGCATAGATGAGGCAGGAAGGGGAGTGGCAGTGAAAGGGTGTTGTAGTTGCGACGAATTGCAAAATTCGGTGTGCATGGGTGCGTGGCAGGTCACATGTGAAATTGGTGACGAGGTTGGTGCGACCATTGGTGGTGTTGCCATCTATCCTGGTGCAAGCCCACCTTCCCACATTTCTACGATATTCAAGGTGTGCACCCACACCCGCAAACACGCCCCTGGAGGCCCTGTGGAACGGTCGTACGATGTGCGGGAAACACGTGCTGCACTCTCGCCACGGGCACTGCCGCTGTGGGTGGTATAAATATTCGTTTGCGTCGTAGCCAACGCCAGTTCCGGTGTAGCAACGACCATGGCCGCGACGCACTCCTCGCCCAACATCGTCGAGAAGTACTCGCTGATGTGGGGCCCCGACGGGCGCGCCGTCCAGTTGGACAACGACTTCGAGCGGCGCGTACGCAAGGAGCTGTCCCTGCGGTCCAGCATCGAGAGCGAGAATAGCTCCAACCTGCGCCTTAAGGTGCGCACCCACAAGTTCAGTCGCTCGGCCTCGGCTCGCACGGCCGCGTCGACGTCGTCGCTGCGCTTCCCCCGCTCCGTGTCGGCGTGTACGAGCGGGTCCACCGCGAATTCGTCCGTCCTGGCCAGCACCACCTCTTCGCCGCGTGCGAGCGCGATGTGGTCGCCCACCTCGTCATGGCGCGCACGTTCGGACATGGAGGCCGAACTGGAACGAAAGCAAACATCGCAACCCAAACCTAAATCTACGCCCACCCCATCACAACACCACTCCACCCAGCCCAAACGCAAGAGCAAGGTCTTCGCGAAGAAGGTTCGCGACGCCGGTGGTGTGTGCTTCAAAATGGTCGCTATCCCCGCTGTGATTATCTGTGACCTGGTCGACTCCATTGTTGGTGGTCGATGACGCACTTCAACAACGACGACAACTACAACAAGAACAACTACACTGTGACGTAGAGGTAGGTAGGCCTAGCCGAACCCAAGTACAAACGCCGGAAACACTATGTAAATATGTCCTGTTCACGTCATTGCCTTGGTCGCTACGCTGAGTCCAGCACGGTCGTCCGTTAGAACCAAATTTCCAAGTCATAGCCTAGCGCACACGCGTAGGCACAACCCTACGACGCCACATGAGAAATATTGTCCCTCTCGCTCGCACACACCACAGTCGAACCGTACGCAAATTCGAGCACCACAGTTCTGCACGGCCACAAAAATCAGTCGACACCAATGCACACGCTTATCGCCAAGTACCTCACTGTAACCGTCGGTCAGACGTGCGAGAAACCCTAACCCACACAACTGCAGACGAGTGTCCTGTTTCGTCTAGAAGATCTAAAATTCGTACAGTATCAGTTTCGATCATTCCCGCACCCTATTCCACGCCGAGTCGTGGGCGGACTGAAACATGTCAGTGCAGCAGTGCACAGAGGCGGGAAGAGCGGAGTACTAGATGAAAGTGTGGCCATGAACCATAAAACATACTCGACGCACGGCGAGAGTGAAATTCCTTCGGCATGAGCGTGGTGAGAGTTTGGTCGACACAGGCTGTTTAATAGATCGATGGTGATGTTGAGGGGCTAACCAGGCGAATACAGCCTTGGGGCCGAAAAGTTCCGTACAAGTTCCGGGCATACATGTAAATCATGGGAAGTCGAATCGAAGAACATGGCGAACAAGAGAATGCGGTGCGAGAAGTGGGGTGGTATTACAGTCCAGCGTGCGGTTAACGAGGTCCTTGAATTCGTCTCCCGCGATTCCTCACCATGGCATAATAGTTGCGAGGAATACACGGTCGAACACGTCACCGTCAGGCCCCACATTCCCGCACCGCGAATTCATTCGGCACACGGCACCCGCACCGACACCTGCGATTCGCACTCACTTAGCACTTTTCGCACAACCGATAAATACCAGACGACACCCACATGCGGAGTGTCAATTCTTCGTTCCTGTTGTTGTAGAGCACCGCGAAGTTTCGCCGTTGACAATGGAAATTGTAGACCACAGACCAGCCGCGGCGTTCCGTCGCACTTCCTCCGCCTATGACCCCGCCACGTCCATCTTCGCACGCTCCACCTCGGCGTGCACGGTGGTGTCTACGACGTCGTACCACAACGCCAACAGCAACAGCGCCCCGCCACAGCCGCTCACAAGGAAGGTGGCAAGCTCACGGGACTTCACGCACAACACCTCGCTGGTAACGCTGTGCGATGATGAACCGGAAGTGGCGCAAGCGTTCGGCTTGAAATCGTTGTACAGACACCGCGCGTCGACCGCAGTGCCACCGACACCGCAGCTGAACTGCGTGGAGAAGAACTCGATGGTGTGGAACAAGCACGGCAAGCGTGTGATCCTGGACGACGACTTCGAGCGCCGGGTGGAACGCGAGCGCCACCTGCGCATGAGCCTCGACTCGGAGAGCTGCGCACTCATTCAACTATCGTCGAAGAGCTCTTTCTTCAGGTCGAAACGGAGCGCACGCTCGTCACCCTGTGTCGCCACGCCCCTGCCCAAGCCGAAGACAAGGAGAACGCGACGAAGCATACTGGTGTCGTGCCTCGGTGCCGACGAGGAGGACATCGAGCTTAGAGACAACTGTGATCGCAACTCGGCAAACAGAAGGGAACGTGTGGAGAAGCTGTTCCAGGACACTGGCAACATCGCACTAAAGATCGTGGCCGTGCCCGCGGTCATCATTTTTGACATTGTGGGCTCCATCTTTGGTTGAGCTACACCCAACGTGAACAACATGATCTTGTAAATAAAGCTGGCATTGGTGACGTTTTAAGTTATGAAATACGGCTGTCCAATTTCTATGTTTTCTCATTGTTGGTGCGTGAAAGCAACTGTAACTAAAACTAAGCGCGTTGTTTCTCGACTCGAACCGTTATTTCTTCGGCTCCTTCACCTTCACAGAGCCTTGAGCTTTGAATTTCTGCGCGAGTCCTGGCAGTTTTAAACGACGGAGAGTGATCCTCTTGCATATAAGCACGAAAGGGTGTCTGCTTTCAGATCTCTGGCTGAACCGTGTGTAGTGATTGAAATTGGGAAAGGGGAGAGTTGTTCATTTCACTACAGTAGTGGTACTCATGTTCGGAAGGATAGATTTGACAGATGTATGGTCAATATTTTTGCCGATGGTAGAGCATCGTATGAAGTGGGGTCGATTCAACGTCTCTTCAATTTCGACTGTTTCCGATTGATCTAATAAGTTAGGTCGGAACAAATTGACTGTGAGTCGAGCAGTTGATTCTTTCCAGATTGCTTCGTGTCACATGTGAACTCTCCTACAGCCGTGGGACTGGGACTGACGAGCATATAAGCCGCGATGATATTGGTGAGGATTGTTTCTTTCTAGGCACGGAAACTGATCGGGACAAGTAGCGGGAATATGTAAACTAACAGGCACGACACGGTGGTGATTGGCAGTCAACCCCAGCCATTTCTACCATCCCGTGACAGATCGAAGTGATACAGAAAACACATCTTTACCGAAAAACCGTGGTACAAGCCGAGGTTAGGTTGGTACAGGATCTAACCTACCGATTCACAAACACCATGGCCCGCTATCTTTCAGGCTGAACGCCATTGTCTGGGTGTGTGCGACAGATGCGCAAGCACATTGGCTTGACGTGTCCTCATCGTTCACCATCGACACCGTAGTTCACTGTCAACAGCAGAACAATCGGAAACAAAAGTTGCAGGTTTTCCGTCGCATTATGATTCATCGCTGCCGTGCATCACACGACGGAAATCATGGGCGTGCCACTGCGGACGTGGCTGCACGTGCGTCCGGAAATGCGTACTGTGTGGGCGCGCACAACATTGAATTGATCGTTGAATCCGACGGACGGCGCTAGCACACGTCGCAGACAGTTTACACAAACGGGCGCTATCGCCCATGGCGTCCGCGTCAAAATATCACAACTACGGTATCTACATGGTGTTCTTCGGCGCCCACCTTTGCTGCCCACACCATCGACAACGTTTGAGTACGTGCTTGCAATGATTGCAGGGCGCGCCCACGTCAGTCGCACGCGGCGACTGCAGCGACGCGAATGGGCGCAGCTAACAAGACGGAAATGTCGTCATGTAGAAGGAGGAAATTCTAAATTTATGAAATGCCGCATGACGTGCCGCCGAAAATAGATGCGGGCGCGCCGTTTGTTGGGTTGCAGCCCATGAAATTTCTTGCATTTGCGCACGGCTGCAACGTGTCGCGCGCGCACGGCCGCTCCGCGTTCATCATAGTTTTCTCATGATCGCGTCGCTACGTGTCCGCCCCGCTCCTTTCCTGCGCTTCTCCTTCGACGACGATGAATACAGCGCGTTTCAAACAACGACACCCGCTCCGCTGCTGTGTTGCACGGCGCTTATCCCCTTGCGCACCTCGGTTCAAACTGCTTCCATGAGACTGCAGTAGTGGCCTCGGCTCGGCGTACTCTCACCGCCCCCGTACACTTTAAGAACTCCACTTTCTTCACTCCGATCTCTATCCTCACGCAACACTTCGCCAACCATTCCGCAATTCGACACTACACAACCCAACACCATCAATCTACCCATCACAATATGCCGGACAAGGAATACCTCGAGAAGTACTCGCTAGTGCGCGCACCCAACGGCGAGGCCGTACGCCTCGACTCGCACTTCGAGCGTTGCGTGCGACGGGAGGCGTCGCTGCGTTCGATGCTGGAGCCGGAGTCATGTACCAACCTGAGCGTGCTGCGCACGAAGAGCACCAAGAAGTTTGCACGCAACCAGTCGATGAGCACGATGCGCTTCTCGCGCAACTCGTCCTCCACCTCACTGTTCTCCCGCTCCACTTCCACAAGCACAGCTGGCTCCAGGACGTCATTCACCTACGGCCCTTCCAGCTCGGCACGTCTGGACCGACCCAAGTGGACGTCATGGATGTGTTTCGAGGCGTAGACAACGCGTGCACCCCCACCCCCACCTATCTTATTCATCATTCCGACCGCGGAGTTTGTAGCTCGTGTGCACAATCGTTGTAAATAAATCACTTCTGTACCATTCCTATTCCTGTTTCCGTGCACCTTGTGTAGTGTCGTCGTCGACGGCGACGGCGCCCGATTCTCGGCATTAACGGATGTTTTCCCGGCGTAGCGTACTGTGCGCGCGTGTAACGATATACGGGGGCCGACGTCATAATCCGCGTGTGTGGCGCTGGAAAACAGTGATACTGTAGATTTCCAACTACTGTATCGAGGCTCACACTGCTAGGCTTGCGGTGAGTGCACGATATATGCCGACGTTTCTCACCGAATTGGAGGCGGCACAACACTTGTATTCGATTTGCAGTGTATGCGAAGGGCACGAGGAACCCCAATCCCGTTCGATCCTCACCTGGAATGGACGCCCTGCTTACGTCGCACCCATGTCAGGGTTTCCGTTAGTGTTACGTCGGGGTGGACATTCCTTCTCTATGTGCGTGTGTACTCGGTGCAGCACGCGGTGCTTTTTGGTCAGGAGCGCACTCTGTATGCGATGGTGGCGTGTCTTTTCCTAGGTCGACATTGCCATTCACCGTGCTTTATAGTTATATATGGGCGGCAATGACGTCGCCTACTGTGCAATCGCGCTACGTTCGTGGCGCCGCTTGTGGCTGTTCGCCGACCACGTCAGTGTCGGTTTCCAGCCTTCACGTTTTTTAGGTGAACGCTACTGTAGCTTCGTGAATTTTTTCGCGATGGTATGTGTGTGCGCTTGGCGATAGAAGTTCGGGCTGTTTCGAAATCGACAGTGACGTAGTCGACTGTGTACCCTGTACCGCACGGTAAACTTAGTACGCAAGTACGCGAGAGAGATGTTGGGTTCGTTCACTAGATTGTGCTGTCTTGCTGAGGTGTATCGATAGCGCAGGCTATCATGAAGGTAGGCCTGTGTGCTCTTCTGTACGAGGTAGACGAGGGGCGGCGAACTTGCGTGGTTTGACGCGATATTTACATCTGTAAACAGTCTCGTACATACATATGCCCAATGTTCTCTATCTTCTTCTATAATACAGCTCGGTACATTAAGGGGACAGCTAGAATGTGCTTCTTGTTCTGTGCGAGGTGAGGACCAACATCGTTTCCAAGGACATAACTAGACTCGTGTTCCTGTACCTGTACTACATTTACATTCGGAAAACTGTCGACCAAGTCAAAGAACAAGATGTCCTCACTCCTTGGTATATTTTAACTGCGGAGGAAAACAATTTCTAGCCACTGACATCGAGTACAGCATTGTGCCCTTCTGTTAGTTAAAGTTTCGTATCAGTTCATGAATATAATACTTTACGACACCGATGGCTCTTTACATTCTGAACCTTCTCATCACACTTGTTCGTACAACAAGCGTTTTAACGAATCAATATTTCCGTGCGAAGCAGTAGTACGTAATTTCTATCAAGATAAGGAATCAGAGCACAAAGATTATGAGGGTGATCTGCAAACAGAATTCAATCGCATTGTCGAATGGGCGATGCATCATACTTCCAGCGCAGTATGATAATCCGTGATTGTAAACAGAATTGTTGAAGGCGTGTCACGTGATCCTGGAACATTTTCTCCATTTCGACGTCTCATTGCCAAGGTGGTTGCTTTGTGATGCGCGGGAGTGAAATTCGCCAGACCAACAGTGTCCCTCGGAATCACGGCGCATGTCCTTCGTGGTGCAGTACTAGCCGATCCCTCAGATATGCGGTGGCGATGTTTCGATCAAGTGATCCTGCAAGTTGCAGTTTGTAAGCTGAAATTCAGCGATGCAGTTTGCTGATCCCATTTCCCAGTCTCGAGACTGGCTTACGAATACTGCACCCGATGAATGCACACACATCAGCCGTCACTGATGCGACTTCCTGTCCTGCCCTCTATCCCAACGGGGGCGTCCACTGTTCGAAACGCTGATTGCGGCCGTGGAGAAGAATTCTCACTGTGTGCTGGTACAGCACGAACGCGAACCGTACCAAATAGTGCAATCCATTGTAAGAGTAGTTCAATGCAACAATGTGCTGTTCAAGTAGTGTACAGCACAATAATCTAGCGAGAATTTAACAAGATTGACTTGGAGTTGTTTTAAAACAATTTACCTTGATTGCTCTAATGTAGCAAAGCTAAATAACGATCATTTTACAGTTAGTGCTCTGATTGCCAAGCAAAGTTGGTAAGGTTGTTTCGCCCTCGTTTTTCTACCTGCTTTACAATCCGATTGTACTGTACCACACTGTAAACTTATTATAATTCATTTCGCAGAGTAGGTTAGAAAATTCAACATAACATTATGCCACGCGGATGAGTACTGTATTTGTAATCGATCGTGCAAATGCCTTACTCCTTCCTATTCCGGGCGCGGACGAGGACGAGAAAAGGGAGTGGAATAGACGTAAATGAAATTATTCTCCGTACGCTCGAACCTTGCAGCGAGAATTCGACCAATGTCATAGTGCGAGCGCTCTCGTGATCTCTGGCCAGTGTTGCATAGACGATTCTAAATTGGTTTTGCGCACGTGCGCAGGTACAATAATGTATTGAGCAATGGTTACTGTGCAGTACAGTACATCCTCTCGGTTTGCACCACTCCATTTACGACTTACAATTCTTCGTCGTGTGAGGATGACACGATGAGCTGTGATGAGGTGCGATGAGCTATGATGAGGTACGCAGAGCTGGAGAAGGCATTGAGAAGGATTGTCAGTACACTACTCCCTAAAACGCAGCAACCACGATCAAGTTCCCCGTGTTTATTTTGCAAGCTCTGCTTCCATACCTCATAATTTTGACATCTCTCTCCATCCTTTTCCACATTCGAGACACAATATCTGCAGATTGTGAACACCAAGCTTACGAATACATTCACTCTCCGTTTTATCTCGTTTCCCGAAAATGTCAACATCTTGACAATTATCTGTGAGTTGCGATTGGCTCTTTCAAGTTGGAACTGTGTACAGAACTCGTTTCTCTGTTGACTCTGCAGATTTAGACAACCTTGTTGCAGTGTGCTACTGTATATTTGTTTACAGGACACGCCAACGTCTCGATGTTCTCTCAATAACACCATTATCTCTGGGTTAATCATAGTATTCAATTTTCGATGATGCTAATGATAGATGATAACACCAACCTCGCGATTGGTGTGTGCAAATATACTGTACGAAATAATGAATTCTAGATTCATTC
>JAAUYH010104398.1_pt1 | contig 11575 bp, 8 predicted proteins | sample 7278061 | NCBI WGS metagenome assembly JAAUYH01 (sample SAMN14350203, study PRJNA611818) | marine sediment metagenome | isolation source: surface marine sediment (0.6m) | place: French Polynesia: Moorea | collected 2018-08 | reverse complement strand
TGTTCTCGAGTGCGGGATTGATGCGAGAGGAACGCGGTGTCCGCGAATAATACGGTAATGGGCAACTCGACTGATGATCAACTCCCACGCCGGCTCGAGCACGATCGATACGAGCAATTACAGGATAATGAACTTAATGAGATTGACAACGCTCACTCGGAGTGGCGTCTCAATCATGTTGAAGATGTGTTGTGTGTTTCAAGTCGGATATGTGCGTGCAAGGTTCTATAGCAGACGAAATGAAGTCGTTGTATACGTCAGAACTTCATACTTTCACTGCTGTGTTGATAAATGCCCTGTCGTCAAGCTGCAATCGAGCAGGGGGATGCGGTAAATATCAAATGAATGTTTGTAATCGACTTCACTGGGGAGTGCGGGAAACTTCGAACACGGCGCTTTTCAAATAAATTACCATGCTATTAGGCACATGTTGAATAATATTTCGAATGCAATATAGAAGTTGCATTCGAGCGAATATTCGTCAAACATTTGCGAAGTTCTGGTCGAAGTTTTGCCATAACTGCATTGTTTCTGAAATTAATAATCATATGCTTTGCAGAATGCCGAACGAGTGGGATAAATTGAGAAGATACAATTGAAGATCTCTCTCGAGATTCATTCATTGGTAGATTACGAATTTTATCGACGTCTTCTTGAGTTTTAATTAAGTTTACAGTAGCTCGACTGAGGTCGAGCGCTTCACATAATCTGTTCTATAAACAGCGAGAGTGTAGCATTTTCTCTTGGTTAGATTCTTTATGGAAAGAATTACGTACATTAAGCATGACCTTTGCCATTTGTTAGGTGATTCGTCGAAATTGTCGGCGGTGTTTTTGAATAGTGCGGTTGAGCATGTTGGTTGAGATGTAGTGCACAATCCAAAGCACACAAAACATCTTTTAAGTATTACTACTAATCTTACTTAACGGCTAGAACGGCTGATTTCGCAGCTAAGCTTTAAGAGTTATCAATGATCTGTGCCTGAATATGGTAGCAAAAGCAAATAGTTTGGTTGAAACCCATGCTGCGGATGAAAATTGCAACAATTTTTTTCGTCTACTTCACCAGTAGCACTCAAATGATTTTGGACAAAATATGCGAAAATTACTGATTTTAATAAGATAGCTGAGTATGTTATTATCTGAAATAGACTTTAGAACACAGAAAAGGAAATACAAACTATTGGTATTCCAATCATTTTTAAATTCACCTCTAATCACAGATCGAACAAGAAGTATGGAGCAGATGTTCGCATGTGCACGTGCAAGAGAGGAACCAGGTTCGAATTCATGGTGGGGGTCCAAGGAAAAGTTAGATATGGGCATTGTACAGGACCAGCATGGCACTCAACGATTTTCTGTTTGTGCTGAACCCCCCGTCGAATACAAGCCAAATCGACCCGAGTCAGACGAATCAGTCATCGGCACCGAGACAGGTACCATATGACAATGTTTGTAGGAAGTTTCATGCTTTGAGGAAACAATTAGAATGGAAATTTCGGTATGCAACTGAACTCAGAGAATAGGGATGAAAGCTAGGAGCAACCCACAGATGAATTAGTAAGCCAAGTGTTTCACTTCAATGACACGCTCTTGGCAAAGTTCGCAGTGAAACACGACCTAATGAATTTACTCCCCAATTAGAGTACTGCCAAGATATGGGACAACTTGAGATACCTATTGCTTCAATTCTAGGTCTGACCCCATCTATCGGCCGTCATTCTCATCCCAATGGACTTGCTACAATAGCTACATATTCTCCTTAGATTTAGGACAGTAAATCGTAAACGGGTCGGGTATCGCATAGGGAAACCCATCAATTATTAAGACCAAGAGCAGCGCAGTTGTCAATAAATAACGCGCCATTCTTTTCTTCATCTATGCAGATCACCTTAGCTCATGTTTTCCTTCATCCGATTCTGGAAATCACTTCGCCGTACCACTTCATAATCTATACACTAGTCGAACGATACCTTCGGGAAAAACGATATTCATGTGCTCATCGGTTGAAACCGGCAGAGGTTCCTATTTATGGGCTTAAAACTCTTAGCCGACCTTATCGAATAGTGAGTTACTCGTGTTATTCATGTTTTAACGGACTTACAACAGTGTTTGCAATGTCGTCAAGAGTGTGCGAGTGACGCGGCGTCCGAAGCTCTCAATACAGTAGCGAATTCAGTGAGAAGTGCCATCGATAATGGTGACGGTGCACTTGCAGTACTATTACTCCACAACCTGCGTTAGCATTTTGCAGACGCCGCAGAAACACTGGGCACATACGATTCAAGAAAAATCGGCGAAACACTCCAAGCACTTGCTCCTGAAATACCCAAGCTGCGTTGCAGACCAAAGTTCACGTTTCGGGCACGCGCTACCGCACCAACAACAGTGAGGATTACAGAACATAAGGTCAAAAAGCATTCACCATAAAAACTTTCAATGCCAATTGGGTAGGGGGTCGCGCCGACTAGCAGCCGTTGGTGGCCGGTTACATCTCACGCGCTGCGTGTACGCAATTTAGCGATTTGCACATCGATTGTTCAAAACGGCATAAACGACTTGGTGTTACTGCGCGATTGTTTTGACTGTATAATTGTCTTGCTGTCCATCAAGCTTGCGTACATGATTGTGACTCGCGTCCATTTCTTATCGATATGACCAACGCCCTGTTACGAAATAGTCCAAGAAGATTGTCTTCGGTCGTGGACACTGTGCACCGCAGGATCATGATGTTGCTCATAGTGGCCATCTAAGAACGTCAACAGAGCAAGATGTGATTGACGACAATTTCTCGATATCACCCCAATTCCTGGCGTGAAGTGAAAGACTTCAATTGGTTGTGCGCGACTCCATCACCAAATTGGCATGTCCTTGCCGATGACGACCTGGACGAAGTCGACAATTTCATCAAATCGATATAAGGCGACACAGACTGGAAAGTTGGTTAGGTTGAAGCAAACTTGGTCGCAGATATTGAATGGAGGAAGATAACTGGAATTCGTCGATACAAAATTGCTTAATTGGTTAACCTCGACATTGCTCACTTTTCATGACCCTCCCATCTATGGTGGCCACAACAAGCGGGAGCTAAGCCAATCGGCAATCGAGCGGTTGCAGGAGCGCGGATTCCAAGGATAGCATCGCTCCACTGCTGTATCCCGCCACAGATGCAAAGCACCTCGAACGTTTTTCCAACTAGTTCCAATGTACGCTATAATTGTTAAGTAGATACTGTACGTTACCTCGACGCAGTATTCGTTGAGATGGGTACGACCTGCTCAAGCCGTGCATTTCAGGACGGGCTCTCTTGTGTGTTGAGCAAAAAATAGTATGTACTGTAGTTCGAGAGACTGTTCTAGAAGTTAATCACTGCCCAACGGGGAGCCGCCATATGATGTCCATTTGCGTCTGCATTCACGTGTTAGCGGGTCGTCAATACTGTAGAGTAGCACAAGCTACATAACTGCGGCTGACATCACCGATCTACCCCACCAGCAACAGCATTAGTGTTGTAGTTGGTGTAGATACGTTATATTGACCTAGGCATTTGCCTTGTCTGTGGTCCGTGATCGAATTCCATTGACAAGCATCTGAACGACACCCTAGTACAGTGTTCATGTTAGCCTGCTCTGTAAATCGTGCCACTGTTATCTTCGCAATCTCAACTTGCATTTTACAATACAGTACCAAGGCCTACGTGCTGGAAAGGGAAGTGGTTGTTTTAGCAGATGCCCATATTGTACCATAGCGGAAACACTGATAGTCGAAGTTTCTAGGGGGGACATGCCGTAGTCGACCGCCAGCTTTTGCCATCGAACTCCCACGCACTCGTCCAGCGTGGTGTTAGGTGGAGTGCAGCAAGTGCATGATCACGAATTTGATTGGACAGTGTATGGAAACACTAAATTTCGTAGTATTCTAGCTCCCATTCTTAACCTCGACAAAGTGCTCATCGCCGCCATCACTTCAACACCCACACTACACAACCATGATGATCGAGGTGCCACCGATGTTCGGGCTTGCCGTGATTGAGACAGTGATCTACAGCCTGGTGATGACATGGATGGGGATCATGACGGGGTACGCACGCCGCAAGTACGGCGTGAAATACCCGGCGGCGTACGAGAACAAGGAGGACAGCGTGTTCAATCGCTACCAGCGCGCGCACCAGAACGCGGTGGAGAACGCGGCCGCGTTCTACGTGTCGCTGCTCGTCGCCGCGCTGCACAAGCCGGTGGGCGCAGCGGTGGCGGGCGCGATATACATCGTCGGCCGGGTGGTGTACAACGTCGGGTATTACCAGAATCCCGACACCAGGCGCAAGGGCATGTTCTACAGTACGTCGGTCTGCACACCCTATTTACTTCTCGATCCTAACGCTCGCTCCCCACTTTCGCACAGTGTTCGCACAGTTGTACCTATTCGCCGTATGCGTGTCCTTCGGCGTGAGTCTTCTTCGCCTCGGCGCTTGATTCCTTGCGCGTATAGGTGCCGTAACAAATCTCCTTATAAATCCCATGCGTTTGCATGCGACTCACGAAGTCCACCTCTAGCATCGGTTCTTGTGCCAGGTCCTGTATCAGGATTTCCAACTTCGCCTGCCTGTGCCCACGAACGAGCACGAATCGGAACCACTCCGAAAACCAATACTGACTCTCTTCAGCGTGCTTCTTGTGTTCATGCGCCCCGTGGTCCATCAGTAGTAACTTGCCTCCCGGTTTCAGCACACGTGTGATTTCTCCCAGTGCGCGCGGTCGATCCGCAACATGCGATAACACCATGAACGCTACCACCGCGTCAAATGCCCCATCGTCGAACGGCAGATGCGGCAGCGCAGCATCAAACACTTCCACGTGCGCGTCGCCCTCCGCCTCCTTCGCCCGCTGCTTGAGGCGCGAGCGCATTCCGACGTCCGGCTCCGTGGCGACGATGCGTCCGAAGCGGCCGGGCGCGCCCGCGTACGCACCAGCGGAGATGGTAGCCCCGCCGCCCGCGCCGACCTCCAACACCTTGCCGCCGCGCGGCACGACCTCCAGCAGCTCGCGGCGGCGCGCGGCCACCCCGCGCAACTCGAATCGCCGCGCACGCCATTCGAATATGAACGCCACAGGAAACGACAGGGCTCGGCTCACGAACACCAGGAACCAACTCAGCGCTCCCCACACGCGCATCTTCCACACACCGGTATCTCACACGCAGCGGTAAGACGACGACACGACTTGTGCAAACGCCTTTTCTAGACGCTGGCGCGACGTCTCGTCTGTAAGCCCGCCCATTCGCATTTACACTGACGTACTCGGAGCGGACCCCCGCAGGATACGCGCCTTTGCACTCGCTGCGCGCACGGAATTCCTGCTTCCGTTTTTGAATTTCGTCTAGTTAACGAATTTCCACCTATTTCAGTTCGCTTTCGTTCCCTCGCGATCCCCAAATATCTGCTCGTACGAATGAGCATCCCGCTGTTGGCACCAACCAGAGCGCACTATTTCACACGCGAAATTGCCAGCATTCGACTAGTTTGCGGGATTCCCCACCTAGTTAGTCAATCGGTACGAAATCAAATTTTTTTGAATACAGTGTACTATCATATTCATTAGCATTTGAAATATCTGGGTCACTCCTCTTCGTCTACTACCCACGACGGGTTGCATGCTGGGACAGCGGGGCGATGGGCCTATCTGGCTAGCTCTGCTACCTCCTGAGATTGATTTAAAAAAGATGATTGCCGATTACAGGCAATTATGTATGGATTATTTTTCAATAGCTATTCGCAAGGGCATGGTGGACTTCTATTGTGAGGCAATCAAAATATCCTGTTCTCGTCCTTTGCTAACTTGAATGTCTTCTCCTGAGATCAGTCGTCTACATCTTACTAGTGCAAGTTCAGTCTACTCGATGAACACATAAAAATTTCGAATAAGCCTGCATACCTAGGACTGAACTCTATTCGCATACTTCACTTTTAATGAGCATGGGGTTGAAAGCAGTACCGATTTCAGATCTACATAAGTCTATGGTCATGCAATTTCGTTTTTTGGAACTTGTACAGGATTTCATCTGGTTCCACAATGCACTTGCATATCTCGACTTTTCTCGATCCGTTTGAGCGGAGAAAAAACGTACCGTTAGAGTATCTCATGATACAAATTGTTTATGAGCTGTTTCTTGCAGGATTAGTCGTCAACTATTATGAGAGAACAGAATTCCGTAGAATTACTTGAACGGAGTAAACAATGAATTCAGATTTCATTTACAATTTCTTGTTCAATTTAGAATTTCAGTTCTTTTTGAACGCTTTCCAATTTACAAGTCTATCAGGTTTTATGTTGATGTGCTGTTATTTCTCGGCTAACGCAACCTATTTTCTGTTCTTTGCAATACAAATTTAGTAGGAATAGCATGGAAAAAGTAAATTCGCACTTTGAATTCTTAGAATCAATCGCATTTGTATTTGTTTCTATCGCTTTTCTCGCCACTTTCTCTTATTTGTTTTTTATTATTCTTAGACTGCTGCGACATTTATTCGCGAGCGTGGTTTAAATCGAACATGCTTATTGTGACGCATTCGCCTGAGAAAATTGTGGCACCCAAATTTTTTCATGAAAATTTTATTAGAATCAAAGCAACTTTGATTCAGATTCCCAAGCATAAAAGTAGCAGATGCATATAACTTGTACAAATTCATTTGGGCTAATCACGTCTACGACTCGTAGATGTGCTCCATAATCCTACGTGTGTCATCAACATAGAGAATAGGCAAAAATATTTTGGATGAATAATTACGAGCATTAACAAAAATTTCATCTCACAAGAACAATAATACATTTTGTCAGAAAGGAACAGGGGGAATATTTTTGCACCACATCAATGCAATGAATTTATTGATAGGAGATATTCCTGCAAAGCTGACGGCTGAGAAATACACGAATCTCAGAATACTTTCTTAAATAGGTACGGTACTCAAAATATTAGACTTCGAGCAAGAATTATGCGCATGAGCGCCCTTTAAGGGTGCTACAATTGACATAAGTTAGTTTTAGCTTGCTACACTGATATCTCAATTCGTACTAATGGAATTTCTTGCTAAAAGTGCTTAATTATTGGAGTACCCACACCCAAGTATTCGTAGCAACAATGATTTTTTGGCTTCTGTGACTGAGGTCTGTATCCGTAGCCGCACGCGATAGAGTTATGAGCTTGAAGAATTAAGGTGCACGGTGGAAGTATGATGATGAACCACAGATCGAGATCTTATCACACTGTTTAGAAAGAATAACGCCCGGCAAATTGTATCAGGGGCTGAATAGAAAAGCCTAGATCTATTGGAAAGGTGCAAGAACTGAAGCAGTTCTGATAATGTCAGCGAGCCATCAAAATATATTCCGCGGAATAGGAAGTCTAATATCAGGCTCTGCAGATCAATAAAATTGAATGCGTCGAATAAAGCTAAGAAAAACATCCAAGAGTGTTGCAATGTACTTAAATTGGGGTATCCTGCGCAATTCAGTAGGCTAAAACGGTTTACAAATTCTTTGAACGTTTTCTGACATTGATTAGCTTTCATGTGTGGTTTTTTCAAAATATTGACTAAACCAAAAACATTGAAACATTCAAATTGTATCGAAATAACGGCAACATATTTCAACGAGAACAATCATTTAATAAGTAATACTGGTATTACGTTGACATCAAACTTACAACTGCCAATCGGTACTGGACTGCATTTTCGCATTATGAAGACTGCAAAAGTGGGCTGCTAAGAACCTACGAATTAGAAAATTTAGAAAACATTGTAAATTTTGAAGTTATTCTACTGACAGAATCGCTTCAACAGAAAAGAATAAGTAGAGATTAACTTAATAATAATAAATCTTGTATTCCATTGGAACTTTTCAAGCCAATTCGTTAAATCTAATTGAGAAGAGATTGCTTGAAGCATATATAAAACGCTCAATCAATAATTTTGAGAACTCTAAGCTTCTGAAATAACGCTATGGCGTTTACCTATATTGTTTTAAATATTTAGTGCAAATTTATATATTATTTTTCAACTCTCACGGCACAGGATAATGATTGATTTTCGAGCTGCACTTCAACTTCATTACTGTTTCGAATGGACGAGTAAAAGATGTAAATAGGTATATGTCTATTTATTTTAGGTACAGTACATGCTTCATATTGACTCAAATTGCTACAGTATGCCGTCGCGAAAGATCGAGGACACGAAATAATTGGCTGCCTAATGCTTGCTCAACTCTGCCACATTCAAGTAATGCTGTTACTGCGAATATTTATTTAATCTTCATGAAGTCGGATAAATTGGGTATTTTCAAAATATACAGTGTGGTATATGCTACCCTGTGGAAATCAAATTTCGTAGAACTTAAATTATTGGATTTTTTGTGTTAAATAAAACGTTTGTTTTAGGGTTTCATAGGTTTCTTCCATCCGGAAGGCAATAGACTCGAGAAATAGCTTATGATTAAATCTCGTAGCACAGCAGGCACTAAAGAATTGTTCCTATGTGCTATCGAACGCCAGATACATGTTATACCTCGGGGACCCTAGAAGAGAAGGTCAACAATACTGGACTTCATTCATGTGCATGTGCGGAATTTCCTCTGCCGATTCTTTCATTGTCTAAATTGTATCATATCTCTCAAAAAGATGAATGATTCCACGGATGGCTGGCTTCCCAGTTTCGCACAAGTTTCTGGAGATATAACGGAAATTTTCGAGCAGCGTTTTCCAAAACAATTGGAAACTGGTGCATACGGCCGACGAAAGAATAGGAAAAATCAATTCATACTTATTGTCACAGAGGAAGCTCATTTTTTGTGTAGCCATGCTCTGTACCAACGAATTTATCATCGATTGCTTTGTTGTGTACATTTGACAGTAGCTTTGATATTGACATAATAGAAAGAATTCTAATATATCCGTAGCAATACAAGCAGTATTATCGGGGTCCCGAGACTATGTGCTGGGATGAATAGATTGGCAATACGGACATCTGAACACGTGGAAATTTATCTCTGGATTCTACTCGAGTAGCTTTCTACATCAAAAAGGAAGGCATAATGTGGTATTTCTTGCGTCATCGTCCCACTGCAGTCAAAAAAAGGACAAAAAACAGGCCAACAAGAAGCAAACAGCTGCAAAACATGGGATAGAGGCCCAAATTTGAATCTAGTATTTCTACTCAGCGGTCCGAACTTCCCTATTCAAATGAGCTTGCATTCAATTTCTTGCCCATTGCCTGACAGGCAAGTGCATTCGTATCGCCGCTATAAGCTCTAAATATTCTCTTACGAATTTCGTTGTCTGTATTCAATTAGAATACGACCGGTAATGAAAAATCCAACGATTTGATTGTAGAATCCAGCTGATAACGATTACAAAGTTGAAACGGCACGTAAATATGCAAATGGATAAAATACCGGAAATTCAGTCCATAGCCGTGCCACAGTAACCTCAATCACGTGAATTCGATGATCTTCCAAGAATAAATCCGCCTGTCAAAGAGTCAACGAGTATTCTTAAGTCAAATGGATAGTCTCCTCAAAACTGCCTATGAACCTATGCAATTTCAAAAATTTAACGGATTTGATTCGGCGTATCAATCAGGAATGGCAGGATTCATAGTACAAATCGGTCAGAAACAGTCTGAAGTTGCGCTCAACATCATTCACAATCTCATTGAATTCGAATTCTGCAGGCCTTTATGGGATTTCAATCCTGTCAATCGGCGGGAAATATCATCCGTGGATTCAATCAACAGTCAACAATACATTGCTGTTGCATTAAACACGAATGGGATGCGTATGATCCATTGGCGATACATTCTGGAAGAACAGGGAAACGTTCCAGAACGATGGCGTAGAAGGATTCCTCAAGCGGATTATTTATCAGCTATCATCTTGAAATTTGATACTCAACAAGTTTTAGAACACGAACATGTTCCCGCGAAACATCGAGGTATCGATGATAGTACCGAGAATCTGTCTGAATTTATTTCCTATGTCAAGGGAAAAATAATTTATTTCTTAGCTCAACTCAGATACATATCGATGGAAAGAGTTTTCCTTCTGAGCTTTCAATTTTTTGTAACAATGCTTATATGGAATGTACTAATTGTGATTATAAAACTGATCAGGATTTGCCCTAGAGAGTACTACGAAAATGCAACCCATATCTAAAGAATTACTGCGAGAGACATGCGATGCTGACATTTAACTACTTCTAATCGATAGATTTTGCGATGTATCGTATGCATTAAAGAAAGATCATTTGTTTAGTCTTGTGCCAATCGATGCCTGAATGTGTGACGTATGTAGATTAGGTAGTACTTTTAGCGAGATATTCCCATCCCTTTCATGCATGGTTTGTTTGCTATCAGTCAATTTCAACATTTACAAAACGAAAAAGCAGCTAACCGACGACGTGTGACTGAAGCATGCAGCGGGTTTCGAATACCTTTAGAATTCCTTTCAGTAAGTGATTTGCACAATCCCTATCTTGCATTAAATGTAACAAGTAGTTTATGGATAACAAAAAATTTTAAAGGAGTTACCATGGGCGGTACTGCTGTGGACACACTGGGGATGCTACCGAAGTTTGGTCCTATCAAAGAATCATTTGGCTTAGTCAGCAGGATGTGAAATCAGAAATATTTAATGCTAACACCTCATTTACATCTGTTTGTAGACGCTTTCATGGTTGCCGCTGGCAAGCCATACGATATTGCTAGACTTGATGTGCAGCTCAAACGTTTCAGTAGGAGAATAGCGAAAGCTCTCTTGAGAGCTTTTTCCATCTAGAGTAAGAGGTTCATGCCCACGCGTACGATGTCGCTCGCTTTCTATTTCCTTGTTTCAAGTACGATGTACCTGCGATCTATGTTCCCATACAGGATATAACGGATCAGGCGAGGATAGCAATCCAGCGCTTAAAGGAAAAAAATCGAACTTTGGAAATATACTGGAGGAAATTGATGTCCTAAGGATTTCCGTTGATTTCGAAATGCACGGTCGTACGGGATAAGCTTTGATTTATTGAGGACTTGATGGCAGAGAACTCTTCGCCGTAGTATCCTAACACACATACTTATAAAATCATAAATTTTGGGGCATTGGCAATGCTTGTAATTTCGTCGCACAAAATTTGTATCCCAACTCTTTTATTTTTCATATACCATACAATCCTCGAACGGTTGAACTTTATCCTAATTTCTATAGATCTACGCATTGCTGGAATGTTCTCACTATGTAAGCATCAGAACCCCTCGATTTCTTTTCTTGCTTAATAGTCAACTTTTACGGATTCGTTTGGATGAAATTCAAAGGCGAGATCATCTGTGATTTCTCATCGGGCGAAGATTCACTTATTCATTACTTGCCCACATGAAGGTAATGATACAGGAGGAGTGAAAATTGCCGGCATGTGCTGTGATGTATATTTCGCAGACGCGAGAAACACGTACTACACAACTTGTATCAGATTTGATACGTCCACTATCGGATGAAAGAAGCATTGAACAATTTCAGAAAAGTAATTCTCTTACTTATAGCTACAAG
>JAAUYH010063946.1_pt1 | contig 11576 bp, 7 predicted proteins | sample 7278061 | NCBI WGS metagenome assembly JAAUYH01 (sample SAMN14350203, study PRJNA611818) | marine sediment metagenome | isolation source: surface marine sediment (0.6m) | place: French Polynesia: Moorea | collected 2018-08 | reverse complement strand
ATTTAAATGACATTAACAGCATTACATTTATTTTTCAGTTTCCTACTCCAATTAATATTGAATGTATAGTCATTCCAAATAGAAACCATATGGGTTTAATTTGTAGAGGCGAAAGGCCTTTCGCCCCTACCCATTAAACCCATATGGTTTCTATTTGGAATGACTATACATTCAATATTAATTGGAGTAGGAAACTGAAAAATAAATGTAATGCTGTTAATGTCATTTAAATGCGTCTAATCCTCTCCTAAGAAACAACATGTTTCTTTGCCTCCATAACGAGCGATCACTGCTCGTGGAACGCTTCTGTCAGACTCCGAAAACTTTGTAGAGACCTAGAATGCTAGATCTCTACATTGGCAACTAATCTTAAAGCCTAAATTTCTACTTCAAAAGCAGGTCCCTCTTCAATAAAAGTACTAGCAAATTCATTGCGAATCGCCTCAGCTTCTGCGCCTGTGGCATAGAGATAATTATTCGGACTATTGAGATTGCGGAAACGAGAAAACAATGTCGCTTCCTCTACTCCTACACCATAGACAGAAAATGCTCGACCTTCTTCGGTAAAAACATTAGCCAGATTGGGATCGTTATTAATACTATTACGCTCATCTTCTCCCACATAAAGATAAGTTCCTTGAGAACTGCGAAAACGATATAAATCAATCAAATTATCTTGTGATTGGGCAGATACCTTGAAAGCAAAACCTTCTTCGGTAAAAGTATCAGCAAAATTTGCTCGAATATTCTCAGCTTCTGCCTCACCAGCATATAGATAAGATGATTGTCCATCGATAGTCCTACGAAAACGGAAGATATTGGTATCAAAATCAGAAACTTCTGCCTGATAAACAGTAGTGGTATTGCTGGTTTCATTAGTAACTACTAACAAAGGTTCTCCGTTTGGACTATCATCCGCCGAGATAAAAGTTAATCCTTCAGGAGCAATATCGATCGCGTTACCATTTTCATCAGTAGGATTAACATAATCGACAAATTCCGCGTTAGCGGGGTCGGAAATATCATATATCATTACCCCACCAATTCTTTCCAAACCAATGAAAGCATAGGGGATATTATCGACTTCTCCGATTACAATACCCTCTGGTTCAATTCCTTTGGCATCACTGCGAGAATCAAAAGAATCAATTGTCCCTTCAGAGTTAAATAAATCGGGGAACAGTTGACTGGTGAGAGTTTCAAACTCATCTCCACTATCAAAAACCAGATTTCCTCGACTATCCCAGATCGTAAAAGATCGGCCACCATAGGCAAATAATTGGTCGTAGTCACCATCACCATCGAGATCTCCGTCAATCGCAGAAACTTCTAAACGGCCTAAAACCGTATCTTGTTGTAATTCTGCTGCATTGGGAAAGGCTGTAGGATCTAAAGTTATATCGGCAATCCGCACATCCTCATCTCTGGCATCACCTTCATTAGCTGTGACATAAAAAGTTTCGCCTTCAACTTGATAGCTAGCTACAGCATCAGGTTGAAACAAACCAAAAATAGGATAGTTTTGTAAATTAATAACCCCATCTTCATCACTAGCATCCAACAATAGAGGATCAAATTCAATAATGCCTAAAACAGTTTGAACCGGATCGGGATTAAAAGGAACGGAACCATCAATGGGTATTTCTTCATCCAATAAACCAAAGTCATTGTCGTTGATAACCGCTAAAGAGCCATCCTCCAGTAAAGCTAATCCTTCTGGCTTATCCCCTGCTACATAACCAATAGAAGGCAGATTGAGAATTTTGGTTTTGGTAACGGCATTCACTCCCATTGCTAGAAGCTCGTCAGCAGTTTTCCCTTCTAAAGCATTATCCGCATCGGTAGCCGTACTAACATCCGTACCTAAGATATTAGTGGCACCAGTTAGATCGACTTCAAAGATAAATTTCTTCGAGTCCGAGTCAGTCCCAGAATCCCTTTCTATAACGTAAAACTTCCCATTTCCTGTATAAACCGCATCACCGATTTTATCTACTCCCGCAGAACCTTTCCTGTATAAACCGCATCACCGATTTTATCTACTCCCGCAGAACCTTCGAGAAAATAGACATATTCTCCAGTAGGCTGTCCTGTTGCAGGATCGAATTCTAAAATTCTTAAAACTTGGGAATTACGGGAATTTTGATCATTTCTGAGACCTTGTTCACTAGCTTCGGCGTTACTAAGATCGGGATTGTCAATGGGACTTTGGATAAAGGCATAAAGTCTTCCATTATCCGTATTGAGTGCCATGCCTTCAAAACCACGATTAGCACGACGTTGGGCATATACTTCAGGTATGGTTTCACTACCAAAAGTACCCAGTTCTGCTCCCGCCGCCGCCGTACCAACGGGAATAAAGCGGTCTATTAATATGCCATCTTGGTTGAAGTGATAAATTGCGGGACGATATTCATCGGACAGCCAGAATGTGCCATCGGGAGCCACCACAATAGATTCCATATCGGCACCGAAAGGATCATTACCCAAAGGATTGCCATTAAGATCTACTGGTTCTTCATCAGTATAAGCTGTTCCTGGATCTCCTGCTTGGAGATTTGGTAATCCAGTGATGGGAGTTGTACCATCGGCGCGGAATAAATTAATCTGTTCGGTAATGTCAATATCGCTAGTTTCGCGATCTAAAGTAAAACGAACTAATCTAGCTTGATAATCTGGTAAAGGAAAGGGACGTTCATTTAGTCCATCACCATCTACATCCGTAGGTTCTCCATTTGGTCCTCGATCTGGTGTGGCAATAAATTGTAATTTGCCGTCTTCTGTAGTTCCTTCATAGAATAAACCAGACATTCCTCCCAATAATATTTCTTGTCCAGCAGGGGTTGTACCTAAAATTTCTCCACTTAAATCCCAAGGATATTGAGTTAATTGCGGAGTTCCTGGACTATAGTTTTTCGTCCCTAGAGGCTGAATTTCTGTAATTTCTCCTGCTCCAAGATCTAAAACTGCTACAGCATTATTTTCCTGTAAGGTAACGTAAGCAGTACTGCTATCAGCGCTCACTGTAATAAATTCTGGTTCGGCATCTTCGGCGAGGGTTTTATCAGCAAAAATCCGCACCCCACGACTGCGTAACTGTTGCGATAAACCATCAAATGCCTCAAATCCTGCGGTGGTAACTGTGGCATTTCCTACGCCTCCAGAAAGATCGATAATGCTGATGGAACCGACCGGATCGTTATCGCCTTCTGGTTCTCCTTCATTAGCGACTAATACTTTGGTGCCATCTGGGGTGAATGTCACCATGTCGGGTAAAGCACCGACGGTTACTTGTCCCAGAAGAGTTCCTGCAACATCAAAAAAAGCCACTATTCCTGGATCTTGTTCTGGATCGCTTGCCACTGCCACAGCGAGAATGCCATCGTTCACGGCAACACTGTTAACTCCTGCACCAACAGGATTGATATCAATAGAAGAAACTAAAACAGGATTAGTCGGGTCTGCTAAGTTAAGAATATCGATCGCGTTAGCAAAAGCATTAACCACAAATAAGCTTTGACTGCCTGGATCATAAGCAGAAATTTCTGCCCCACCTTCTTCCCCTTCAGGAATTTCTACTTGATATCTGCCGAGGACATTAAGAGTATCTAGAGCCATAAATTGTTAATTCTCCTGCAATTTTTTTTTGAATGATGTTAGGTTAATTGGGGAAAAATAGAGTGAAAAAAATCCCCAAGAACTTACTCTTGAAAGCTGTCGTTATACTGGGGTTATGACTAAAAATCGGAATTGCATCACCTCAGTATAATCGGTTCAAAGAGCAGAAGCGATAATTGTATTTGATTTTGGACGATCTACTTTGCTCCAACAAGTCGTTATTGTATGACAATCAACCACAATTTGCATTAAAGGTTAAGAAACCGCCAAAAAATTAAATTGCTGTAATCTTTGGCTATGGCAAAATTTGCTTGATAATTATTTTTTGTTTAAGTTAAAATTGGTTAAAAAATGATTATTTAATAGTTAATTTTAAGTTAAAATAGCAATATCAAATAGTCTCAACTTCTAATTGTTAGATTCAGTTTTCTTGATATCCAAGGTTGGTGAATAAAGTGGAGTTGTCAATTCCAGAATATTTTTCCAACGTGCGATATGCTCTAAACGCTTTATTATTTGCTTTGCGCGTTGTTGAGTGTATCCTTGCGTATCTGGTACTTCCGGAACAGGTGCTACTAATGGTTGATGATCGCCGGGTTGCGTAATCCAGTATTGACCTTTATCAGCTTCTAAATAATAATCTAGATTCTCTTGTGAATCTGCTTCCTAGAAACTTCTTGTCACATTTTTTAAATACTCTAAGAGCTATGTTTTGACCTGCTTCATCCCCCTTAAAAGATACCTTCAAGTTTGGTAAGGGAACATCGCTAATAACCCCCCAATAAGCTTTTTCCCGAGATAATTCGATTTTCTTCTCCTCAAGCAGTTGCACTTTGCTAGCTTCAGTCATGACTTGGGTAACTTCAGCGTTACAAATTGCTTTGTTAATTTCTTGTAACTCTTCTAACTTAGTTCCTTGAGGGAAAATTGCGAGGGAAGTCTTTCCTTCAGATATTGGGCGAATACCATGCAAAAGACCACCGTTAATTACCCAACTGCGATGCTCTTGTTCGTTATAAGTCAAAGTAAAGTAATTTATACATTCACCTGCTGCACCTCCCAAGAAAGTTTGTCTTAAATCCTCTGCTGGCGCTTCTATCTGTGGTGACTGGTCTGAAAATTTACCAGTTATCAAAGTATTAATATCTTGGATTAAATTTGTATAGGATAAACCACCACTAGTACGTTGCAATGATTGGGTTAGGAAGTAAGAAAAAGAACCCCTCCTTATACCATCTTCACCTGTATACTCTTTTGCCGTTTGATGAGAACGACAAGCAGCAATTGCTACATGTCTGGGTGGCTGATAACCGTCACTCAAGCGGTAGTTCAGCCATTCTTGGTCAAAAAGAAAGTCTTTTAAATCTCTTCCCTTGCCATCCGGATTTGTTTGACGTTCGACAACATCAGGGTCTCTTGTCGCAGTACCGGAGTGACAAGAATCCAAAACAATTAGGATATGGGGGTTTTTTTTTGCTACTTGCTCAATTAAAAAGCTTAATTCTTTATCTGCTAAATCTCGACCTTCTGATGTACGGCTGTCGTAGCAAACTAAAGTTTCAAGTTTACCATCTCGTTCTTGGTTCTGAAAAAAATCTGGTGCTGTTTCGTAGGAACCATGACCAGCATAATAGAACAACACTACGTCTTGACTATCAGCCTTGCATAGATTTTTCTCAAAGCCGTCAATAATTGCTTGGCGTGTCGCCGAATCATTCGTCAGTTTCCAAGGCACATTAGAGTTTTCAACTAATTCCCACTTTCCCTTGGTAGCAATTCGGTTACGTAAATATGTTTCTATCGCTTCGATATCATTGACACAACCCTTTAAAGAACTTACTCCTCTTGAGTCAGGATGATAATTGTTGATACCAACCAGTAGGGCATAAATTTTTTTAGTCATAAAATTCTCAACAATATAAAATTTTGGTCAGATTATCTCGCTCAGACTTTGAGTGAATCTTACCACTTAAGCCTAATTGTTTTGATAGATTACGTCTGATCTTCAGGTTAGACTAAAAAGTTGAATAAAAAATCAAGTTAATAGTTACGCAAATGAAAAAATTAACTCAGATTACTGAAAAATCTCAGAAAGTTTAGGCTGATTTAGGTTCTTTGTTCTTATATAGTATGAACCTGGCTGTTTTATCTGCCATTATTTAGTAAATAATAGTTTAAAGATTAAGAATATTTCAGTTTTTCGAAACAAAAATGTAGGTTAATGTATTTTCTAAATTTGTGAAGTAATAATAGTGGCTAAACAGATAAGGATCGGCTTTGATGAAAAGAAAACTACTAAATTGGGCTTTAATATTTACTTGTATGGTAGTTCTCTGGTTAGGATTCTTGAACCATCAGCAGACTACTGGTATCACAGAAGATGCAAAGCTCATTCATCTGATAGATCGTTTAAGTTTTGGTATCGCGCCAGGAGATCTTGAAAAAGTCAAGGCTATAGGCATTGAGAATTATCTGCAATCTCAGCTCAATCCCCATGCGATCGCAAAATCTGCTCCTTTACAAAATTATTTAGCACAATTAGATACTGTTAATAAAAGTTCTATTGAATTATTTAAGAACTTTCAACAATTTAATTTCAATCGTCAACAGCGCAATGGCATAAGTCTTACGAGAGAAAAAAAGCAGAAATTACAAAAAAAAAGAGGGCAACTTAAAAGAAAAGCCGTAGAGCAAGCCCAAGATGCGCATTTAATACGTTCGATACTATCTCCCAATCAATTACAAGAGGTGATGGTAGATTTTTGGTTCAATCATTTTAATGTTATGGCAGGAAAAAAGATAATTAATTTTTGGCTAGCGGACTATGAAAATGATCTTAGAAAACATGCTTTGGGAAAATTTCGCGATTTATTAGAAGTAACGGCTCATCATCCAGCAATGTTGATTTATCTGGATAATGAACTCAATACAGATCCTAACAGTCCTGCTGCTCGCGGAAACAAAAAGGGTCTTAATGAAAACTATGCTCGTGAGCTGATGGAGCTACATACTTTGGGAGTTAATGGCGGTTACACTCAAGAGGATGTAATTGCTTTAGCGAGGATTCTTACAGGTTGGAGTGTAGATCGAACTGGTAATCATGGCGACGAAAATAATTTCCGATTTTATGAAAAACGACATGATCATCAAGATAAAGTCTTTTTGGGAAAGGTTATTAAAGGCAGTGGACTCGATGAAGGGGAGCAAGCTCTAGATATCTTAGCAACTCATCCGGCAACTGCGCGATTTATTAGTTACAAGTTGGCACAATATTTTGTGGCGGATCAACCTCCAGAGACTTTAGTAGATAAGTTGGCTAACAAGTTTCTTGCTAGTCAAGGGAATATTAAGGCAGTACTAAATGTTTTGTTTCACTCTGAAGAATTTAACGATCCTCAGTATTATGAGCAGAAGTTTAAAACTCCATATCAGTATCTAGTCTCCTTAGCTAGAGTAAGCGGGATTACATCTCCTAATCTCAAACGACTCAAAAGGATGCTTGCTCAATTATCAATGCCTATCTATAGGTGTCGGACTCCTGATGGATATAAAAATACTAAACAAGCCTGGTTAAATCCTGAAGCGATGTTAAGAAGGATCAGTTTTGCCACAGAAATTTCTCATGGAGCATTCAATAAAAAACAACCTGTGAAATCTCCGCAACTGAGGGTTACTTTGGGGAATAATTTTTCTCAAACCACTAAAGATGCGATCACTAATAGTCCTCCTCGTCTACGTTCTGCCTTAATTTTAGGCAGCCCAGAAATGATGAATAAATAATTTATAATTACTCATTAACTATGAAATGAAGAAAGTTTTTAGAAAAGGTAGCTTTGGCAACCGGAGGAATTTTAATTCCTGTAGGGAGTCAGAGTTGGGTAGCTAGGGGAGCAAATCAAGTAAAAAATCCTCAGCGTTTAGTAGTAATTTTACTTCGAGGTGCGATCGATGGTTTAAATGTTGTTGTCCCGCATCAAGAAACAGATTATTACGAAGTCAGACCGTCTATTGCTATTCCCTATCCTGAGGAACCAGAAGGCGTTATCGATCTTGATGGTTTTTTTGGGTTACATCCTGCTTTATCCGATCTTGTTCCTTTTTGGCGACGGAAGGATCTCGCCTTTATCTATAATTGTGGTTCTCCTGATCAAACCCGTTCTCATTTTGATGCTCAAGATTATATTGAAAGTGGAACACCAGGGATCAAGTCAACCCAAGATGGTTGGATGAACCGTTTGCTAGCAGTTTTACCTGCAGATAGACTTACCCAGGCTCTGAATGTTGGGATTACAACTCCGAGAATTTTACAAGGAAAAATGGCAGTAGCCAATCTCCGTCCAGGAAAAAATTCGCTCCGTAAGTTACCAATAGATCGACCTCCTATACATCAGGCTTTTGCTCGCTTATATAGTGATGATAGCGATCTCGCTCAAGCTTATCGAAAAGGAGTTGAAGCCAGGAATATCATAATGGCAGAACTTAAGCAAGAAATGCTCTCTGCTTCGGGAAATGCAACTTCGGTTAACGGTTTCGTTGATGATGCGAAAGATGTTGGTAAGTTGATGCATAGTGATGCGCGGACTCAATTAGCCTTTATGAATATTGGGGGTTGGGATAGTCATGTGGGAGAAAAAAATATTTTGAAACGTTCTTTACCTCATCTGGGAAAGGGTTTAGCGACTTTGGTCCAGGAATTAGATGATGTTTATGCCAATACTGTGATTTTAGTGATCTCGGAGTTTGGTCGCACCGTAAAAGAGAATGGCAATCAAGGTACTGATCACGGACATGGCAATGTGATGTGGTTATTAGGAGGAGGAGTTCGTGGTGGGCAGATTTATGGGAAATGGGAAGGTTTATGAAATTCCGTTTTGCATGAAGGTCGAGATCTACCTGTTACTACAGATTTTAGAGAAGCGATCGCATCAATCCTTTTAAATCATATCTCAATTTCCCAAAGTGAACTAGGAAATATTTTCCCTGGATATCAATTTCAGAATAGTCTCCATTTGATTAAGTAATAAGTAATAAGTAATAAATCTTGATTGGACAATTATCAATTATAAATCGCTTGTCCACATACTTTTATCTTCATCTTGATAAAATCTATATAGGAATGGTTCATCTTTAAAAAAATGCTCATCTGAGACATGATGAATAATTTTTTTTGTTACAAGATTTTGACCAATTATTACTGCTTTTTCTCGGGTGATGTTTAAATATTCTACGAGCCAATCTACTGCTTCATTTCCTAGAAAACAATGGTGATGTAGTTTTAATTTGTGGCGACGAGTTTTAATTTTTAAGCCATCTTTATCTCGCATTTTAGAAACAATATATTTGGTATCTAAAAGTTTAGATTTACTTTTTGTACTAGGCTCTGAAGTAGCTGGGATTAAATCTTTTCCTGTATTCCCTGTTTGATTATCTGTTAACTGATAACGATCATCATACATCCAAATCCCGACAACGTCTTTTTCTTTTACCATTAAGGTAGCTGCTTGTACTTCTTCGTTATCTAAAAAATTTTCTCTATATTCTTTGATGGCAGTTTCTAATTCATCTAAGCCATATTTGTGTACTAAAGTAAATAAACGATCATTGTAAATCAAGCCAGGTTTATTTTTTATTTGACCTTGGATATTCGCTGTTGCTTGACAAAATTCAACATCTTGACTAGTTAGTAGCATCATTGATCGATATTCTCCTCATTAAGCTTTTGTTATACTTTAGTTCTACAAGCTATTGCTTTTATCTATAAATTTGTTTCTCTTGAAAATCTATTTGAGTAACATTAAAATTCTTCATTTACTTGGATGACTTCTGTATATTCAAACTGGTTATTACTAGGCTTAACTAGAGGGTAGTTAACTCCATACAATTTTATCCAATCTTTTTGGCAATCGGGCTTAGGAGAGTTATAGGCTAACACATATTGTTTTCCTGTGAGGTCGGCAATCTCTGTTGCTACTTCTCCTCGCCATTGAGTTTTTGTCACCAAAATAACTAGTTGATTAGCTAATTTAGGGATAGCTTTAGCGACTTGTGTTCGATATATTTGGTCTAGACTACCAAAGGGTGAGTCCATAACAATAGGAAAAGTACTACTATCTGGTCCCATAAGGGTGTTCTGTTGACTCCATTCTCGGACACGATCAATAATTCCGCCAATAAAAGAGAGACTGAGAATTTGATTTTCTCCTGTGGACGCTGCTACAGGAATTGATGTGCCTGATGTTTTCTCTACTAGAGTTAATTCGTAATTATTATTTAATTTAGGGATATAAGGAGTAAAAGAGATAGAACTAAATATTTCTCCTACTTTTTGTTCTAGAGAATCACGAAATTCCTGTTCTAAGCGAGTTCTCACTTCTATTAATCTCGTGATAGCTTCTGCGGTTGCTTGAATACGTTGCTTTGTTAATATTTGTTTACTTTCTTTAAGTTGATGTTTGTTGATTTTTATTTCTAGCTGAGATAGTTCTTGATTTTGATTAGTTAGGTTTTGTTGAATGGCTCCTTGTTCTAAAATTAATTCTTTGATTCTGTTTTCGATGAATTCTATATCTTGTTGAATTTTTTGAATATTATGGTCTGGATATCTCCGTAGTTTTCTATTTACTTTTTCTAGTTCTTGCTCTAATTTAGAAATTTCTCGATATTGATGGTTAAGATATACTTGTTTTTTGTCAAGATCTTGCCAAAGTTTTATTAAAATATCTCGATTTATTTTAATTTGTGTTTCGAGTCTAATAGTTACTTCTGCAATTTGTTGACTATCTACTTGATTGAGTATTTTTATTAGCTCTTGATATGCTGTAGTTTCAGGGGTAAGAGGTCTATTGCAAATACATTTTTCTTGTTGGATTAATTGTTCAATGAAATCTTTTCTGATACCAGTGTATATATTTTCTGACTGATGTAAATCCTTAAGTAATTTGATAAATAATTTTTGAGTCTGAGGTAAAAAAATTAGATAACTTTGTCGAGAAATTAAGTTTTTTAGTTCTTGTTTACAGGTTATTAAATTGTTCCTAGCAGATTGTTCTTGTTTGATTAATTTCTCTTTAAAATATTGTAATTTATCAGCACCATTTAATTCTTGGAGTTGATAACTTAGATTTTTTTTCTGATTATCTAATTGTTCTATTTGTTGAATAATTTTCTTGGTTTTATTTTGTGCTTTTAATATTGAATCTTCTAATTGATTTTGTGCTTTTAATAATTGCTTAGTTTCTGAGTCACCAATATTTTGTAGTTGTTGTTCTAGAACTCTCTTGGCTTTCTTTAAATGTTCTATAGCACGGTCTAAAACTTTAACTCCTAATAATTCTCTTGTGTCTTCTGCGATCGTGTTATTTTCATGATGACGAAAAAAATTATCAATTCTCTCGCCATCAAAGAAAAAATATTGATGTAAACTAGTAGGTAAAATTAGTTCAATAATATCTGCTGCTGATTCTAAAGGACTGTACCATTTACCATCATCATTGGAAACTAAAATAAATAACTTGGATTCACTAGTTTCTAGTTCCTGATTTTGTTTTTGTACTCCATAACATTTGCGTTTTAATTGATAGAGTTGATGATCGCGTTCAAACTTAATTTCTCCCCAACATTCCACGGCTGTACCAATAGGTGATTCTGCGATCGCTCTCTTATTGATTAATATTTCAGGAGCAGCAAATGCGGCTGTAAATTGTTCGTATAAAATCCAAGTGAAAGCATTGAGAATGGCAGTTTTTCCCGAACCATTATTGCCATAAATAACCGTGGTATTTTGTTGACCACAAGAGAATTTTATTTCGGGAGTTTTTCCATAGAATTGTCTAAAGTTACATAGTTGTAAAGAGATTAATCTCATTGAATCACATCTTTAATAATTTGCAAAATATCCTCATGAATATTACGAGGAGTTTTAAGATAAATTTTATCTTTTTCTAATTTTAGAACTTGTT
>JAAUYH010203585.1_pt1 | contig 11579 bp, 8 predicted proteins | sample 7278061 | NCBI WGS metagenome assembly JAAUYH01 (sample SAMN14350203, study PRJNA611818) | marine sediment metagenome | isolation source: surface marine sediment (0.6m) | place: French Polynesia: Moorea | collected 2018-08 | reverse complement strand
TACCAAATATATTTTTCTAAAACCGGTATCTGCTGGCGGTTGTTCACGTAGTGCGGGCAAGCCTTGTAGGCTCAACCGACGGTTGGACATTTTATTTATTGGAAGTCCCTTACCGTAAACAGCTTACGCCTATCACCCACATCCGATAAACAGTTATATATCCGTGGATATACTTAACTCATAACTCGGTATTTTCTACCGGCTCCGGCGTTAGAACGAGCCGCACTTTATGCCGTAGTGTACTAGTTTTACACCAAAGATTTTGGGTTTTGGCCGGTTTTTCCGACCAGTTATTGGTTTGAAAACGAGTTAATTAGTAATAAGGCTGCCGGATTTTTCCGGTTGACGCGTGCAGCGGTAGGGGCAATTTGTATTAAGTAGACCGGCGGGAAAAAACCGTGAGGGGCACCGGGACGGTGAACGCCATTAGGCGCGTTTCTCGCCAGCCTTTATTAACTAATTTTCTTCCAAAGTCTGTCGTGGAGGCCGTCCCAGCCCTCCGGGCTGGGACAAGGCTGGCGAGGACGCGCTTACAGCGAACGGTTTTTTAATGCCTATGTACTTACACGGATTAATTTAGTCTGATTATTCAGCAAAAATATCATCTACATCAGATACCGAACCATCGCCTTTAATTAAAGGTTCAGGTGCTTTTTGTTCTTGCTCTGGAGTGTTTTCTTTATCTACATTACTTTGAATAATCGCACCATTATTAACAACGCTAGGTTGTGGTGAGAAGTAAGGTAAATATTGATTATTTGGTTGTAAAAATTGAGGTTGTTCGACCCCTAAAGCTAAACGCATACAAGCACCATGTTTGTTTAAACAATCTTGAGATTCCCAGCAAGCATACCGTAACTGGGAGTGTTGATAATAACCCTTGTGATAACGAGCATAAGGTAAAAACGCAGCCATCAAAAGACTATTTACACGTTGGCGCATTTCATCTTCTGGTAAAGATTTTAAGTATTCAAATACTTCTATGGTTGCATCACCCTCATACCCTTGAAGACGTAAAGTAATATCTACACGCTTTCTACGTTTTTTATTTTCCATATTCACGTTCTAATAAATAACTAAATAACCCAAAACAGTCTAATAGTCTGTGAGATATAGATTCTTTAGTATCTAACTGAAAGTGTTCGATAAAAGTTTCCTCGATTCCTGCACCCCACAACATAGATGTCATAGGTTTTCTTAGATCTGAGGATCTGTAGTCGTTCTCGATTCTAATTTTCCCGTAGACAACATCAGTACGATATACCGGACGACAATTGAAATAACGTTCTAGTTCAGGTTCAATATGGTATGCCGCACCACCACCTATAATTACTTCATCCATTTTTTTATTAAAAGTCGAACTGATCCAACGTTCTAACTTATACCAATATTCATCAGTTGCTGTTGAGATTGCATTTGCTATATCTCTTATTTCTTTCGATCTAAGCTGGGAGTCTCTAGCGTTAGCTAAAGCATGTATTCCTTTATATGTTGCCCATTCTGGATGATAAGTTCTTTCGTAATCAGAATTATATATTTTTGATTCCGATTCATTACGAGCTTTATAAATTCCCTCTAGCAAACGTTTTCGATCTAAACCGCTGGTCATTTCTATAACCATGTCTAAGAGATTGGAAAAACCTAATAAAGGACTATCGCCAGACTCCAAACGTCCTTTTTTGAAGTAAAGTGCGGTAGTGTTCCTGTGACCGAACATTAGCACTCCTATGTCTCGCGAGCAGAATTGGTCTTTACCAAGTGTTTTTATTCTTGCTGTAGCCAGCCCTCCTCCTTCTGGGCGACATAAAAAAGATTCTAAATTAACCTTCAAAACCGTTGAGCAAAATTCAAATTCTGAAAGCATTATCTTTAATTGCTCTAGCATCCGATCGCGGTCACTGTATTCATTCCAAGGTAAAAGTAAAGCTAAATTCAACTTTAAAGCTCTTCGCTTATGGGCTTTTATCCCTAACTTTTCTACGATCAACCCTACAGCACACAATATTTTCCATAAAGCATTTTCGTACTTTATTTCTTTTATTCTGTCTTCTGGATCGAAATGGAATGCAAATTCCCCCAAAACTACCAAGCGATTATTCCAAATCACCCAAGATTCTCTGGCTGAATCTCTCACTCCTATCCAACCACGACGGTCTAGAAAATTATTTAATTTACTGTGAGGTATTTCTTCTAATTCTGGCGGCATTACGATTAAACCAGTCTTTCGATCTTTTTTACCGTGATAAATAACCTTTGTTTGCGAACTTCCGACATCTACACACATTAAAATATCCATAATTCACTATAATTTATAGCTTTTTATCTGTGTAATTAATTACATTATTTCCCGTACTAAAATTATCTGAAAATCTCCTCCACTTTCCCTAAAATCTTTTCCACTTTCCCTAAAACCTCCTCACAAATTACTAACTCTTTAGATTATTACCATTTTAATCACATAAAATATTTTTTGTATTTTCCTAAAATCTCCTCTATTTTTTCTAATATTCCCTCCAGTTTTCCTAAAATCTCCGAGAAATAGCAATTCGTTTTTTGTTTTTTAATTAATCAGAGTAAAAAAGTTCGTACCTACTACAGTCTTTTGATATATTGAAAATATTATTTGAAATTTACCTATTTAAAAACTCCAAATTAACTCAATTTCTACAAAACACAAATTTTGGAAATTTTACGAGCATAAAAATTCATGCCATACGCCATTGCAAGAATAGCAAAATTAAAAAAATCTAGCCTTGGTGGCAGTGCTATGCACACTGCGCGACAAAGAAATACTCCTAATGCCAACCTCGAAAAGGAGAATATTCGCATTATCGACACTGATTCAAATAAAAATCTTAGCGAATTAGTTCTAGACAAGATTGACCAACATCCTCAAAAACGAAAAATCGAGCGACGAGCTGTCTATTGTGTAGAATTTCTTCTTACCACATCACCCGAATTCTTTCGACCGAATGAACCTAATAACGGAGGTTTTCACCAAGATGATAAACTCTACGCTTGGAGTAACTCTTCAAAGCAATGGTTAGAAAAAGAATATGGCGACCGCATTGTTCGGGCTGAGTTACACCTCGACGAAATGACGCCCCACATACACGCTTATTTCGTCCCCTTAGATAAAGATGGTCAGCTCAGGTGTTATCATTTTTTCGATGGCAGATATAAACTGCAAAAGTTTCAAGATTCTTATCATCAAGCTGTTAAACACTTGGGTTTACAACGTGGTATCAGAGGTAGTGTTGCACAGCATGAAGATATTAAAGACTTTTACCACATTGTCAGGGAAGGTAAAGACCTTGAAATTACTCCGCTTAACGAAAACCAGATAACAAATAAAGCTGCCGATCGCGATAGAGCAGTAAAGCAGAAAATTGAGATGGAAGCTACCGCTCAACGCTTAGCTCTTGAGAATCAACAGCTGCAAAAACAAATCCAACTATTGCAAATACAAAATCAAAAATTCCACGCAACTCTTGAGCAGGAGAAAGATTTACCTCTAGAATCTGTGGCGTGGAATCTAGGTTTGTCAGAAAATAAATCAAATGGTACCTGGGAAGGACACGACCAAGCTATAACTATCAATGGTTCTAACTTTTATGACTCTAACCAAAATGAAAACAGTGGTTCTATTAAGCTGGTTACACAAGTAAATAACTGCAACTTAAGTCAAGCACTTACTTGGTTAGAGGATAGATTTGGTAAAGAAGGAATGGTGCGTTCCTTTAAAGCTAACGCTAATATCATCGCTCCGGCGCTAGCTCAAATATCTCCAGTACAAGAGTTTGAGGCACCACAACCAGTAAACTCAAATTGGCAACCTGTAAAAGATTATTTAATAAAACACCACGAATTAGATAAAAACTTTCTAACTCAATTACATCAAAAACAATGGGTATACGCAGACCAACAACAAAATGCTGTGTTCCTAATGCGTAAGCTACCTCAAGCTAATTCCGACCAAACCATTACCGGGGCAATTATACAAAATATATTCTCAGAAAAATCACTCTCATATGCCAAGGGTACACATCGCGCCATCGGATACTTTTACTTTAATGTTGGAAATCAGAGTACCGACGAAATCAACAAAGTAGTTTTATGCAATTCCCCCCTCAATGCCTTAAACCACGCCACACAAGAAAAATCCAAAAATATAAAAAACTCCGGTACTATGTACCTTACTTTAAACGACCCAACTAGCTTGCCTTTAGATTTTCTGCAAAAAATACCTCAAGTTAATGCAGTGAATAATCTTGAGATGGAAATGCAACCGGAGATAAAACAATTGTTACCGCAAATTCAATTTATCCATCCATTGCATCATTTAGAGCAAGAATTATCCTCACCAAAAAACCAAAAGCAGGTAAAGCATAATGAAAGTGATTTTGATTTTGATTTCGAATGAATTTCGAGTACTCAGGTAGAAAAAACAAAAATAATCTTAAAATTTCTACCACATATCACAAATAAACGAAGGAAGGAGTATGAGCCGAAGTTGGAAGAAGTTTGCACGCGCTGAAGCGAACAATTAGATGGGGTTTTTACCCCAACTAATTGTGGACACCGTAAAGACGGTGGGGTCTTAAACCCATTTGCTCCCCCAAAGTTGTATTTGGACGCGCCCTACGGGCGAACGATTGTACTGTTTTTATTAAACTTAATTCTTACATCTTCCTTCTTGGGAGACGCGCTACGCGTTCACGTAGTGCGTGGCAAACCCTCTTCCTTCTTCCTTGGAAGACGCGGCAAGCCGAACCGCCGTTAGCGGAGCGTTGCGTTAGCAAAAGGCGATAAATTATTGGTTAAAACATATAACTGATAAGGGCTGGGCTGGCAGTTTTGTCCATATTTCATGCAGGGCGCAATACTTACAGCTACGCGGCTTCCGCTGATTTGAGCAGGTTTTTCCAGGGGAGATTGAAAAAATTTAAATGGAACAAAAAGTTTGATTACGGAAACGCTTAATGTATAAATTTAGGAATTTGAAAAATTTTAGGAATTTTTGTAGGAATCTAGAAAAATTAGATTTTTGGGAATAATAGATTGGGTTGAAGTACTTTAGAGAGATTAAAGGCGTAAGAGGTAGTATATCTGCAATAAATAGAGAGAAAAGTTGTTCTCGCAACAAATATTCACACTGCTAGGCCTTACTCATGTAATGTTGTAGGTTCGCGCATAAGTTGAAAATTTTTTGCGCATAAAATGAAAACGAGTAGCTGTAACCCTTATTTTTTCGTGGTACGGACGTAGAAATGCCATCTGGAATGTTGCAGAAATTTTCATCTTATGTGCGAATTGTGCTGGAATTTTTCACTTTATCTGCGACAAATTTTCACTTTATGTGCGACAACATAAGCCAGAACCCCTATTCTTTCGTTAGGAAATTTTCAACTTATGTGCGAACCTAGAATGTTGTGGGTTCGCGCATAAGTTGAAAATGTCGCGTATAAAATGAAAATTTGTTGCGCATAAGATGAAAATGAATAAAAAGTATATTAAGCTACCTTCACTTCACTTTATTTAAACATAGGTAAGGCAGTTGAAGGTAGCTGGGGTTAGAAAAATTACAAATAGTGGAACCGGGAAAGTTATTGGCAAGTTTCCTAGTTTGAAGATGAGCGGTACTGTCTGGTGGGAATCGACTATTGAAAGGGATTACATTTATTTATTAGAGATTGACCCGACAGTAAAATCTTACAAAAGCCAACCCTTCAAGTTAACTTACCTTCATGCTGGTAAAACCAGAACTTATACCCCAGATTTTTGGGTCATTAGACCCCGATGTCAGCAGGTTGTAGAAGTAAAACCAGAAAGTAAAGTTAAGGATTCTTCCTATCTTGAGTTGTGGAGGCATATTATTCCTAATTGTAGAGATATGGGTATGGAGTTTGTGGTTGTCACCGATGTGATGATTAGGAAGCAACCACAGCTAGATAATATAAAGTTGCTTTACAAGTATGCTCGTAATCCGTTGAATTTACAACAAATAATTGAATGTCAACGTTATTTTGCACATAGAGAACCAACACCTTTAAAAGTTGTGTCTCTTGAATTGGAGCCAAAAGGAATATCTTTAAATATCTTATTTAAACTCCTGTACGTTGGTATTCTTTCTACAGATTTAATGCAACCTATCAATATGGCAAGTCTAATTCAACTATCCGAATTTAAAAGTGATATCACAACTTTAATTATCTAATAAATGAAAAGGATTCAATTCAAGAAAGGACTGCATTTTTGGCTACAAGGGCGTGAATACTTTATCGAGCGATGTTTAAAAGGAGATGAATTTCAGATATGTTGTGTTGTGACTTCCGTCAAATCTAAAATCAAATATTCTACTTTGATTAATTTTTTGTTTCAGGGAGAGTTAGAAATTGAGGCGACATTACTAGAAAACGAGGGAGAGAAAAACTTTGATTATCTTAAAACAGATTTTACCCAAATAGAGTCAAAACTTCGTTTAGAAGCCAAAAGAAGGTATCACTATGTCAACTACTTTTTCTCGTTAGATTTAACTCAAAGAACTCCGGCATTCCTTCAACCCATTATTGAAGAAATTGCGCTTAAAATTAATGACTCTAAGCCTCCTTCTTGGCTAACACTTTACCGTTGGCTTTCTACTTATGAAGCATCTGGTTATGATATTCGTGCACTAGTTCCTAGACACAAGCATAAAGGGAATTATTGTGCCAGGCTTCATCCCCATGTTTTGAAGGTAATACAACAAGCCATTAAAACCATTTACTTTAATCGGTCAAGACCTGATGTTGCCGATGTTTGTGAAGAAGTTTTACGCCTTCTGACTCATGAAAATGAGCATCGAGCGGCTATAGGTATGACTCAGTTAGAAATTCCACATCGCTCAACCATTTATAGATTTGTCTCTAAATTAGAGCCAGAAGTAGTAGCACAGGAGCGCTATGGAAAAAGGATAGCGAATCAAATGTATAGTCCGGTGCTTAAAGGTCCACGCCCTACGCGCCCTTTAGAAAGAGTAGAAATTGACCACACCAAACTGCCGCTATTTGTCGTGGATACCCAAACTCGGATGCCTATTGGTACTCCTTGGTTAACTTCTGCCGTAGATAAATATTCGCGCTGTTATGTAGAATCCACGTCGTAGAAAGATTTGTGTGACTAGCTCTTGGCATAATATTCTACAATGTAACGCCACTAAAATTAATTTTTCTGTTCCATAACAGCTTTTGCTTCTCGCCAAAACATTAACTGATATTGAGCAGGTAGATCATCTCTGACAACTCTGACCATTAATTTGCCATTTTGTGTTGGCAAGTAATTTTTGGGGAGATTTTGACAAAAGCCAATTTCAATCGCTTCACTGTACCAACGGTCAAATTCATCATCTAATTTTGTAGCTTGTTGAGTGGGAACATTAGGTTGTGCCTCATCACGGATCATTGCCAGAAGACAAGCCCCAGGATTATTGACAACGTTTACGCTGCGGTATTGCTCGAATGCTTTAATCGCAAGTTCAACAATGTTAGGGTCATGCTTGTTTATCTCTTGTTGCAACCGAACTCCAAGCTTAATACCCATCTGTTGAATTGATTGAACAATTGCTTGTGGTACGTTGTCATTGCCAGTGTTAGAAGCTCGATGTGGCTTAGTTTGAATCGGAACGACTTTTGGATTATGGGATGTTTGGGTCAATTTGAGTATTTGCGCCCGTAAACGCTCACACTCCGAGCGTAGCTCGAATATCTCAGCAACATGACCTCTAAGCACCTGGTTTTGATGTTTTAACTCCTGATTTTGCGCTTCCAGTTCTCGAATCCGTTGTTTTGAAACTTGATGAAGTGTTTTGAGACTGTGTGGTCCGGGTTGTTTTTTCTCTAGTTCCTTGTGGTGGGTTGTTTTGTGATTTTGCAAATCGTGGATGTAAGCCTTGAGTTCGGGCCATTTGTAGAGGTAGGAAACAGAACAACCTGCGATTTGTGCGATGTTAGGGAAAGTGAGAGGTTGACCGCTATTTTGTAGATGTTGGATAGCACACAATACTTGTTCTCTTTTCTTCTGTTTGCGTTGCTTTTGAGCTTGAACAAGTACGGCAGTTTGTTTTTCTCGATCGAGTTTTTTATTCATTTGCCAACCTCAATAGTTCATTTAACCATTTATCCATGGCTTCAATAGTTGTTTTAGCTTCTTCATAAGCAAGTTCTGCTCCTATTGCTTGAGCTTTTTGCATTCGTTGTTGCTCTGCTGAATATTGACGCTGATAGAGGGGCAGTTTTTCTGTACTGGGACGAAAACTGCTACAGCCATAGCACTTGGGATAAAGATTATAAGGACAGGGAGTTTTTGGGTCGAGACTGCAGTGACCATAAACGACTAACCTTGGGGCAATTTCCATGTCAAGTTCATGGGCTTTAGGATTCTTCAATAAACTTTCTGGTAAACTCTGCCAAGGGAGAAAACGGTTGTCAGGATTCATTAGTAAAGCCTGAAAGGGCAAGTCTACAGAGGCGACCTGCTCCCTTGTAGGTGGAGTATAGTGAACGAATGTGGTAGAACTTCTAACATGGTCAGCATAAAGTTGGGCAGCTTCAATACCATGTTTAGCTCGAACTTCTTGTAAACGACTCGAACGGGTAATCCTGCCAGTGAAAAGAGGAGGTTGACCATTAGCATCACGGATATCTTCTTGCTCTATAAGCCAGCGAATGATACGAACCATTGGATTATTTTTTACATCTACTCTAGGGGGTTTTGGTAAAGGTTTCATATTGGGAAAATCTGGGTAAGAAAGCTTTCTTATCACCCGAAAATGGCAGAAAAGATAGGAATAATCCGGTGCAAAAGTTTGTTGTATCCAATTTTGTTGTTCTTCAATGATCTGTCTGATTTCACGGGTAGCAGGTAGTTGATGCCAACGATTTACTTTGTGTTGGTAAAACTTGATATACCACTTGCCGTCTTCTTCTACTAAACAGTCAAAAGCTATTTGACAGATATCCCCTGTACGAGCAGCCGTATATTCTTGTACTAAATAATGACGAGCAATTGGAGCAGGGATCTTATTTAAGTTTTGTTTGATTGCTTTGCGTGTGATTTCATCTAGCCAGTCAACATCATCCTTTCTAATTTTGGGAAAATCGCGACGACGAAGCAGGTATGATGTGTTCAAATCCAACCAGTCAAAAAAGTTTTTTAAATCAGATAGCTTTTTGTGGAATGTACTTGTTTTGTTAGTCTGACAAAGATCGAAAAAAGACAATATTATTTCCCGAGTAATATCGTGGGAATGTTGTAATTTTCGTTGCTCTACAATCAGACCAAATTGGCGCAGAGTTATCTGGGAGTTTATAATGTTCGTAACAGACTTATAAACTTTGCTTGAGAGCAAAGAATAAAAATATTTCTTTAAGACTAAGCGATACCACTGAGATTTAATAGTGGTAAAGTTGAGAGTTTGTGCAGTAGGATTTTGATAGAAATGTCGTAAATCCCAAATGTCCTCTTCAAAGGAAAAGGGTAAGAGCTGATTGTGACTACCAACCCAGCTAGAAGAATCTTTTGAATCAGGGTTGAAGCATATGCGGCAGAAGTAGCATTTGTAAGGGCTAATTTGATGTTCTATCCGATAAATCCATCCTTTATATCCATCCGGTCCCAATTGAGTGCAGAGGGGATTTGGGCAAGTTATATTGGATGCGTAGTTAAAAATTTGAGCTGGAACTTTACAAGTAAGATTAGTGTTTTTGCGACAAGACTTACACTTTAAAGCAAGATTACACATTAGATTCTTCTGGTGGATAAAGTATTTGAGTTGTCCCGATTGACAACGTGGACAACTAAATTCCCCTTGATATTCTTGTTTCCAGTTAATTTGTAATCTGCCATCAAGAGTTGGGTGAGTTGAAATTGGTGGATGTTTACGCTCAACACCAGGAACCTTACAAGTTAGGCGAATCTCTTTTCTACAAGAGTTACACCTAATACTAAACTTACAAGTAGCATTTTGACGATATTGGAATGCTGTAAATCTACCTGTTTGGCAATGAGGACAACGAAATTCGTCATGATATTCCCGTTTCCAGTCTACGAATAGAGGTTGGTGTAGAGTTGGGTGTATAGAGATAGCTGGATACCTACGTGCTCCCATTAGCGTCATCTTCTATAAAATTTTCTAGTTCTCTCAAGCCTTGCAAACGGTTGTTTAGTAGCTGTAATAAACGTTGGATTTCAGTTACCCGCCTTTGTTTTTCTGCAATCTGAGCTTGTTCTAAGTCTTGTTCTAAATTTTTGATGTCAGCTTCTAAGGATAGCTTGTCAAATAAAGTGACCCGATGGTGAATGCAGCCCAAACAAGCGTAGCGATACTGACAGTCTCCTAGCATCGTAGGACGGTGACATTCTCCTAGGGGAGTGCTAACTTTGAGTAAGTCAGCCAATCTTTCATATCGCAGTTTTTTGGGTTTGATTGTGGTAATTCGACCGTACATATCCACATAACCTTTAGTTTGAGCTTCTTTCTCTAACCGAACAAGGGAATGTTGACGATAATGAGGCAACATATCCAAAGAGCTATGACCCAGAACGGCTGCTATGTATTCATCTTCTGCTTCACAATGAGCCATAATACTAGCCTTAGTGCGACGGAACATATGGCTGGTTAAGTAGAATTTATTGGCATATTTGTCTTTTAAACAAGCTACTTGACTAAAACTTTTTAACCATTCACATATAGATGAATAAGTGATCGCTTGTGGGATATAGACTGGTTCTACTTGAAATCTCCCTCCTGCTTTAGCGCCATCCATTAGTGCAGCAGAAGTTTTGCAGAACAAATTTTCAAAATCGCAATTATCACCGAATTGATTGTTTAAGAACCGCTGTTGTTCTTGGACTAATTGGGCTACTAATGGATGAATTTGAGAGAATCGCCAGTGTTTACGTTTTTGTACCCAACGTAACAAAAACCAATGATTACCTTCAAACTTAAGGCATTGGCGTGGCATCGTTAACATTTCTCCAATTCGACACCCCAACACCAATTGCAACCGAAATAATCTTTCTAGAGTTGGTGGAAATAGGTCAAACTTCTCGTAGACTTGATACAACACTTCTTCTGGAATTGTCTCGATTTTTGGGTGAGATTGTTTGACTTTACGAGGAGTATATGAAAGTTTGAGCCATTGTTCTTCTGCCCATAGTTTGGTTGCATAGAGTATAGTTGTCCTTCTGTATCTACTATTACTCTGGCTTATAAACTGTTGCAAAAGCGGGTCAGTCACAGTTTGAGGTTGGGTACATCCAACTTCTAGTAAAAAATTATCCAACTGCTTTAAAATATTCACTATGAGTGCTACTCGACCTAGTGAGTGACCTTCTCTGATTGCTGCTTTGGCTGTTAGCTTTGCCAACAGTTTTAGCCATGGCAAAGTAAACTTTGTGAAGTAAAGATAGTGATTTCCACGAATTCGGCATTAGACCCGTCCTAAAATTCGCAAGCCAATGTTTACAAGGCTTTGAGACAAATCCTTGCAGATTACCTTTTAACGTAAAAACTAGAGTTTGATACAGTTACTGATAGTTTA
>JAAUYH010101507.1_pt1 | contig 11579 bp, 5 predicted proteins | sample 7278061 | NCBI WGS metagenome assembly JAAUYH01 (sample SAMN14350203, study PRJNA611818) | marine sediment metagenome | isolation source: surface marine sediment (0.6m) | place: French Polynesia: Moorea | collected 2018-08 | reverse complement strand
TCATGAAACTTCCGGAATGATAGATTAGCGGAGGAATTTCGATTGAATAAGCCGGAAGAAGATTTTAGTGCACCCTACTCCGTTCCAATCCACACTATATGGCGCGGCGCAGTGTGTCTGCAAAGGGTGGTAATGTCAATAATTTGCTGGTTTCCTTGTTTTCAGTTTCTTCAATGATTTGAATTTCATCGCCAAATATGCTCGAACGGCAGGTGAAACTGTGTCGAAAACTGTACAACCGGTACTGAAGGGCTTAGAAGCATTCCCTGCTTTTCTAGGCCTCTTATAGTTCCTACTATACATTCGTAGGAGCTGTATATCCATCAATCTTGATCTCTACCGCAAACCACCTTGCTGTAGAAGAACGACAGGCTGTTAACCGATATTAATTGATTATGACCCCACCAAAGTTACATACTTAGATTAACAAGGGCATTTTGATTCCTAAGCCAATGCAAACATGATTCTTTCTGGAATACGGGTGGTGCTACTATTCCACTTTCATTGCAATGTAAACCTTACTGAGTTCTGTAATTCACTATACTGCAGTGGAATTGGTACTAAATGAATTGAGTTATGGCCTCACCCAAAATCGCGATATCCGAAACTGAAAAATAGATTTGGAGCCACGACTGTAACTTTGACATTTTTATACTTCTGCCGATGGGCCAATAGAAGGGGAAAATATACGCGTTGTATTGCGCTCAAAAACAGCACTGTTACCTACTTTTCCAATCATGAACAAATTATATTGTGAAATTCTATCCCATAATCTTTCATTTAATGACAGGGACCTTCCAGATGGCCAGAAAGACGTAATTTGATAAATAAGTTTAGAGGTTCTCATGAAGAAGTAGAAAATATACAGTGTTACATCAACTACATTGATTTTGTTGAAGTACTTTATGCAAATTATTAGTACAGCTTCGATTCAACAGAGATACACACATTTTCGCATAAATCTCACTGAGAGAGTTTCGATTCTGATCAAGTCAGTTGCTATGCATTATGAAACTTCTCGACGTCATCTGGAACTTACTTTAGGGGCTCATCGCACATCTTCACTTTTTCTATTCAGCTCTCGAACAGAACCAATACGATGGGGACTGCTAGACATGCTCACAACGCAATTTTGATGTCGAGATACTCTCCCATATTAACGAATGGCAGATTTTCATTTTCTTTGTCGTCTTCATCTGAATATTTCCATTTTGGATGGCGTTAAAGTCTGAATACTCAGAGCAGAAACGTTTATGTCGATAGTAATGCGCCAGTAATTCCATATATCGCGTGATTTTCGTTTTTTTGAATGTTTTTGACTTGTACTGTGCTTTCGCTTGCATCCAACATGAAAAAGTATTGCATGTTTGCCGTGTTTGTTATATTTCCGCCACATGTAAAGACATGAACATTCTATTGGTTTGCCGCGCTCATTATAAAGTTGCACAATTGAAGAGATATCTCTTACTCAATTCACTAATAGAATGCTTATATGCAGTGTGCTTCCTAACTGGTGTAATTATCTGCTCGGAATAAATACATTGAAAGCTCTCACAAACATGACAATCTTTATAATGCCTACATCAGCAAGTGCAAACAAAAGGTTTGCCGGGTGCTATAGCAAATTGGACAAATTTAATCTCTTTCCAAATTTCTTACGAGAAATTTTACCTGGTAGGCATTTGAATGAGCATCCTGAGAAATTAGGACTGTACCAAGTCCTTGGTTTCGCGGACGCGGCGAGTTCCGTCGAAGTTGTTCTTGTCCCTTGCCGTTGATGAAATCTTACGATAAGCCGTCGTTTCCTTTTTTTTCGAAAGCTCTGTTGCGGACATAGGGCCTTTGTGCACGCAACGCAACTCTGTTGCGAGACCAATCATCATCACCATTCTCATATCTGTATGCTTTTTTGTAATTGGGTGAATGATTCTGAGATACTAGCTGCGCCCAATCAGTATTTCTTCTACTTGTCGAGGAAATAAATGAGTATCACGGAAAAAAGAAGTTTTATCATTAATGTGCTGTTTCCAACAGGAGAGGTGCAAACATTTTCGAAAACTTACGAATCAGGGCTATAAATACGTAATTTTAGTGTTCAAGCCCACAAAAAGAGCAATATACAACATCTTGTGACCAAAGATCCTAATTTAATCCTTTTATTCTTCCGAATCCACGAAAACACATACGAAAACACATAAATCCTGGCTTTCAAAGATCGTGTACTTTGCCGTCATAAAGGGAAACCTTCGGATTCATGCATTTTCTCGCTAAATTCTACGCCCTCTTGCTTTTGTCTGCAACTGACATTCGAAGATTCGAGATTACCACAGTCACAAATATATACATTAGGGATTTTTTGAGGAATAGAACTCCAGGTAGATCTCTCACAGTAACGAAGCATTTACGTTTTGTAAATCTAGCTTGTTTACGACACTGCTGAAAGTAACCGGAATAGATGTGTACTAGGAAGCACTGGAGAAAAGTAATGGCCTACTTACAAAAAATTTCTGTCTGTTTACTTCAGGCATATAAACGGGTAAGTGCGGCCTCAGCAGCTCGCTTGACGCTCGCTGGACATGACATTTAGAGATATTCAAGTTCTCTTTATAAGGAAATATGTTCGTAACACTGTTTCTGTGAAACTTAAAAGAGATCTGCAGTTGAGCTAAGATTCTGTTCAGTAAAAAATGTGGTTGTAAATAAAGAGGAAAGTTCCTTTTGGAACGCTTATCTCCGTGTTCTATCATTTTCCATACGCACTATAACCGGTAGGTAAATTCGGCTCAACGAATTCTGCCACTTTTGAAGAGAGGTTCGTAAGAAAAGAAAAAAGCGGTCAAAGTTTACTGTAGCAGTGTTAGATTGAAGAAAACGAAACGAAGGTCAATAGTTGATAGTCATGACCGGCGTCAAAGTCTAATCCAAAACTACTGCCACATATAGGTACTGGTTCTGTAGGAAAGAGTACTTCATGAGAGTTTGGATTTGAAAGTTATATTCAGAAAATTATGTGGTAAATAACCTTCAGATATACCCGATATATAAAATGTTAAAGTCCATTATGTAAAGCGTAAACAAGGAAAGTTATTCTGTCTAAGGCTGGATGAGGATGGTTCTGCACGCGGTGAAAGCAAGTAAAAATACGCTTTCTTCTTGGAAATCGATGAAAAGAATATACAATCATTGAAAGCATAAAATAAGCGACAATTTAACCCAGATCAAATCGTTATATTAAGCTTTTATAATGTACTCTTCCGTTCAGAATTAATCGCCCCTTTGCTATATTTATTTCTTATTGACTCTCTCCTCCTCAGAACGGGCAGAAGTCAAATTTTCATCGTTGGCTGCTTGATTCTCAATGCTCTGAACGCGTTTACACACATATAGACTCGTCAATGACCTGACCTGTGACTTTGCTGTTTGTGTCAAGATAAAAGCAGAACGTCAGGAATCGTATCCCCATGCACAGTAAAAGTTAAACTCCTTTTCATATTGCAATGTGAATTATAATTGTGTATTTATCACGATCAACTTCGGAACACAAAACGGGAAACATAATGAATTCGCATTTCAACGACATTACTTCTTCGCAGGTACCGTACCTTTTCATTTATTCCTGCAAACTGAAAGTTTTTGAATGAGTAATTTAATCTGTTAAAGCCAAGTAAGACTGTACCAACTTCCAATTTCGAAACTTGTGGTTGAATCTCAAGGGTTAGCGCAGTGAATAAAGCTACGTCCACAACATCACTGTTGTCTAGGTTGGAAGATCGGGACAACAATTGAATAAATCAGAAACTTAACGCAATGAATCAAAATGCGACTTTTCCAATAACTTCGTACAAATAATTACGCTTTCTTCGAGAGGACGGACAATTTACTGTTTGGTGGAAAAATCATCCCCCAGTGCAATATCGTAACAGTATCTGCAGTAACGTAGGAGTAGATGCAGTTTTCCGATGCATTGATGCTGTACATGGACATGCACTGTACGAGCCATGCGTTAGAGGCGATAAACATCGAACTTTGAAGAATCTGAATGTGTAGTGCAGTACAGTAAGGTGCATTACATTACCGCAAGATCCCGATCTGGCATAAAAACTGAAGATGCGACCACGAGTTTTCGAAGAAATACAGGAGAGCCGCTGTTGCCCCTGTCACAGTCTCCACCCTCCTCGTCGCATCTCACTCTCAACTGTGCGCGCACTATCGCACCCTTAAATGTACGTACACTCGGATCGTAATCTTTTCCTGTACTGTACGACGTCGCTGAGCAGCAATGCATGCTCACATACTTCGGTGTGCTAACAAGAGCATCGATTTTGTGAGCACCTTTTGGGCACGTTGCTTTTCCGTTGTAAACGCGCTGACTGCGAACGCTAACCATCATTTCTGAAAACTACTGGCTACTTCTTTGCCGAAGAGCTCTTGCCAACGTGCAACGGATTCCATCGCGACTCTATATTCCGAACTGGTGACAAACAAAGACGACAGCGAGGGCTTCTTTGTAACTACGCAACTATTCGCGACGCGCTAAATTAAGAAAACGAACAGATTGTACGCCACAACTACAGGTTGTAAAAGGTAGCAGCACTTCGATCTTAGTTGTGATTTGCGTAATGTGCTCTCTCATCCAGAATAGTTTTAGAGCGATACAGGTTGAGGTGCAGCATAATATTTCCTGACAGATAACGAGGCTCCCGTGCTGCACTTAGTGTTCACTCAAGCAACGGTAGATTCCTCAAACCATAGCAGGGTCTGAGAAAATGACGAACATTTACCATTAGGCAACGTTACTTGAATGGTGTGTGCAGCTAGAGTTATGGACAGAGAAATTTGGATCATTTTTAAAACATCCTTCGATTCTCTAACTTCTCCTGATTCTGGACAAAGGCAGTCATCCTTGCGATCGAATAAATAGAATGGAGGTTTGTCGTGATATAACAATTTTGCCATAGAGTTGACAGGGTAACGGGCGACACAAGTGTTTGCATGGTAAAAAATTATCAGTCCGAAATGAAGAAAATAAGCACCACCAGCGCACGGTGCATGTACTGTACAAATTAATATATAGTGAGATGAGAGCTCACGCCGTCTCTTGGAAAATTGATACAACAAAGTCCTTGAGGGTATAGATGGTACTCGCGCTCGTACTTTGGCATCCTTTGGCTGCAAATTATGCGGACTACAAAGTCCATATGCGGCTTGTCGTGCATTACTGAACAGTTGCGTTTCAAAATCGCCAATTTGCTTCGAAACGCAATGTAGTTCCTGTTCAAGAATTCTAATTGTCTATGTTATTGTGCCCAGAAAGTAATTCTCTTACAAGGTTATATTGAAAGATATTTACAAAGGTAATCAAACGAGAGAAAGAACAAACTTGTTATGCTGATGTTTCAACAAGTTTTGCAAATCTGCGAAAATGAATTTTCATCTTCCTTGAAAGGATTAAGCTAGCGTTCTCATAGAATTTGAGCTTATGAAAATTTTGAATCAATTGGATCAATACCCTTTCTTTCAGTAATAATTCTGAGTAAGAGAACCAGTGACGATAAGATCATTTTCAGAAATATATGAGCACTGTGCTTCGAAAGATTCTGAACCATGACTTGAACATTTTATTGATAGTAAAAAAATCCGAAGTAGGAAAAATTTTAAGACCAATACCTGCCTACCCTCACATTTATCGTTATCCTCTGTATCATTTTGGTATACGAAAACGTTTTGCATGATTTACCCCAAAATCTATTCAATTCGTTATATTATGCCTGCCAGGTGGTTACAAGAGAATGAGATCTCTTTTGTTCAACCAAGAGCAACTGCAGATTAATTTTCAAGCCCGTTTTACCGTACTAGCTTTAGTGATTGTATTTAATCAATAATTAGTTGTATATTTAAGTAAATGAACTCGTAATTATTGCTCTTTTCACGGAAAAAAGTTGAAAATATTTTCCTTCTTTTTGTTTTCAATGTTTTCGGAATAAAAATTGAATTTTTTATCTATTACCTAAGGGATTAACACAGGTACAATTCGAAAACTGCAACTCTAGGAAACCTTTAAGATATACCAAATTCAACGTATACACGGAATTATCTTCCTAACCAATTTTCTGTTTTCACACTGTAACATAGTATGTTCTCAAATTCGGACGGTGTTATGTATTCTAATTCAAGTAATTTACGTATGATTAAACGAATTAAATTACACTAAATTGCAGCAGAGAAACAGCATCAGAGCTGAGGCACTCCCCGTGTTCTAACATCGGAGCACGGAGCCACAAGGCTTGCCGGAAATATGTCGAACTCAGGTATCTCGGGCAACCTTAGTTCATTCATGACGATCAACTTCTACATAAAATCCCTTGTAGCAACTCCTGATAATGATTACGCAGTCGTTGGCCACGGGAACAAGAGTGCTCGAAATGCTCAAGCATTGATATCTATCCGATACTAACAAGATCAATGAATTTCGTTAGAAGATAAGAACGCATTGCGAAATTCGATTAAGCTCGTCGCGGAAAACTTGGTGAATCTGTAACTTTTCGAATCAGAAATGACGGTTTTTGACACTTTTCAACGAATCATGCTAAATGTAAGACTGAAGCTCGCGATGGAGTGTTTTTTACCGAGAAGACTGTTACATATTCTTGGAAAGGATAGCGGTTTAGAATTATGGTCTAGTCCTGTATAGAATGTTGTGTCTGTAAAGCAGAGGGGACGTCCTGGAAAAGGGCTAGTTCATGAGCAAGTAATAAAATAACTCGAAATGGAGCGATAAACAGAAGGATCCGACTCCAGTCACGGCAGTTCATATTCGTCCTAAAATTTACTTAACTTCTGGACTTGGCTCTTTCTGCGGTAGCATTGAATGTGCTGGCGGGTGTATTGGCCCCCCGAAATGCCTACTTTGTAGAAATTTGCCTACTGGAAATCGTTCTGCTATTTATACTACTTCTCGTAATTCAGCTTTCATAATTCACATGTGGGCAGAGTTTGAGAACTTTCCGCGTCCGTCAGAGCTCAATCACGTGAATCTCTTCAAAAATTCCAGAAAACTTCGATAAAAAATTGAAACGAACGCTTTGGGCTTCTGTAGAAAAATCCTCCTCTATTCTCGAAACCAATGCGCTCAATTGTAGATTACTATCTTACTATGCATTTTATTTAGGAGACACCTAATGGTCATTGGGTTTGGTCTCCTGCCTTTTCCCCGGATTCCTTATATTTGTACTATTGGCAAAGCTTAGTGGGTATTCAAACAGCTATGAATTTATTCTGGGAAGCTATTATTCTTTAAACGCAAAGTAAATGCGCAAGATGACGTCGAAATATTCGGTTCTATGGAATAATTTTGGTACTAGAACCAGTAACGATATGGCGGTGAAGACAATCAGCGATAGGCCCGAATCATCTGGATATGGATGGCTTGACACTGTCATGCCTCACATCATTGCAAAAGCTGTCGAAAATAACGTGGAAACTTCCGAATATCCAGCAATTTTTGTTAGCATACCTGAAGCTGTTGCTGATGCTGGCGAAGATTCCGTTGAAGCGCCTGAACTAGCGGCTGAAGTGATTGAAACTTACGATTCCGGGGACGGACAATCATTCGTACCCTAATCAGTTACGCAAGCTGTCGACGAGGTGATTTCTAAACGTGTCCAGACTTCAGAAGTCTCCCGGTGCTGTCGAACCAATTGAATTAATGGAACCAGAAGCATCTACAACCAAAACATTACCTCTTCGCACGCATAATGGGGTTGTTAGAAGATTCTAAATTGAATTTTCTTAAATGATAGCGTAGCAAGGGCTGTGTGGCCTGTCGCGGCTTTGTCTGTTGTACGGCGGACGCAAACGATCTGTGTAATTGTGACGATTGTTGTTACGAAGAGGCGTCCGTGCCCTTTCTTCGCTGCGGCGATTGTTCAGATGTTGGACGCCGTGCGGATGAGCCACGAACTGGCTGTGGTCAATATCTTGTCCTCTTACTCTGCTGATCTCCTCTTGCAGCTGGAAGCTATCATGGAGTGATTGAGGAATTTGATGATCGTGTAGTGTGTTGTGATCATCTGAGAGTAGGATTGCAGGTCCCAACTGGAGCACATGACAGCTCTGCGGAGATATCGTGTCCTGTAGTGGTCTTCTCCGAAACCTTGCGCAAGATGTGGCGCCAATTCACTAATGTGGTCTACTACCTTCTTTAGCGCGTGAGAAAGGTACTTATAATGATGTTTTCGTACGAAGGATCCTAGTTCAAACCCATCCATATCAGATGGCAGCTGAAGGTTTAGCGCCGCATCAAGGTCGCTATTTGTGAATATTCCATTCACGATAAACAGTTGGTGAGGAAGATCTGTCGTGCAGGATCTCCCAAGGCGTAGTTGAAAAATAGCGATATTTGAGCTTGGTTGAGGCACAGCTATGTTGCACAAACCTCTAAGTCTCTAACGACATTGTCTACAGAATGCTCCGCTGCTCCAGTGAATTTTGATCTCTGAAGTTCGCCTCAACGGAACACTCCTTACTTTGTTTGCACACATTCATGGTCGATGGATGCTACTAGTGCTGCAATGTATTTGCTCTCTGGTTGTATCCAGGTTCCGGTAATTCAAAATTTTTTCCCTGTCTTTGTATGTCGCGGCGTTCCTAACTATACCAGAATCAGGCACTGACGATAGGGGCAATTTATTGTTATGCAATTCGGGGCCACATATGACATTGCCACACCACACATCCTGTGTCTTGTGTTCTGAACTCCTCTCTTTCGTTGGTGCTGAGTTTTGTTTGTCTCTCGTCATGTATGCCGTTAGTGTAAATGCAGATGGCATAAAGCTATAGTAGTGCTTCGGAAAATTTGGCATGCCAGTCGCCGAGACGCCAAGAAATAGTAGTAACATGACATCGTCCGAGAACCTTGGTTCCTCGCGGTTCGCGTCTGACAATCTGACCGCGGGAATAGCGTACTCCGTTATCGATTGAATAAAGTGAATATATATGGCGTGTGCCAAAAGAACCTGAATATGGTTTTATCACATGCGAAGAATCGGGGAAAAGTATAGAATCCACAGTAGGCAACACATGCGCCACGTCCAAGGCGTCGATGTAGACAACCTCAGACCCTGCGGGAGATGGAGGACTTTCCAAAAAGCTCTTAAGTGTTCCTGTAATCTCCTCATCGTATTTGTGTTTTGAACAAACTTCAGCATCTTATATATCCGTTGTACTCCTCCACTGACAATGCAGTTTACGCGTCGGGGGTATCAATGAACGTTTTTTGCAGCCTCTCCCGCCGTTGCGGTACTGGCCTCTTCCGGAGTACCGCGCATTTCACTTGCAATTTATGAACTGTCGACAATCGCTTAAGGATATAAACACGAAAAGAATCTGGATTGTCGGCATTTTGGATCTGACACTCTTTTTAGTCAGGACGAGGCCCCGAGTCTAATTCTGTATATGACTAGGTAGCTCTAATGTAACAGTTGCATACCGCGGCGTCTGCAATCCGCAATATCGGAGACGACGAGAGCGCGTAATGTAGATAAGAGTGAATTGATAGTTGTGCGAAAATCACCTCCTCCTACGACCGCCTCCGGGACTCTGCGTTAGGACGGTTTAGCTTCCGAGTACTTGTAATTTTCGAATTATCTTCTTTCTGCACTAAGACGGTTAGTTATCGACAAAATGGATAACATTGCATTCTAATGTAGTTACAATGAATAATTCTACATGATTAATTTAAATAGAACTTCATAAGTACAAATGGGTTGCCCTAATTTCGACAGGAATTCATCAAACAAAGATGTTGTAAAATTACCTTAGGGTAGCGTGCAAGTAAAGTATATTGCGTTTCTAACTGTTGCTATTACAGGTTTTTCTCGTTCTACAGGGAGGAAACGACTTTGAGCTGCCGCCAACGTCAGAAATCTCATAGGTAAGTGCTGGATCGTGAAGAATTTTTAACTTTATTTTCCATCGACAAATCTAAAATCGATGATGCTTATCTGTTTCTGAAACATGAAGTTAAAACATACATTACCATCACAAACTAGTTAGACTAACAGCGCGATGTCATATCCGCCCTGTGTTGCGTGCAATCAATATCAATGATCTCTGCTAGCTACCTACGATTGTAAGAAGGAAGGAAAACTCCTGAATTATTAGCACACTTATGTCGAAATACTGTAAAATATTTTCAGCTACTTGCATAAAACTCCCAGTGTCGGTGGAATTAGCAAATTTCTCGTCATCCTCGAATATGATTGCTGTAATTTTTCTTCGCTTACTCAATCGCATAGAGTACAGTACTTTACATCATCTTGCAGGGCAAAAGTGCAACTTAGTGTACAGCACCGACACTGCAATTGAGCTTTTGATAAATGTGACTTACAATAAGTATGACCGCCATGCCAATCTTCGGCTATGAAGTAGTTGGTCCGGGTTACGGAACAGTATTAGTTTTGCTGTTACATGGCACAGATGAATCCAAGCTTTTCGTTACCTTTTCGTCTTTTCGGTCAAACCTCAATACAGTAAGGCATCAGAATTCTGTATCTGCACTCGTAAATTGCTGCATTTTTCCTACAAATTGAGTACCCATTTAAAGTACATTGTCAGTTAGAAACCTAAATATCTATTTTATTCATATAGAACAAAGTACTGACTAGGAATCTCAAATTCTACCAGTTTACAGATTTCCTATTGTATCACATAATCTTATTAAAAACCATTCATTGAGTGGCATAACGTATAAGTCTACTTTCTGGCTTTTGATCTTGGACCTAGAAATCCAATCTAACAAACTCTTCCGTTTTCGGGAGCAACAGAATCGAAGCAAGTCTAAACTTCTTCTTTTTTTGATTTAGGCATCTTATTTTATGGGTTGATGTCCTACTCGAGTAAATGCTTGACTGCTTTTCTCAGAAACGCTATGATCAAGTTAATATAAATTGTACTCCGTATACTGCCTTACTGTTGCTGCACGCCGCGCCGCCGGTCCGCAGGTAGAGACAGAGCGCGTCGTTCGCCTTCGACCGCCAATGAGCGGGAGGCAGGCAACCGCTGAAGTAAGTAAGTAGAGGTTGAAAACGTGTCGCCCGTCTTCTTCGCAGTAGAGCGAGGACGAGTGACCGCTGGTAGATATAGTAGGTAGGCGAGGAGGTGGGCACAACGGCCGAGGGTGCCCAGGGAACCAGAGCTGGTCGCGGGATTTATTTCGTTGGCCCGAGCCACTGTCAGCTCCTGTGTAGAAGCTTCCAGCAACTCTATTGTTTTTCGAATAATTCTTGCTAACTTCTATGACTGAACTCTAACTACTTTCTGACTGGCTGTATCAGACACTTGGCGAATGCTGAATAGCTGTAAATCAGGCTCAAAAAGGACGGGAAAAATTTCCCCGTGATATTCCTCGAAATCGATCCGAGTACGGAATACCCACCGCAGAGGCCAATCTACGACCTTGCTGGAATCGAACTCGAGACCTCGACAACCGGAATCCTGGCTTAAGCATTTTGAGAGCCGCCCACTAGGCTGCGCGTCTCTGGTCTAGTGATACTCGACCAATAGTAGTCCTGATATCCCTG
>JAAUYH010001900.1_pt1 | contig 11579 bp, 8 predicted proteins | sample 7278061 | NCBI WGS metagenome assembly JAAUYH01 (sample SAMN14350203, study PRJNA611818) | marine sediment metagenome | isolation source: surface marine sediment (0.6m) | place: French Polynesia: Moorea | collected 2018-08 | reverse complement strand
CTCGGCTACCGCTCCATCTCGGATGAAAACAATGCGGTGTGCATTTCGAATTGTACTGAGGCGATGTGCTATCACGAGCACAGTGCGTCCCGAAATAAGGCGTTCGAGGGCCCTTTGAATTGCAGCTTCGCTTTCGGAATCAAGTGCACTTGTGTATTCGTCAAGGACTAAGAGTGGTGCATCTCGAAGCAGTGCGCGAGCGATTGATATTCTTTGCCGTTGTCCACCTGACAATGCTGAGCCTTTTGTTAAATAGGTGTCGTACCCGTCGGGAAGTTCAGAAATGAAGTTGTCAGCGTTTGCCGCCACTGCGGCTGCTTTTACCTGCGCATCTGTGGCGTCAGGACAACCATAGGCAATGTTGAAGCGAACTGTGCCTTGGAATATTTCTGGGGACTGATTGACAAGTGCTATGGACCGGTAAAACTCTTGCGGGTCCAAATCGTGGATGTCAACTCCATTCAACAAAATTTGACCAGATGATGGTTTGTAAAACCTGGTGACCATTGAGGCTACTGTTGTCTTGCCAGCACCGCTTTCCCCGACAAGAGCTGTGGTTGTGCCACGCTTGATTGTTAAGCAAAGGTTGTCAATCACGGGAACTGTCGGCCGAGTTGGGTAAGAGAATGATACATTACGAAACTCGATTTCAGCGGATTCTCGAGTTGGTGGCATTTGCGCGTACGGCAACGTGCGTAAGACGGTTGGACTACTGCTTGCACGGTCGAGAAGATCGTACGTTCGGTTCAAACAACCTTGAATACTCGAGAAATCGTTCCACGTATAAACCGAGCCTATGAGACTGAATAACAGTATCCAGCAGAATGACGTAAGAGCAAGGAAACGTTTTGTGGAAAGAAATCCCATTCCGACACAATATCCACCGATTGAGTAGACTGTGATAAGAGTGACGTATATAGTGATTCTTAACATACATTCAGAATTCGCTCGTGCACGAGCAACGTCTTCTGAACGACTGAGTGCAGTGTCAAGTTCTTTCGCGAACGATTCAGATTCAATGCGTTCTCCGCCGTACGCCTTAACGGTGCGCATGGAGTCTAGGGCCTGCGTGACCGTAAACCGAACGTCTCCTTCTGCGCTGGCAAACTCGCTATCTGCGGCCATTTTTTTAACGCCGAGACGTCCAGCGGTGATGGCTAATGTTGGCATGAGCAAGACGAAAATTACTGCAGCAAGCACTGGATCTACAGTCAATGCTAGAACGGAACCCGCAATAATCTGAACAGCACAACGTAAACCGCGGTCAAAGGAGACATTGTTCCAGAGAAGGGTTCGCAGTTCGGGAATATCAGCAGTTAGAACGCGAGAAACTTTCTCACGTCGTATATCGAAAAATGATAGGTCGTTTGCAAGACATGCGCGAAACACTTTGGTTCGAAGTGAGGCAACAAGTTGGTCAACTACCTTTGTCATGAGCCTAACATAAGCGAAAGAAGCGGTAACTTCGCAAAAATAGACAAGCGCCTGTTGCAGAATGGCAATACGAAGTGGGGTCCATGATGGGGTTGCACCGGCAGTTGCGGCACTCGATAGCACAGTGTCGAGTGTTCGGGAGAAGAAAATAGGTTGTGAAACTGCTAGCATGCCAGCAATGGTACCAATTAGTAATGCTAAGGCAGCGCGGCATCGCAGCTTCGGTGGTGAATCAGCGAATCGCAGCAATGGAGAAACCTTGCTGATGGGTGTCAAAGTTGGTTCATGAACATGATTAGAGTGAGATGTAGCGACAGTGGCACTGGCAGTAGCGGTGATGCGTGCTCGACGAGGTTGCAACGAACAGTTAGATGAAATTTGAAATCCAGGACGAAACATAGTTAGCTTGAGTGGGAGACGGCTTTGTCGACATCGCAGAACAGGAACAGCTGAGACGAAGGCATAGTTCTCGGTTGGATATCGCATGTTGCAAGTAGCCGAAAAAACTCAAGCTCTGTTCTCGAACGTATTGCAGTCACCGCCGTGACCAATTTGTACGTGAGGTGTTGAGCACTTGAGCTGAATGGAATGTGGTGTATGATGCTGATCGATTTGACACCTCAACTGAATGTACAATTGGCTGGTCCATATATATATACGTATGGGTGGCAACCCATTGATTTCTACTGGGGTACTCTTCAACCAATTAATTCTTATCACTTTGAAATTCAGATTTGTTAAATTTAGATGATCGATTGCGACCATTAGGGCCTATTTCATACGTGATGCCATGTCAATCACAAAATTTGAGATACGGGTCAGGTCAAAAGGTTATACCGGTACTCCGTCGCCTCTAGGCCCTAAAATATGATTTTTTGTTTGATTTTAAATGGAGCAAGACAGGTCCAGGAGCATCGGCGGAGCATTGGATTTTGGACTAATTACGTGAGTTTCTGATTTGGACCATTGAACGGGTACAGACTGCGGTGAAGGGCAGCATTCTTAATGCTATACACATCCTACGAATTTCACGGCACCTACAGCTGCAAAACAAGATCGCTTGCCGCTAAGGATATAGAACAACCCATAATTGACATTGGTGTGACAATGAAGGCAACGATGAATCAATTAACGCTTATTTGGGTGCGCCTGTTTGTCTCAGACACAAATTCTGATCTGATTTTTCGTGGGAGATGCGCTAATATCGAAATACTGCTTGCATGGTACAGTACTTCGGAATGAAAGACTTACGGAACTTCTGGCATTTGCATCTATTCTCTACTTTAAGGCATGACCTGCACAATTGCAGAAATAGTACATGCTTCCAAATATTAGACGTTTATATTACATCATTTGCGATGTGCACTTCTTCACAACAAGATGTTCCTTTGAACGAAACTCCGAAACTTGTCTGGCTCAGTAGAGTAGATGTTCATTTTAGTTCTTACAGTCACATATTTATGTAGTTCAGAGGATCAATCATTAAGTTTCATCAACAGTATCATGTAAAATCATGCAAATCCATCAAAACTTCAGCTACAAGTCAGCGAAATATCGATATTTTAGTGATATTCTCGCAACTTCTAGACATCTCTTCTGTTAGTTCACTTTTATTCTGGACGTTTTTAGTTGGTATCTATGGTCTATAGCTCCTTATCATTCAAGTATTGTAGACCGATCAGGTCATTACTCCAACCATAATGCAAAAAAGCTAGTTAGAGTTGGAAGTTTTACATACTGAGACGTTACTTTCGGCAATACTATCGCGGAAGTTTCGATCCTCTTTTCGTAACAACTATGTTTTCCAAGATTTCATTTGAAGCAAACAGTTTTCTTACCAAATTAACAAATCATGCGCTATTGCATACAAAGGATGCAAGGTGAATAATCCCGTAATTCGTTCAATCTTTAAAATCATAGGTGCAATATTCCGATATTACCGCATCTACCTGTAAAGGGAATGAAAATGGAGACGCAAAAGAAGTATGTTTCCGACACCGTGAAATTTTACCTGCCCTAGTTGTTTCACAGGTAGTCGATGATGACGTTGAATTGTGGCAGATATTTCCCCGTCGCTAATTACTATCTACTTTTCGATTGTCCGCTACAGTTTTGGAAGGTACGTGAAAATAGCAGGTGGCCTAGACAATGTCGCAACAATTATCATGGTGTGTTTGCGATGGTGACATTGCGAGTAAAATGATTTGCGTTCATGATACCGAGATAACCAATTCTTTTGATAGCGCGATATCAGAGTATGCAAAAATATATTTCAATTCTAAGTTATTCAAATAATTTCTATTTTTATCTATTCCCACGAGCCTACAGAGCAGAGTTATTTATTTCTTTGCCAAACGCTCTGGAATAATCTATTCAATATCAGTCAAATGATTTACTGACTCACAGAAACTGTCGCTGAATGCAGTTCCTTGTCAGTAATCAAAAATTTATCCATCTTTGAAATAAAAATCAGAAGCGTAGTATGCAACCTGTATTACGCAATATTAGCTGAACTCTCGAGAATCTGTGGCAACACGCGAAGAATGGTTAACGGTAAACTTGTACGAGGCACATTCTTTTCACGTATTCCGGACACAGAACAAAAATGGAAGTGTAGATATGGTAAGACTCGAACAGTCAAAGGTACAGGCTACTCGAATTTTCGAGAGCACGTCCAGTCAGAGCACCCTGACGAGTACAAGCAACTCATTGGTACCACTACTACGCAGTCATCTTCTGTATCAAAAGTCATGCTATCTATGCTATACTCCACTAAGGCTGTTTGTATTCATGGCTGGATTGACTACGTGGTCATGGCACTGCGGCCGTTTCAATTGTTGAAAACCAGCATGTCACAAGACATATCCGTTACAAACCTATTTGCACGAAAACACTAATGATTTACTTGGAAAAATTAACAGTAAATGTGGAATCAAAGATTGCATAGGTGTTACCTTCACAGTTCTGTATTGTACTCGATGTATTGACTGACGCAGAAACCCATTATGTTGGCATGTATGCATATTTTCCTGACGGTAATGCACCAGGCTACAAACCGGAGCTACTTGCTTTCTCCACACTGGAAGAGGAAACTAGCCTAAGTGCTGATATTCCTTATGAGTTCTTCCATTTTGTATTAGACCTGTTTAATAAGACTTATGACAGTATTGTCGCATTCGTAAGTGATAACTGCTCGGCCAATAAGCTAATTTCACGAAAATTAGGTGGATACCTAGTGCGTTGTGCAAACCAACGATATGCACTCGATAAGAAAGATCTACCTATTCCCTACAGATCTATTAATGACAAAGTACGCAAAGTCATGACACGCTTTCGTTACCCCATTCCGTCGGCAAAGCTAAAAAAATTCACGCCTCTTAAATCAAAAAATCAGTAATTCTACTCGGTAGTCAATATATATAGACATGCTCAAGCGTTACGTTGAGATTCGAGATTTTCTGCCTAAGGTGAAAATCGACGCAGTGACTAAAGTACTACTAAGCCTTGCTGTGATTGGCATGGTTGACAAGGTATGTTTGTGTTTTCGCGAAATAGACACTATTACGAAAGCCCTACAATCCGAAAATTCAACTTTATCTGATGTTCCCGCTTATTTTGACGAAGTCATTGAAATATATCCGGAATTTCATGAGAGACTAGGTCCTGCAGCCTATAGTGTACTGCGTCCACACTTCGAACCAGGAATAGTTAAACTACAACAAGGACGTCCTCACGAATTATTAGCTACCGAACTAGAGGCTGTTGCAAAACTCAAGGTTACTATTCCAAGCAATTCTGAAGTCGACTTATCTACTTTGTCCCTTGCAGAGAAAGCACTGAAAAAACGTCGAATAAATCGTGAAACCGACGAGAATTACTTGGACACTAGCTTCATTCTTCCTAAATCCAATGTGTGGGAGCGGCTTTTCTCTATCGTTGGACACGCTGTTCCGGACAGACGCAAGCTTGCGCTTCCGAACAATATCGAAATGCAGATATTTCTACTCATGAACAGCGATCTGTGGTCCATTTCTAATATCAGTGCTATTGTGAACGAAACGTAGATTTGAAGTAAAGCGGAATTTGAATAATTTGGATGAATAACTCTATTTATTTATTTCACGGCTCTTTCGAAAGCCATGGAATTATGCGACCACCAGCACTATTCCATTTTTGTTTATTTCTGGCTCTCCTCAGATTATAAATAAATCGCTAATCGAATTGTTCGATACTGTGGTTTAGTGAGACAGTTCCATATGCGTTGATAACGCGTGGAGTTTGTTTTTGTCAACGAAAACTTGGTCGTCAGTCGATATCTTGGAAGTATAGGCACCTTCCGTAAGCAGTACAGAACGGAATATTGCACACAGAGTTGATAAAGAAGACATACACCGCCGTCGTCTAGAAGATCTGATTTTCAAAGGCTGTTTTTCACACCCATTAGAGAAATCCACCGTTAATATTGCGAATACTCGATGTAAAAACTTGTGAACAGTCCTCACATGAAGCAGCAAAGCCGCAATTAAGAAGAAGGCGAAAACGTCGACCGACATGTAAATCCGGTCCATTATTTTGAAACGGAGGGAGTATTAAGTATTATCAATCCATAAAACGGTTAATTCGTGAAAAGGTTGGTTAAAATAATAGCACCAACCAAGTTTTCTTTTTTTATCCATTTCAGACTGTGTGTTATTATTTGAACTCTTTTACTTACCATAATTTCAGCGGTGCATTTGGGCCGTAGGGCCGACTCTAATACTTGTTGGACTACTGTGTCGAAGCAGCACCTGAATCTGATAACCAATAATTAAACGGTACAACGTGTTTGTTTTCGTTCAATAATTTCAAGTTTATCGAATTCCTACGATTGAATAGCTTGCTAATCTGATGGGAACAAGACCAGTCGATATACGGTATTCACCTGTAGTTTAACTTTCAAAATACCCATCACTGCTCTCACTATCAATGGAGACATTGCAATACATGCCAACATTTCCAAGAGTTTTTCAGAAACTTCGGTGATCCAAGGCGAAGCATAGAATTCGTTTTCTATCCCTGAAGCTAATGAACTCTGAAAAGGCCCATTACGATTCTCGAACGTATGGTTGCTTTCGATAACAATTGACATCAAAGCTAAACTTCTTCATGAGCTTAACGATCGATTGCAAAATGGTGTCATCAAGCCATGCATGGGATGCGCTGCAATGTCACAATTCTGACTGTAATTTCGATCTCCCATGCGTCTCGATCAAACCCTCAATTAAAGCAGGAGCAAGATGCGCATAGCATTTGCCGTTGCGCCGCTCCCATGTCGCGCAGGCGTGGCACGCATAGCAAATTGCCCTACGCTACAACAAAGGCGCCATACCGTGAGGCGATTCAGCCTAGTTCGTTCGTGTGCGAATGAAGAGACGACAAACGCCCAAACTGTTAGCAAGACCGAAAAGGCGATTTCGACACCACCAAATGGTGAAGACATATCGACTCGTGCGGCGCGTGGCGTATGGCGTGTGGGATGGATAGCGTGGTGGGTGCAACTCGTTCTCACTACAGTTTCTGTGGTAATTCTCTTGTTCGCATTCGCCTTTCCGGGCGTCACCGTGAAATCGACTGCATCTGCTCCCGGTCTCATTCTAGCCGCACTCGCATCCGCCGCGTCGCTAGTAAGTTGGATATGGACGTATGTGTATACCCGTGTCGCATTACGAGTATCAAAACCGCTTTCGCGTCTCGCAAGACCTCTTCACGTTGGCGTCTTCCTCGCGCTTACTGGCACTGCGCTCGCCGCATTCGCACTACAAGCTACTGTTGGAACTCTTCTCGCACGCGTATTTACGGCGGCCGCAGGTGTGCAAACTGGTGTACAAGCCGGAGTTGTAGTTCAAGCAAGCGCCGTTCAACCCATCGATTTGTTGGTCGTGCAGGCCACTGTGAACGCGTTGTGTAGCCTTTTCGCTGGACTACTTGCTACTCTCTGGTTACAAGGACGCCTTCGTGTGTGGCAAAAAGAAGAGGCTGTTTGGAAACCTGCCTCTGACTGACCCGTTTAACTTCCCTACACTCTTCTTCTCCGTTCATATATGGTTCCATGAATAGTGTACCCACTCTTGGCATGTACCCCTCCATCTGTTATAAACGAGCCTTTTCACGAAACTTGCCCCGAACACCACACCGCTCTTGTGCCATTCCTAAACAATACTACTCTGAGTACTTTCCTGCTTCACATCAAACGACAGTGGTCTACCACATCGTTTACAATCCACGCCTGAATACTACCGTCCAACAGCCTCAACCGCCTTCTCAATTGCTTTGGGTACCAACTTCTCCGCAACATCAATTTTGAACGGTATCGGGTACTTGCACTTTGCGAACGCGTCCATAGCCGCTTGCGCCTTACTCGGCCCACACGTGACAACAGCGCGCCTTCCTCCAGGCTCAAACAACTTTGTTATGTGCTTGTCAAACACGTCCGCCATGTCATCCAAGGTCACCGATTCAACACTTTCCTCCAACGTTCTATCGGCAAGCGGACTACTTGGATGCCCAAGCGCCGCGTCTGATATCGCTCCTTGCATCACGTACTCCGGCGTGCTACGTCCAAAGTTAAGCGCGTACAGAAACGAACTTTTCGCAGTGTCAAGGTCGACACCCAAAGAATTGCCTTCCTTCTTGTCACCCAGTTTCTTTCGAATCTCTTTCACCTTGTCGACCATCGCCACCCAAGCAACATCTGGAGCTGCGGTTTCGTCGATATGTGCCTTGATGTATCCCTTCCACCGTTGGTTGCTGAGACCATATCCGTAGGCGAGGCCACTCTTTCTAATCACATCGCTCAACGGTCCTTCCATTCGACACAACAGCTCCGACAATACCATCAGAGGTCCCCAATCCTGATGTCCAGGATATACATTAGCATCAACCCGTAAATCAAAATAACTGTTCTCCGCACCAGGTATTGCGACAATAAGTGCAATATCCTTCTCGCTGTCACTACCTCTGGTTGGCAAAATTCTGCGAATAGGTAGTATATCTTCAGTCATTCCATTAGTTAGTTCAGACGAGATTCCGGATCTTTGACCTCTGTAAGAGTTCCACACACTCTTGAAACTATCGTGCCATTTCTGAGGTTGTTTCGCCCCGATTTGTACAAAAATGTCGCTGCTAGACAGCGACCGTAATGCATCCAGTGTGTCATTCAACAGTACAACAACGTGTTCACGTGCTTTCTTTGCCATTTCCGAATCCACATCCTCCGCCATTTTCGTAACCAGCGGGCGACGAGCAATCGAATTCAGAAGCTCTTGGTTCTGAAATTCGCGAATATCTTCTATGTTGCCTCTTTTACCCAGACACGGCAGCATATAAGCAACTGCAATGAGCATGAAAGACGGATCCCGAAAGTCTTCCGTCATATCAGAGTACAAATTCTTCGCAATCGTGGTGAGTCGCTCAAGTGTCACCTTTTCTTTGAACACCGCCCGTAGAACATATTTAAATGCTTCGGCGGTGTTCGAAGGCGTGCTCGTGAAGTGCATTTTCAATGACTGTTGAGCGAGCCCACTGCTGAAACCCAGGTAATTGGATGTCATTTCCGTCGCCACTGTGACACCCGAAATAATCTTGTTGTTCTCGCTGTACGATAACATAGTTCCATCCTCGAGCTCAACATCGCTGTTGAGCAGTAGGGAGGGAATAAACGGTAATACGAGACGTTGCATAGCGGTCAACTTCTCGGAGTTGAAGAATACCGTTGTGTGCACAAAATCAGTATCCAAAGAAACACTTTGTGAATAGTACTCCAGCTCCAGTGTTCGTCGCACACTATACGGAAGACGTGCGATATTCATCGCGCTGGGTTGTGGCGGGAATGCTTTCGCCGGGAACTCCACTTTGCTCAAGCTTTGTATTTGCTCCTCATTCCTTCTTCCAATGGCAACTAGGTTCGCCTTCCCATGCTTCTTAATACGCTCTTCTGCTAATTCTTCGTCTTTATCCGCGAGTGTTTCAGCAAGTGTAGAGTCGGGAGTCATGAATAGTTCGACACGCGGCGGGTCAATCAGTGTATCTTTCAACAGTTGCAACCAGAAGTCTTCTCCTTTTGTTTCAAGGATTGCTAGTCGATCCAGCGTTCCTCTCACTTGACTTCCCAACTGCAGGCTGCTAACATTGCCATAAACCACTTCGTCAATCAGCAAATTAGGGACCAGCTCGTGACTAGCTTCCTCGAGACCGGCTAGAAACATTTCGCGCTCACATTTGATGGTCAGAAGAATTTCTTCGATGGTGCCAGGAAGAGAACCGGAATCGTAAATTTCTTGCAGATAATCCATGACCATTTTGCTGAATTTTCCACTGGTGAGCATAGATTCCTGCGTTTCTTCATCTTCATTATCATCGCCCATTTCAGATGCCCCATCTTCACGTTCCTCTTCTCCTTTCCCACTTTCATTACCACCTTCATCTTCCTCGCTATCTGATTCCTCCTCATCTCTATGCGAGATACCACCAAAATGGAGGCTAATTCTAGAAGTAGCAAGGTATGTGTCGAAGTCGCAACCCGCAAAGTTGCTCAACGTCGATTCGCATTCAACAAACTTTTGGCGTAGAGGACTTGACACTCTGTCCACAAGGTACTTCAGCAGAATTCGGACGGCCTCAACTTTCAACACTTCCGTCGGGCCGGGTCCTCTCCATGCTAGAACAACGGAGCCAATATCTTCATCAGGACAGGGGAAGTTAATCTGCTTTCTCGTAACCGGTGGTAGCTCGGCAAGTTTAGTTTCTAATTCCCACGGTATAGACTTGGTCTTTTTCGCTCTCGACGTTGTTTCCGCGATGTCGTCAAGTACGGGTCGTAACACATCGAGTAATTGTTCTGAGTCAATGTGGTTACCACCAACAACGATGGAAGTGTTATGCCCCACATAATAATCATCATGGTATTGTTGAATATCCTTTGCCGTGAGTTTTCGGATATGCTCGCAAATTCCGCCCGAACTTAATGAAAGTGCATTACCCGGAAAGAGGGCATTCATCAACGCGTAGTGGCACAAGTCCTCTTCCGTATGTTCGCGCCCATGCATTTCACAAAACACGACGCCGGCTTCTTTACATTCCGAAGTCGTGTAGTACACCTCGCTCATAAACGCGGCTTCGTTGATACGCGGTCTCAGCACATGGTCCACGAACACGGGGAGAAGGTGGCTTAATCCTTCAAACCCAGCGCCCTCTGCTTGATACGCCGTATGATCGACTTCCGTGTAGGCATTCGTTCCATCAGCAAGCGATCGATTCGCGAGGGTATCGAGGTACCCACGCTCAGGGTGGAGCTTGCTACCCAGAAAAATAATATGCTCGAGTGTGTGTGGATGTCCCGCGTCACTGATGGGCAACGTCCCAACCACAATATTCGCGCTCGTCATGGGTCCAGGTGCCTCGAATGCGATTACGCGCACTCCTGACGCGGTGTGCCGCCATCCACGTAATCCGTCAGAAGCGAGTACGCCTTTCGCACTGCCACCCGGTATTTGCTGTCCAGAACGGAATGTGGGAAGTGGAGTGAACCCGTCATGCGCCTTCATTACGGCAAAGTTTTATCACGGGACAGCGTCCGTGGTATTGGGTGAGAAGACGACTGAATCACTGGACGTATAGTGCACTATTAGAATTCATGTACTAGTTAGTAAATTATACAGTCGCTTGATTCTCTACCTAGTTATAGATGCGCTGTCATCCGTATGAAGTATCGAAAAAATGCCAATCCCTTCCTTCCTTCACAGTTTCGCGCCTTGGTGATGGTTGAACTAACGTGAATTTATCTGTAATACTGGGGAAAGGGTAGAAATATCATCATGAAATAGTCACGCGTTTAATATTGCCGCATTCATTGTTGCCGTTCGAATATCTAACCACTTCGCATACCTACGAGGTATAGTTTCACGTTAAGATTGGCAATTCCGCTCATTCTTTTCCCCTATACCTTTACTTGGGAGATAGCGCTTTGAATCATTCTTTCTCTGAAAACCCTACAATAGACACAGAATTTACTTGCAACACCATCGGAAAACATGACAGCGCTAATTCCAATTTCTTTGTTCGATTTAATATTAAAGAATTTTGTTGCACATTTTCTTCGAATCATTACG
>JAAUYH010093446.1_pt1 | contig 11580 bp, 11 predicted proteins | sample 7278061 | NCBI WGS metagenome assembly JAAUYH01 (sample SAMN14350203, study PRJNA611818) | marine sediment metagenome | isolation source: surface marine sediment (0.6m) | place: French Polynesia: Moorea | collected 2018-08 | reverse complement strand
TGGTGGAACGGCGACCGCTATCTCGGGCCGGCGATCCTGCTGCAGGCCTATCGCTGGCTGGCCGACAGCCGCGACGAGATGGCCGGCGAGCGGCTCGACGCGCTGGAGGATCCCTTCCGGCTCTACCGCTGCCACACCATCATGAACTGCACCAGGACCTGCCCCAAGGGCCTCAACCCGGCCAAGGCCATCGGCGAGATCAAGAAGCTGATCGTGGCCCGGAAGTAGGGACCTTTGCCCGGTACGGGTCAGGTGGCGGCCGCCCGGCCCCAGACTTCGACAAGCTCAGCATGAGGGCCTTTGATTGCCCCCGGGAGGTCCTCATCCTGAGCCTGTCGAAGGGCGAGGACCGGGCGGCAAGCGCGTCTTGCCGCGATTGTTCCGGGTCCCTTACCCCCGCCGCTGCTTGCGCCAGCGCTCGATGGTCGCCCGCACGATCGCGTTGTCCTCCATGTCCCGATCCCAGGACGCGGAGAACGAGGCGGTGCCGCTCTTCGGCCGGTAGTTGTCCGGCAGGTGGTCGAAGCAGACCCGGAACGGCACCGAGACGCCTTCGCCGACCACGATGGCCTCGGCGTTGCGCAGCGAGGGCAGGGAGTCCATCAGGCCGATCGCCGATTCCGACATCGCGCCGCTGACGAATTCCTGGTCCTTCTGGTTGCTGAGGCGCAGCGCGAAGATGGTGCTGCACTGGGACAGCATGCCCGGCGCCAGCTCGGCCGGGCGCTGGGTGACCACGCACAGAGACACGCCGTATTTGCGGCCCTCCTTGGCGATCCGCGCCAGGGCCCGCTTGGTCGGCTCGAAGCCGGACGAGGAGTCCATGGAGGCGTAGCGGTGGGCTTCCTCGCAAACCAGCAGGGTCGGGGCGGCGCGCTCGTTCCACATGGCGAAGTCGAAGGTCATGCGGCAGAGCAGCGAGACCACCACGTTGAGGATCTCGGACGGGACGCCGGACAGGTCGAGGATGGTGATCGGCCGGCCGTTGACCGGGATGCGGAACAGCCGCGACAGGATGGCGTCCATGTTGTCGCGGACCTGCAGGCCCGGGAACATGAAGGAGAACCGACGGTCGGCCTGCAGCGTGGCCAGGCGTGACTTGATCCGCTGGTAGGGGACGGTGTCCTCCGGCTGGTCGAGCTTGCCCAGGCGGTCGTCGATCAGGCGCCCGACATCGGACAGGCGATAGGGCAGCGGCGTGTCGACGGTGATGACGTCGGTCTCGCCGGCCTCCTTCTGGTACATCCGCTTGGCCTGGACCACGACCTCGCTCAGGATCGTCGATTCCCGCTCGGACTCGCGGCCGCCGAGGATGATCTCCTTGATCTCCTCGAAGTTCAGCAGCCAGTACGGCAGTTCCAGATCGTCGGTGGTCACCAGCTCGGCCGCCTGACCGAAGGCCCGGGAATACTCGTTGTGCGGGTCCAGCAACAGCACATGGCCGTTGGAGTGCCGTGACAGGATGGCGCGCAGGATCAGCGCCACGGCGCAGGACTTGCCGGAGCCGGTGGTGCCCAGGATGGCGAAGTGCTTGCCCAGCAGGTCGTCGGTGATGACGAAGGCGGGCAGCGATTTGTCCTGATGCACCGATCCGACCCGCACGCAGGACACCGACGGCTTGGCATAGACCTTCGACAGATCCTCGATGGTCGAGGAATAGATCAGGTCGCCCAGGGCCGGGTGGTCGGAGACGCCGCGCTGGAAGGTGCTCAGGCCACGCTCCGGCGTGCCGGCCGCCTCGCCCAGCAGCTCGACCTCCATGATCTTCAGCTCCTGGCCGCCATCGCCGCCGGACGGGTCCGGGATGCTGAGCCCGGTCACCAGGCCGTAGGCCACGGATTCCGGCAACCGCATGGTGACCAGCGCGCCGATCTGCGGAATGAATTTGCGCATTTCCTTGTCGTCGGTCAGAGCGGAGTCGAGAACCGAGATCACCTGCGACCCGGCGACGGACACGATGCGTCCGAGCTTGATCGACTGGGCCGGCGCCGGAGCGGGCTGAGGTTGTGCTGCTTGATCCAACATGTCACTGCACTCGAGTTGTTACGCTCGCCGGCGCTCCTGCGTCGGCGTATCGGGGGCGTCCTGGATTTCGGATGGGGTCGTCTTTCGCTGCATCACGCGGTCTGCTGGAAAGACGATGGTCACCGCCGTGCCCTCGGAGGGCTTGCTGGTCAGGTTGAAGGCGCCGTCATGCAACTCGACGAGCGCCTTGCTGAGCGGCAGGCCGAGGCCGGTACCCTGGTAACGGCGGCTGAATTCGTTGTCCAACTGCACGAACGGGGCCAGCGCGGCGGCGGCGTCGTCCGGCGACATCCCGACCCCGGTGTCGCGAATGGCGATCACCAGCCGGCCGGCGTTGTCGGTCTGGGCGCCGACGATCACCGATCCCCCCTCCGGCGTGAATTTCACGGCGTTGGAGAGGACGTTGTTCAGGATCTGCTTGATACGGGTCTCGTCGCCGCGCAACGCCGGCAGGGTCTCCGGCAGCTGGGCCTTGAGCGAGAGGCCGAATTCCTGCGCCTGCGGCTCGACCTGCCTGACGCAGTCGGTGATGCAGCGCCGGATATCCACGACCGCGTCGCGGATCTCCGTCTGGCCGGCCTCGATCCGTGAGATGTCGAGGATATCGTTGATGATGTCGAGCAGTTGCCGGCCGGCGGCGTTGATGTCGCGGCTGTAGCCGCGGACCTTGTCGCGGTCGTCCAGCACCGGGTCCTGAACCATGAGGTCGGAAAAGCCGATGATCGCGTTCAGCGGCGTGCGCAGCTCATGGCTCATCTTGGCCAGGAACTCGCTCTTCGCGCGGTTGGCCTGCTCGGCGCCGATCATCGCCTGCCGCGCCGACTCCGCCGACCGTTCGGCGTTCTGTCTGGCGGCCATCAAGGCGGACTCGGTGTGCCGCCGGCGGACGATCGTACCGAGCTGGTCTCCGTACGCCCGGATGAGCGAGGAGCCCTTGTCTTTCTGGTTACGGCGAAGGCGCATGGGCGACCTGAGGGTTTGGATCCCGGGGGCGCCAAACCCTAGAGATAAAACCCAAATGGTCCGTTAACCTGCTCGTAACCCAAACTGGTGCCCTCGGGCATTTTGTCGCGCCATCGACGGCGAGATGGCAGCCTCCCGGGCCGATTCCCCGCCGATGGAACCTGCGCTAATGTCACGGCCAGGGAGGACAGGCCATGAAACTCACCGACGAGCAGATCCGGCACTACCATCACGAGGGCTTCCTCGTCCTGCCCGAGCTCTTCGGCCCGGACGAGGTGGCGTTGCTGAACGGCGAGGCGCAGCGCATCCTGTCGACGCAGCGCCCCGAGGTGGTGCGCGAGAAGGACGGGCGGACCGCGCGCACCGCCTTCGCTGCGCACACCTACAACGACGCCTTCGCCAGGCTCGGGCGCCATCCCAGGCTGATCGAGCCGGCCATGCAGCTGGTCGACGGGCCGGTCTACATCCACCAGTTCAAGATCAACGCCAAGGCGGCCTTCGACGGCGATGTCTGGCAGTGGCACCAGGATTACGGCACCTGGGCGCGGGACGATCTGATGCCGGAACCGCGCGCCCTCAACGTCGCGCTGTTCCTGGAGGAGGTGACCGCCTGCAACGGCCCGCTGATGTTCATCCCGCGCAGCCATCGGGAGGGCAAGCTGGAGGCGGGGCACGACCTGGATACCACGTCCTATCCGCTGTGGACCCTGGACAATGCGACGGTTGCCCGGCTGGCGGAGACCGGCGGCATGGTGGCGCCGACCGGCGCCGCCGGGACGGTGCTGCTGTTCCACTGCAATCTGGTGCACGCCTCGCCCAGCAACATCTCGCCGTGGAACCGCACGATCGTCTATGTCAGCGCCTGCCATGTGGACAACCACATCCGCCGGTTCCAGCGCCCGGACTGGATCGCCCATCGCGATTTCGCGCCGGTCGACTGCCTGGACGACGATTGCCTGACCGCGCCGGCGGCGGCCGAGTGAGCGGCGGTCCGACGCGATGAACCTCGAGCGCATGCTGGCCGCCCGCGCGGCCGAGGACCGGCCGGTCGGCGTGGCGGTGATCGGTGCCGGCAAGTTTGGCACCATGTTCCTCGCCCAGGCCGCCCGGACGCCGGGGCTGCGGATCGTCGGCGTGGCGGACCTGTCGGTCGAGCGCGCGGAGGCGGCCCTTGAGATGGCCGGCTGGCCGCGCGACCAACGCGAAGCGGTCACGCTGTCCGAGGATGCCGTTGCGATCATTGCCTCCCCCGAGGTCGAGGTCGTGGTCGAAGCCACCGGCAGCCCGATTGGCGCGCTGACCAGCGCATTGGCCTGCCTTGAGCACGGAAGGCACCTGGTCAACGTCACAGTCGAGGCCGATGTGCTGGCCGGCCCGGTTCTGGCGAAGCGCTTCGCGGCCGCGGGTCTGGTCTACTCCCTCGCCTATGGCGACCAGCCGGCGTTGATCGCCGAGCAGGTGGACTGGGCGCGGGCCAGCGGCTTTCGCGTCGTCTGCGCCGGCAAGGGCACCAAATACCTGCCCGACTACCACGCTATCACGCCGGACACGGTGTGGGGCCATTACGGGATCGACCCGGATCGGGCGGCGCTCGGCGGGCTCAATCCGAAGATGTTCAGCTCGTTCATGGACGGCACCAAGTCGGCGATCGAGATGGCGGCGGTGGCCAATGCCTGCGCGCTGACGCCGCAGGCGCACGGCCTCGGTTTCCCGCCCTGCGGCGCCGACGATCTCGCTGAAATGCTGTGCCCGGAGGCGGCGGGCGGCTGCCTGACCGAGGATGGCACCGTCGAGGTGGTGTCGTCCCTGGCGCGGGATGGCGGCGCGGTGCCGCGTGATCTGCGCTGGGGCGTCTATGTCGTGTTCGAGGCGCCGGACGGATATGTGCAGCGCTGCTTCGCCGAGTACGGGCTGCAGACCGACCCGTCCGGACGGTATGCCTCGCTCTACCGTCCGTATCACCTGATCGGCCTGGAACTCGGGATCAGCGTCGCCTCGGCGGCCCTGCGCGGCGAAGCGACGGGCGCGCCGAGCGGGTTCCGCGGCGACGTCGCGGCGGTGGCCAAGCGTGACCTCGGCGCCGGGGAGATGCTGGACGGAGAGGGCGGCTACACGGTCTGGGGCCGGCTGATGCCGGCCGCCGCCAGCCTGGCCGCCGGCGCCCTGCCGATCGGCCTGGCACACGGCGTCCCGCTGAACCGCGCGGTTGCGGCCGGTCAACTGGTCACCTGGGATGCGGTCGGGCTCGACGAGACCCGGATCGACGTCGCGCTCCGGCGCGAGATGGAATCGATGGCGACCGATTAGGACGCGTTCCGCGAAGTTGTCTTCAGACCCCTCACCCTCCCACGCGTCAGCGTTGGGAGGGTGAGGGGGATCTAGAAAGCTCGATCGACGATCCCACCAGCTCTCAGCCCAGCCAGAACGGCTTTGTGGCCTCGCCCTCGATGTCGGCCCGGCTGAGGCCGATGTCCTTGAGGGCGTGGTCGTCCAGCCCGGCCATGTGGCGGCGCTGGCTCGCGCGCTCCTGCCACAGCAGGACCGTCCGCGCGACGGCGGCCACGAGGCCGCTGGTCGACCGGATCTCGGGTGCGAAACGCGTCTTGCTCTGGGTGATCTGCATCGGGACCTCCTGCAGTTCGGGTTCGAAGTCCCTTGCAATCTAGGATCGGGCAACCCATCATTCAAACGAATAGATGTTATGGTACAATTCAGAAATTCTTATGATTGGATCGATACAATGACACCCACGCTCGACATCGATCTGCTGCGCAGCCTGGTCGCCTTCGCCGACCATGGCAGCTTCACCAAGGCCGCCGGCGTGGTCGGCCGCACCCAGTCGGCCGTCAGCATGCAGATGAAGCGGCTGGAAGAGATGCTCGGCAAGGCGCTGTTCGCCCGCGAGGGGCGCGATCTGGTGCTGACGGCGGATGGCGAGCGCATGGTGGGCTACGCCCGGCGCATGCTGAAGCTGCACGAGGAGGCGGTCGCCAGCTTCACCGAGCCCTTGCTGACCGGCACGGTGCGGGTCGGGATCCCCGACGACTACGCCGTCTCCGTGCTGCCGGCCCTGTTCTCCCGCTTCGCGGAATCCTATCCGGGCGTGAGCCTGGAGGTGCATTGCGAATCCTCCGATCTGCTGTATCCGCGGATCGGCAGCGGCGCGCTCGACCTCGCGGTGCTGACCGAGCAGGACATCGATCGCGGCGGGCGGCTGCTGCGCCAGGAGCCGGTGGTCTGGGCGACGTCGCGGCAGCATCTCACCCACCGCATGGACCCTCTGCCCTTGGCGGTGTTCCCCGCGCCCTGCGTGTTCCGCACATGGGCGACCCAGCGCCTGGACGCCATGGCGCGGCCGTACCGCATCGCCTATTCCAGCCGCAGCATGGCGGCGATCTCGGTGGCGGTGACCTCCGGCCTGGCGGTCACCCCGATCGCCCGCAGTTCGATGACGCCGGACATGCGGGTGCTGACGGAGGAAGACGGCTTCCCGCCGCTCCCGGAGACGCGGATCTCGCTGTATCAGGCGTCGAATGCCGGCGATCCGGCCATCGCCCGCCTGGTCGACCACATCGTGCAGAGCTTCCAGCACGAATTGCCGCTGACCAACGCGGCGTGACGCTGTGGTGCCTGGCGGCGACGAGGTGAGTTAGGACCGGATTAACGGCAACCGCCGCATGGTGGCGCGCGCGCCCGGCCCCGCTTTCCAATCCCGGGCGCTTTCGCTAGGACAGACGACAGGCCGTCCCGTCCATCCCTCCGGCACAGGTTGATGCCCGATTCGCCACCCACCATCGAAGGCCCGCTGGCCGCCTTCCGCGCCCTGATCCGCGACGGCACGCTTCACCCCGACCCGGTGCAGCGGCTGGCGGTGGAAAAGCTGCAGAGCCTGCATCACGCACTCACCGACTATCGCCCGGCCACCGGCATCGCCGGCTGGCGGGCGCGGTTCGGCCTGACCCGGCGGCGCGACCCGGCGCCCCAGGGCCTCTACCTGTTCGGCGGGGTGGGGCGCGGCAAGTCGATGCTGATGGACCTGTTCTTCGAGACCGCGCCGGTGGAACGCCGGCAGCGGGTGCATTTCCACCAGTTCATGCTGGACGCGCACGACTTCATGCACCGCTGGCGCAAGCAGAACGCCGGCGGCAAGGGCAAGGACGACGATCCGATCCCGCCGCTGGCCGGCGACATCGCCGAGCGCGCCTGGCTGCTCTGCTTCGACGAGTTCCACGTGGTCGACGTTGCCGACGCGATGATCCTCGGCCGGCTGTTCACCGCCCTGTTCGACCTCGGCGTGGTGGTGGTCGCCACCAGCAACTGGGCGCCGGACGATCTGTACAAGGACGGGCTCAACCGGGCCCGCTTCCTGCCGTTCATAGATTTGTTGAAAGAACGCCTGGATATTCTTGAATTAGAAGGTGAAACAGACTATCGGCTGGCGCGGATCGCCGGCATGCAGGTCTATCATCATCCGCTCAACAGGACGGCCCTGGCGGCGCTGGAACAGGCGTTCCACGACCTGACCGACGATGCGACCGGCGCCCCCTGCACCCTCGACCTCAAGGGCCGGCATCTGGAGATCCCGCGCGCCGCCAAGGGCGTGGCGTGGTTCAGCTTCGAGGAGCTCTGCGACCGGCCGCTGGGCGCGGCCGACTACCTGGCGCTGGCGACCCACTACCACACGGTGATCGTGGCCGGCGTGCCGGTGATGGGCGCGGCCATGCGCAACCAGGCCAAGCGCTTCATGACCCTGATCGACGCGCTGTACGAGCACAAGGTCAACGCGATCATCGCCGCGGAGGGCCCGCCCGAGGCGCTCTACACGAAAGGCACCGGCGCGGTCGAGTTCAACCGCACCGTCAGCCGGCTGATGGAGATGCAGTCGGCGGATTATCTCGCGGCGCCGCATCTGGCGTGAATGGAGCCTGGAATGAGTGAGGCGATTGCGCTCAGCCCCGAGACCGAGCGTCGGCTCGTGAGCATCTTCCCGGAAGAAGATCAGGCTCTTGTTCGCTTGCTGCTCCTGGAAGAGTGTGGCCATCGGCTGCCGGGAAACACGAGCCCGAAACTGCTCGAGCGGATCCGCATTGCCGTGCTGAAGGAGAGTGATGGTTCTCTTGAGCAGTTTGACGAGGCCATCACGCTCGCCAAGATCGATTGGCGCGATCTGCTTGTCGCCGCCGGTTTCGCTGATGACATCAATGCCCACCTCGCCTGGGAGCCTCTCAAAGGGCCTGCGGACACCGATGAATGAGAGAAGACCCGGGCGCCGGACGGCCGGGTCGATCATCATCTGACCCCGCAACCCCCCGGTTCGCGGTCCCCTTCCTCTTCCACAAGGGGAGAGGGGGGCGGACCGTCGGCCGGCGCGCCCTTCGGCAATCGGGATCGGATGGGTCTAGACGGCGGCCTGGGTCTGGCCGCTCAAGGACCGCTTGGTATAGAGGTTGGTCAGCGCCTCCGCGACGTGGTCGCGGGCCAGGTTGGGCTGCACGCCCTCGAAGCGGCAGCTCGCCATCACCTGCTCGATGATGAATTTCGGCTGGTAGCAGGCCAGCGGCTGGCCATTCTTGGTCTGCAGCTCCTGGATGACGAAATTGACATCCGTGTCGCTGCATTCCAGATCGCGGGTCTTGGCCATCATCTTGAAGATGCGGCGATACTCCTCCTCGGTCGGGAAGGGGATCTCCAGCTTGTAGGGAATGCGGCGCAGGAACGCCGTGTCCATCAGATCGTCCGGCTCCAGGTTGGTGGAGAAGATCACCCGCTCGTCGAACGGGATCATGAAGCTCTTGCCGGTGTGCAGCTTGAGATAGTCGACCCGGTTCTCCAGCGGCACGATCCAGCGGTTCAGCAGCTGGGTCGGGCTGACCAGCTGGCGCCCGAAATCGTCGACGATGAAGGTGCCGTTCAGCGCCTTCATGTGAATCGGCGCTTCGTAGAACTTGACGTCGGAATTGTACTTCAGGTCCAGCATGTCGAGCGTCAGCTCACCGCCGGTGATGATCACCGGCCGCCGGCAGGGCACCCAGCGCGTGTCCAGCGCGTCGCGGCGGATGCCCATCTGCACGTCCGGCGTGTCCTCGTCGATGATCGCCTCATGCATGGAGGGATCGAAGATCTTGATGATCTGGCCCTGCACCTCGATGCAATGGGGGATGAACACGATGTCCGGGAAGATGCGGCCGACCAGCCGGGCGATGGTGGTCTTGCCGTTGCCCGGCGCGCCGTAGAGCAGGATCGAGGTGGCCGAGTTCACCGAGGGGCCCAGCTTGCGCAGCAGGAAATCGGGGATCACCATGCGCTTGAAGGCGGCCTGGATCTGCTCGAACCCGACCCGCTGGGTGGTCATGCTCTGCTTGCGGACCTGGGCGGAATAGTGGTCCAGGTTGACCGGGGCGGGCCCGACATACTGGTTCTGATGCAGCGCCTCCGCGGCCCATTGCCGACCGGAGGTGGTGAGGATGTAACGGACTTCGACGGAATCGGTGAGGCGGCTCTGGCCGATGCTCTCGATCAGGTGCTTCTCCGCCAGCTCCTGGATCAGTTGCGACACCAGGTTGACGGGTATGCACAGCCGGTGACCGATATTGGTGCCGGTCTCCAGCCCGTCCGTCGCCATGCATTTGAGCACCATGCGCAGCTGCTGGCTGACCGGCAGGCCCATATCCTTCAGCGACGGCGGAGCCAGCGGTGCCCGCGTCACGATGGCGTCCATCACCTGCTGCTTGACCAGGCCGAGTTCGACCAGCTGGTCGGTGAACCGGCCGCTGTCGGACTTCAGGTGCGATGACGCCTTGTCCAGCTGTTCGGCGGTGATGATGCCTTGCGCCAGAAGCAGTTGGCTGATGTGCATTACGGGCCGCTCCGTCGGATTGCGGGGGTCTTCCCCACAGAGTGCCCGACAACGGTTAATCACCAGTTTCTGAGCGGCGAACCGGCGCAAGCGGGCGTATCTTGCTCCACGGTCGGATTCACGCTACTGAACCGGCGTTGCGCGGCCCGGGCGGCATGAATGTCGGCTCTCGGGCGGGTCCAATCCGGAATTGAGGGAAGGCAGATGGCACGCAAGAAGATCGCCCTGGTCGGGGCCGGGCAGATCGGTGGAACGCTCGCATTGCTGGCCGGCATGAAGGAGCTGGGCGACGTCGTCCTGTTCGACATCGCCGAGGGCATCCCCGACGGCAAGGGGTTGGACCTGGCGCAGGCCTCGCCGGTGGAGGGCTTCGATGCCGCCTATGCCGGCGGCAGCGACTATGCCCTGCTGGCCGGCTCGGACGTGGTGATCGTCACCGCCGGCGTGGCGCGCAAGCCGGGCATGAGCCGCGACGACCTGATCGGGATCAACACCAAGGTGATCAAGAGCGTCGGCGAGGGCCTGAAGGAGCACTGCCCGGACGCCTTCGTCATCGTCATCACCAACCCGCTCGACGCCATGGTCGGCGTCATGCGCCAGGTGACCGGATTCCCGGCCGCCCGCGTGGTCGGCATGGCCGGCGTGCTGGATTCCGCGCGCTTCCGCTATTTCCTGGCGGAGGAATTCAACGTCTCGGTCGAGGACGTGACCGCTTTCGTGCTGGGCGGCCATGGCGACACCATGGTGCCGCTGGTGCGCTATTCGACGGTCGCCGGTATCCCGCTGCCGGATCTCGTCAAGATGGGCTGGACCAGCCAGCAGAAGCTCGACGGCATCGTCCAGCGCACCCGCGAGGGCGGCGCGGAGATCGTCGGCCTGCTGAAGACCGGGTCGGCCTTCTACGCGCCGGCCTCCTCGGCCATCGCCATGGCGGAGGCTTACCTCAAGGACAAGAAGCGCCTGCTGCCCTGCGCCGCCTATCTGACCGGGCATTACGGGGTCGACGGCATCTATGTCGGCGTGCCGGTGGTGATCGGCGCCGGCGGCGTCGAGCGCATCGTGGAGATCGAGCTGACATCGGACGAGCAGGCGATGTTCGACAACTCCGTCGCGGCGGTGCGCGGTCTGGTCGAGATCACCGAGAAGATGCTGGCCGAACTCTAGCATCGCGGCCATGGCCGGGACACCGATCCGGGTCGCGGCGCTGGACCATCCGGTCCTGACCGTGCGCGACCTGGAGGCCACCCGGCGGTTCTACGAAACCGTGCTGGGCATGGCCGCGAAGGACTTCCAGCCGGGCCGCTGGGCGCTGAGCTTCGGCCGCCAGAAGCTGAACCTCCACTTCGCCGGGCAGGTGATCGACCCGAATGTCCGCCACGCGACACCGGGCTCGGCCGATCTCTGCCTGCTGACCGGAACGCCGATGGCGGACGTCCGGGCGCATCTGGAGGCCTGCGGCGTCGCGGTGATCGAAGGCCCGGTCAGGCGCACCGGCGCGACCGGCCCGATCGAGTCGGTCGATGTCTACGACCCGGACGAGAACCTGCTGGAGATCGCGGTCCAGTTCCGATCCTAACGCCCGGAGGGCCCGGATCGCCGACGCGGCCATCCGGGCCGGGCGCGCCATTAAGCCATTCTTATCGCCAGCCGGGCACCTTTGGCGCTCGCCCCAAGACGCGCCGATCCGGCACCGCTTTTCGCAAGGGTGCGCGAGATGCCTGCCGATCCGCGCCGGG
>JAAUYH010035050.1_pt1 | contig 11580 bp, 7 predicted proteins | sample 7278061 | NCBI WGS metagenome assembly JAAUYH01 (sample SAMN14350203, study PRJNA611818) | marine sediment metagenome | isolation source: surface marine sediment (0.6m) | place: French Polynesia: Moorea | collected 2018-08 | reverse complement strand
ATGAAATATTTATATTCCATTCCCTTTCAACTTCGGATGCTGTTTGCAATTTTTGAATTCTTCAACTATGGAACCAACTTGAGGGAAAAGAAGAAATATCATTTTATTTCTGACTTGGTGGTTGGCAATTCCGAGCTACTCATACTACAGTACACGTGCCGTACATGCTGTGGAGTCGCGGGCACCATGTCTGAAGTAAAATAAATTATTTCGAATTGTGGTGAAATTAAATGCGTTTAATAGCAGTTATTCAATGGAAATGTATGTAAAAAAGTGAAGCAACTAAGCAGATGTGGATAAACGATTTCAGCGAATTTAGAATTAATTCTTTGATTAAAGTAGAAACACTTGAAGATCTGAGAAGAAAGTTTCCGTAGTAAGCTTATTGTGTTGAGAATAAATTCGCTGCAGGTGAAATGAAGAAGAATAGTTATCAGTGAATACTTAAATTTGTTCTATAGTATTTCGGAGCAAGTACGTTGTGTGCTGCACGGTACTCATTTCACATTTGTAATTAATTAGTACTCATCCATTTTTACTTCACTTCATTTGATTCTTGGTAAACCTAATGATCGTTCTGGAAGTACATCCTACTATGTATAGAAATTTTTGACCTGCGAGAACCGCCATTGCGCTTTTTTGAGTTTTGAATCTGGAATAAGGAGCGGCTCACTCTTATATGTTGTACCTGTTAATCTACGTAAGCGTTAGTAAGTTTCAGTATTCATAATGCCGAGACATTTTGATAAGCTTTTTTGGATAGTGATAAGCATCGCATAAGTTTTGATGTACATTATTAACAATAATGATCAGTGAATATGATTGTGATCAACATTAGTGAAAAAGGCTGCATCAAACATGAATAATATCCGAAAGGTGTGGGGTGTAAAGCGAATAGTCCGAACCGAAAAAGAAAAGACGTAAAATATTCCTGACGGAAACATACAGTTTTTAGTTCTTGAAAGTTTACGTAGGATTTTGTCGCAAAAACGACAAATTCTTATGCGAATATTTTCTGATAATTCCGCAACTTCTGTGTTTGAAGATTTCATTTCCCCTTGTAGAAGGAGATAATGCTCCAAAAACGTAGTAAAATTGGATTACGTTTGTATCCAGCCTATCGTGTCTATTTCAATCCCTATTCTTCATTAGTTTGGTGAATATAAATACGTAGCATTCATAATTCAACGCGATTGAGTAACAAGTCTATCGCAAAGAGCAGAAATTTCAAGCTTCAACTTCTGACCAAGTGATTTTATTCTATATGTTTTGTCAATTTTGCGTAATCTCACATTTAATTTTGCTGCTCACGTTCCTTTTCCGTTCAGATTCTATGATTCAGTTTGATACAACCCATCGATATCTTGCATTCTTAATAAAATGATTTCAAGATACATTTCACCTATCTCTCTTGTTTTCATGCTCACTATGCAATATTACTTCTTTTTCTTTAGAATTAATCATGAGCTATAATGTTTTCAGTCCAGTTCAAAACCAACATAGTAGAAACTATTTTCTCAGAGTACTGTTCTATTTCAGAAACCAGTAGACGTAGACAGAAAAGAGCACCAAAAATGATGAAATTGGAATCTGTTGACAAATGGCTCGAAAATTGATGACCTATCTGCTGCCGAAGAGCATTTCCTGAACACGAACCATGATAATTTGTAGAAGAATCCAATAAAATATTCAATATTCCCAGCAAATACCCTTGGCTTACTTTAAGTGCTTGTGTGGTAATTTGAATTGCAGATGTTCTAGAATCGTGACCAGGCCTATAAAATCATGAACAAATAAAACACTGCGTCCAATTTCCTACATTCTTAGTCAATACTATTTCAAAATGCAAGCAATGCTACATAATTTGCTATTATCTAGAAATATGTTTTTATTTCCTTAGAATATGCTGGGCTTAGCTTGAAATCAATTACTTTTCCCATTCTTGACACAAGTCAATAAAAGTAGAACGCTTAGTATAGCCAGAAAACTGATGGAAATGTGCCTTTACGTTAAATTGAGAGGATCCAATTGTAGCCTGAATTTCTATTGGACGCCTATTGGGCGGAAAGGACTGAGGAAAACTAATGCTGATAGTAAATAAACGACTATTCAATTACTTCTTTAATAATATCTTGGATGCATGTTTCGCTTCTCCTGGAACCGCTGCTCTTACGGGCAAATTATCGATCTTTGCGAGAGCAACTGATGCAGGATGGATTCGGGGATAATGAACCGCCAGCATTCGAGCTGTCAATGAAAACAGTATGTGTTCCGAATTATTTGATGAACACTAAAATATTTCATATCATTCTAATACGGGATTCTTAAAGAAGTTGAATTCTTTAGCAGTTCCACGAGTAAATGACATTGCTTGGGGTATTGAGTTCTTTATCTCGTTGAGTATGTTGGTTTTAGCTCCCTTCGTATTCATGGACCAAAGCTTCCACTTCGAGCTTTACAGTATTTGATCTGGCCCAAAGGGGCAACCATATCAATTTTAGCTTTACTAATTTGGTTTTAAAAGAATTATACCCTAGAATATAACTGTTGCGCGTTTTCAACCTATAGTAATTCCTGCAAATTCAATGAGCATGGTGGTACGGGAACGATAACAAACCAAAAAGTATATTTGATTTAATTTCACATCCGTGTATATTACCATTAATATTGACCGTATCAAAAATAAGATTGCATGCTCTCTTCAAGTACGGTATCCTCAAGTATTTCTGAGTATCAAAACCTAAACAATTATCTCATTTCAACAATTTATCGTTATGAGAGTTTTGATAAACCAATTAAATCCGTCGCTGTGTTCTCGATAGCGAGTAAATGTTTTACACGTATCCAACTTCTACTGTTTCGCAAAACCCATGTCTTACAGACATGGAACAGGTCAACTCAACCGGACATAAACACATCATTCAGTTGTGACTTGTTAAACGTCAGGATCGAGAAAATGTTGTAGAAGTAGTCTGGGATGTATCGATAGTGCACCGCACTATGCGAGTACACAAATAAACTGCATAACAAGAAAATCTAAAATTTGTTTCATTTTCTGCTGTCTTCTGAATATCTCCTTACATTATCATGACTGCGTGCGCGATGCACAAGCACAGCACACTTTGTCAATAAGTTCACTAGGTAGACTTCTGCGGCTTGGTGGAAACATCAACTGCCCCGATTCGCAGTCGAAAACTGGCTCGATCTCGGATTACGTGTGTCGGGCCATACGCTCGATTTGCACCCTTCCGCAATATCCTTACAACTTTATAAAATGTTTGCAGTTCGTGCGGTGTTGCTCTACCACAGCAGTGTGCAATGTAGTCTGCTGTATGATTCATGAGTTTTTGTACGTGCTAAACGTGAGTGGTGCTTAAACTGAGGAAACACTGTAGGTAAAACGAGGTCATCCTGAACATCGCTTGTCTTGTTCAGAATATTCACGGAACGCCCGTCCAAGCGCCTTCGCACAATCCCACCGCCAACATCCGATGATAGGCATAACGGCTATCTCGACACAGTCCCTGATGAGATTATACGAATAGTCCTTCGTTATTTGTCGCGTAGCCCACAACATAAAAACTGGCACCTCTAAATTTCAGCACGTTCGGTGGATACCGCGCTGGATGTGGGTGGAGCACTGAAGCGTGCAGCATTAATGGAATTCAATTGCATTGGGGGTATGTATGGCACTCCCTCTGGTACTAATCTCGACGTGACAATTTTACGTTCATTTACTTGCCGACTTCCTCTTCTGTCCCTTAATGTCCAAATTTCTCGAGAAAATTTCTTATCGGTCGTACTTCCGAAATGTGGAGACATATTGAGAGAGTTGGTATTGGATACCGCGCACATCGCGATGACGCAAAACGATATCCTCGCCATTTCAATGTACTGTACAAAACTTTTAGTGCTGCAAATTCGAGGTGGGCGTGTTGAAAGCCCACTAACCCCGATATGGCGTTCACTCGGCTCCACTTTTAGAGGACTTCATATAGGTTGCGACTATTCCGCTGCAGGCTCTAGATTCCTAGACCTCGTGTCAGCACACGATTTGGTGGAACACTGTGTGAATCTGCATTACCTTGGCGTACAAACCTTGAGGTATCATCACACAGTCGATATATTGGTTGCACTCGGAAGTCGAATTCGTGTTTTGGGCATTACGGCACCATCGACCGCGATGCATACGGACTTACGCATTTGGCGAGAAATGTGCGAAGCATGTACGAATCTCGAAGCGGTTCATTTAGCACTAGTAGCTCCGTTAGCCATCGATATTCTTTCTGTGATTCGTAGGAAGTTGTTTCCTTGACTCTGTATTACCTGGAGTACCTAACCGCACCAGTTCATGATCGATTTTTCTCTGTTCTATCGCATTGTTCCGTATTGAAAAAAGTCAAACTTTGTGTATGCAAATTGTCACTCGAGGTACTACGAAAATTGATCGAAAGCCTCAAACCAGTGGCTACAATGACTTGCGATATGAACAATTCTTCTGTCAAGCCCAAGGATATCATCGATGTTGTAGCGCGTAATTTGAGAAATCTCGAAACCCTTACTTTAACGACCCCAGAACCATTGAAAGGCGAGGAGGTAAAGCCACTGGCCGGGTTACCTCGCCTGAAATCTGTGACACTTCAATTCAAGTTCATCATGAAATTGGTCTCCGTCTTGAAATCTTCGGAGCGTGCGGTCGAGGTTGTGAAGACGTTTAAAGATTGTGCACGACTAGTACGACTCGAGATTTCTGAGGTCATCCAGTTATTCTGGTATCAGTGTCAAATAGCCCAAGCTGCTGCGATGCACAAGCGGAAGGATTTCGATATGTTCATCGGCGGTGTGCAGTTTCGTACTTGGTGAGATATTCGAACTGAGCAGACTGATTTTTTTGTTTGCTCACAACTCTACTTACTTGGCTCTGTTTGTAAATGGAGAACAGCCCGAGCGTGATAGGGTTCCTTATTGTTTGTTAAATCATTTCCTCGAACGCGTATCGAGAGGTGCAACTGATGTTTGTTCCAAGGATCCTACGCGAAATATAAAATTTAGTTAGCACAGTATTGGTTGCAGATGCTCAGAAGTTGCACGACGGCCGCCCTCTATACTGCCGTTAGAGAGGCCACCATAGCATCAGTCTACACCCACGCACAGGAAGACCCTCCGTCATAGACAACGCGAGATGTGTCTGGCTCTATGCCGTGCGCGTTCGCAAGTAAGGTCTGGTTGGCGTGGAGAAGAGTGTGTTGTAATGAGGTAGACACGGACCTTGGTGTAGATGTAAGTACTGTACCGTAGTACAGTACGTGCTGAACAGGTGGCACAGTTAATCCCGCCTTTTCTCTGATACTGTAGACCGAGGCCTCAAAGAATTCTTTACTCGGTAGAAAACGCTCAGTTGCGCAACCGCAACTGCTCCTGACGATCACATCTCGCCATAGATATGTCTCGGTCGCGAACTTTGTGCACTAATGGAGGTGATCAGACACGAATGTAGAACCTTGCTATATAAAGGCGATACAAATGTAGGCAATGACGCGTCTCCTTTTCACTCTGTACACGGATATTAACATAAAATTTGAGATGTGAGACAGCACATAAGGAGCACGTGCCATGTAAGGCCGTACTGTACTACGGTACACGTGTAGCAAAATACAAGGAGTGGTGCTGCAGTGCCGAACAACTCACAGGAAAATAGGAATTTAGTCTCTCGTTTGAATTGGGGTTCACAGTTACAGTCATAGAGTTGTTTTTGAGAACCAGTTTTTTATCAGTTCTATTTGATAATTAGCTACTGCATTGTATCGTTTCGTAATCTTGCAAGCTAAATACACAGGGTAGAGTAATGGTCGTGGTGAGATACTAAATATACTGTATCATCATTCTTAATAAATGCGTATCCAGCAAGGCTCTGAATCAGAACATTTTGATGTGGTTTGGCAAACGAAAATCGTTAGCGAAGTACATGATCGACCTGGGTGAGTGTCAAAGTAACGTGTATAAATATTCAGTCAGTGCTGCTGATGAATTTTCTTCCTTGTTCTATTAGCTCGATCGGGATGAGAAGAGTAGAATAGACCACAGCTGGCAAAGGGTTGCTATTGGAACCATCCTGCGAGGCTGTGACCTTGACTCTCGAATCACTGCTAGCCACATTATCTACCTGCTGTGATATTTTTGATACAACGCAATATACGCTATATCATTTTTAATAACGTGAAGTTCGAGGACTAATGCTCCAAACCCATACTTAATTGAATCGGGAGACCAAATTCCTATCTTTCTATTAGCCGGAAATAAGGACATGGTTGTGACAAGTTGAACGTCAAGATCGAGAAATTGATGTAGAAATAACGTGAGCTACAAACAAACTGCACAACAAGAAAATCTAAATTTTGTTCCATTTTCTGAAACAAAATTTAGATTTTCTTTCGTCATATTGTCATGATGGCGTGTATGATGCGCAAGCGTAGCTCATTCATCAATAATTTCACAGCTAAGTCTTCTCGGGAGTGGTGCAAATCACCGACTGTTTCAATTCGCAGTCGAAAATCTGGCTTGATCTCCGATTTAGGGTGCCGGGCCATACGGTGACTGAAAATAAAATAGGACGATCGTGTGAATTCGCCACAACAGATTCCATTGCCCCTGTTCCAGTTGCTGGACTGTTCCAAGCACTTCTAACAAAGTTGCTTACTGTGTTCCAAATCAACAAAAGCGCTAGTTCCACCTCTGCAGTAGAATATAGTCCATTTTGTGAAATAGGAGATTCTTTCGTGCGAAACACGAATAGAACAGTTGACATTTACTGGTGATTTATGACTACATCAGAGACTATCAGCACTTCGTCTGGACACCTTTCGCCGGAAGAACAGCACCAAGACGGCTAAGCATTGAATCTACAAGTCGTTTAAGCTCGTCAATAGTGAATGAATTACTGGCCTCACATATCGCATCAACCAAGCTCTCAACATCGTCAAACTGACGAAAATCGGCATATACACGACGCATAAGAAAATCTCACAAGTTTTCTATTGGGTTAAGGTCAGGACAGAGCGAGGGCCAGTCCATAACCATGATGTCATTGCTAGAGAACCAATCTTCAGTAATACGTGACGTATGGATTGGATTGATGCATTATTCTGCTGAAACGTCCAGTCTTTGGGATCATTTTCAGTAGCAAACGGTAGTAAAGACTTCTTCAACACCTTGACGTACTGCACAGAGCCCATACTCCCCTTCAACGAAACCAGAGCCGCCATGCCACGAGCAGAAAATGCACCCCATACCATCACACCCTCCTCCACATCTTCGGCAAGAAAAGTATCGAGGATCCAAAGTACAGTCAGCCCAATAGTACGCGTTGCCGTCTGACCCATCTAGCCGGAACTTTTTCTCATCAGAGAATATCACAGAGCGCCGGAATCCTGTGCTTTTTTTCAAATTGTGTGGGCAAATTTCAGTCGGTCGTTTCAATGATTCTTCGTGAGGCTGGGCTTGCACTTCATCCGTTTCCAACTCAGTCGAGGGTCGGAACTGAGCAATTGTTGAACTCGACGTACTGTACAGTCCAGACTAAAAGCGTTTCGAAGCTCGCGAGCAGAATACTTGCCGGACCTACCTTTGCGTCGCAGTGCACAAATGAGTTTTGGAGACACTTTGCTCGGCCTGCCACGTTTTTCTTGAACGCCTCGTTCTTGTCCCTTTAACAAGACGTTACGCACTGCATTAGGAGGGCGTTTGAGACGGCGGGCGATCTCCGCCATAGATTTGCTGTCAGCAGCCAGTGCACGTACAACTGCTACTTCTCCAGATGTTAGATGGGCTGCGCGACCCATCCTGTTGTGTGCACCGTGTAGAATTTGTCATGCCTTCTAAAGAGTGTTTGAGTTCCATGCCGTTACACGGCGAGAGTGTGATGTAGAGGTGTTTCGGGTCATGCATCTTATTCGAATTTCGCACGAAAAATACTCCTATTGCACAAGATGGCCGATATTTTACTACAGAGATGGAACTGGCATGACTGTTGATGTGAAACACAGTACGCAACTCCTTTAGAAGAGCTTGGAACAGTCCAGCATCTGGAACAGGGTCATTAGAATCAAGTTTGGTGAGTTCTCATTGCGAACCTATTTTATTTTCGGTCACACGCTCCTTTCGCACCAGCTGTCTGGTTCAGGATTTTCCATGGAACGCCTGTCCAAACGCCTTCGCATCATCCCGGCGCCAGCGACTGATGTCAGGCGGAATTGCTATCTCGACACAGTCCCCGAAGAAATTCTACGAGTGGTACTTCGTTATTTGTCGCGTCGGCCAAAACACGAGAACTGGCACACCTACATTTCAGCACGTTCGGTGGATACTGTGCTGGAAGTGGGTAGTACACTGGAGCGTGCTGCACTAATTGAATTCCATCGCATTGGAGGAAAGTATGGTATTCACCCTGGTAATACTCCCGACGTGACGATTTTACGTTCTCTGGTTTCCCGACTTCCTCTTCGGAGCCTTGTTCTCCAACTTCCTGGAGAATATTTACTATCGTCCTTACTTCCTACATGCGGAGACGAATTGAGAGAGTTGGTATTGCATACCACGCACATCTCGATGACGCAAAGCGATATCCTCGCCATTTCAACGTATCGTACGAAGCTTACATCGCTAGCAATTGTCGGCGAGTCTGTTGAAGGCCCACTAACACCGATATGGCGTTCAATCGGCTCCACTTTAACAGGACTTTATATAGGTTGCGACTATTCCGCTGCAGGATTTAGATTCCTAGACCTCGTGTCAGCGCACGATTTGGTGGAATACTGTAAGAATCTGCATCATGTAGTCGTGCAAACATGGAATTATCACATAGCCAATATATTGGCCGCACTCGGAAGTCGAATTCGTGTTCTGGGCATTAAGGAACCACCGTATTTGACCCGTGCGGACTGGCATAACTGGCGTAAAGTGTATGCAGCGTGCACGAACCTCCAAGCGATTCATTCAGCAGTGTATGGTTCGTTTGCTCTCGATAGTCTCTCTTTGATTTGTACGAAGCTTGTTTCCTTGACATTGCATGACTCGAATTACCAAATTCCTATTGGAGATCGATTTTTCTCCGTTCTACCTCAGTGTTCAGTATTGAGAAAGGTTAAACTCGGTAGATTCAGATTGCCACTCGAGGCACTACGCAAATTTTTCGAAAGCCTCAAATCGGTGACTACATTGACGTGGGACATGAGCTTTTCTAATGTCAACCCCATGAGGGATGTCATCGATGTTGTAGCCTGTAATTTGAGAAATCTCGAATCGCTTACGATATCGACGCACGAACCACTGACAGGGGAGGATGTGAAGGCATTGGTCAGTTTACCTCACCTGAAATCTGTGACACTTCAATCCAAGTTCACCATGAAATCGGTATCCGTCTCCAAACCTTCGGAGTGTGCGGTCGAGGTTATGAAGACGTTTAAAGATTGTGCACGACTAGTGCGACTCGAGATTTCTGGGGTCATCCAGTTATTCTGGTATCGGTGTCAAATAGCCCAAGCTGCTGCGATGTATAAGCGGAAGGATTTCGATATGTTCATCGGCGGTGTGCAGTTTCGTACTTGGTGAGACATTAGAGCAGAGCAGGCGGATTTGTTTGTTTAGTTCACAACTTTATTTACTTGGCTCCGTTTGTAAACTGAGAACAGCACGAGCTTGAGGGGATGCCTCACTATTGTTAAATCATTTCCTTGAACGCGTATCGATTAAAATGAAAATGGATCTCACTGGTTCCAATTAATGAACAATGCCAATGCAATGCAAATGGCATTGCAATTTAAATCAAATTGGTTCTTTTACAGGTCCCTAGCCCTCCCCCGGCCGCTAGTAGGGTTGGGCTCGGGCTAGAGGTAGACACAGTACTTAGGGTAGATGTAACTAGTACAGTACCTCCTGTACGGCTGGCACAACGAATCCCGCCTTATCTTTGATAGAACAATGCTCACCGCAGTGATGCATTCTGTAATGATGCCTATAGACTTCAGTCGAAAGGAGGTGGACTTGAAGCTCTCTGTCGCGATTACTTCGTACGCATACGCTACCAATAACAGTCCATACCGTTACTACTGTTGTTTCGCGTGTGATACGCACATACCGTCGCCCTAATCCCCTAATCAGCAGGAAGTTAACCTTTCTTACAAATTCTTTGCGTGGTGGAAAGCTGCTGCTTGCACAACTGCAATTGCCCCTTACGAACATATGTCGCCAGGGATATGTGCTGGTCGCGAAATTCATGTACTAGTGAAACTATTCAGATAAAAATGTCGAACCTTAACAAATGAATGTGATACAAATCTAGGCATTGACGGGCTCCTTTACGTTTTGTTCATGGGCACTAACATATACATTGAGTTGTAAGACAGCACATTAGAAATACGTGTCATGTAAGGCCGTACTGTACTGCTGTACACGTGTTGAGCGAAATACAAGTGAGAATGGGATACGGGTGCTGTCCAGCTCAGTCGAAAATGCTGTAGGTAAAACGGCGTATTACTGCACACCCGATGTCTTGTTCACGAATATCTACGGAACGCCCGGCTAAACGCCTTCGCACATCCTCACCGCCAACAACTGATGAAGCGCATAACTGTTATCTCGATACAGTCCCCGAAGAAATTTTACGGATTGTCCTTCGTTATTTGTCGCGTCGCCCACAACATGAAAACTGGCACGCCTATGTTGCTACAGATTCTGTATGTACCGCGCTGGATGTGGGGGGAGCATTGGAGCGTGCTGCATTAATAGAATTCCATCGCATTGGAGGCGAGGATGGTATTCCCTCTGTGAGTATTCTCGACGTGACTAATTTACGTTTACTTGCCTACCAACTTCCTCTTCGTACGCTTGTTCTCCAGCTTCCTGGAAGGGGAGCTTGGGCATTCCGTATTCCGGGTCTTGCTCGTAGATTTAGGGGAGAAAATTTACTATCGTACTTACTTCCTAAATGCGGAGACGAACTGAGAGAGTTGGTATTGTACGCCGCGAACATCGTGATGAGGGAAAACGATATTCTCGCCATTTCAACGTATTGTACGAAACTTTCATCGCTCGCTATTCGCGGTGAGCGTATTGAAGGCACGCTAACACCGATATGGCGTGCACTCGGTCCTACCTTAACACAAATTTATATCGGTTGCTACTGTCACCCTTGCGGCTATAGAACCGTAGACATCATCTCTATCCCTGGCTTGGTTGAAAACTGTGTGAATTTGTATCGTGTAGACGTGGAAAATTTAGCTGATGGAATAGCTGATGTACTTGTTGCACTAGGCAGCCGAATTCGTGTTCTGGGCATTGAAGATGCATCGTACACGACAAGTCCACACTGGTGGGAAGTGTATGGAGCATGCACGAACCTTGAAGCGGTTCAATTAGCTCTACGTTATTGTCCGGCAGCCATCGATGTTCTGTATTTGATGCGCGCGAAACTTGTTTCATTGACGCTGAAAGCGAATTATGAACCAGTGCCAAATGAAGATGGCTTTTTTACTGTTCTATCGATTTGTTCGGTATTGAAAGAACTCGATCTCGATTTATCCGCTT
>JAAUYH010001191.1_pt1 | contig 11581 bp, 7 predicted proteins | sample 7278061 | NCBI WGS metagenome assembly JAAUYH01 (sample SAMN14350203, study PRJNA611818) | marine sediment metagenome | isolation source: surface marine sediment (0.6m) | place: French Polynesia: Moorea | collected 2018-08 | reverse complement strand
GATTTCATCTAAGTCAATATCTTCTGATTCTAGTTGAGTCGGAGCATTCTTCGGTTCGAGTTGTGGTTGCTGACGCGCTGGTTCAGCACGGGCTGTTTCAAGCTGTTGCTGCTGGCGAGCTTCTTCAGCACGAGCCTGTTCGAGTTGTCGTTGCTGGCGAGCTTCTTCAGCACGAGCCTGTTCGAGCTGTCGTTGTTGGCGAGCTTCTTCAGCACGAGCCTGTTCAAGTTGTCGTTGTTGGCGAGCTTGTTCGGCACGAGCCTGTTCGAGTTGTCGTTGTTGGCGAGCTTGTTCGGCACGAGCCTGTTCGAGTTGTCGTTGCTGGCGAGCTTGTTCGGCTTGCTCAGAAGCAAGAAGCTTAGCCTCCTCTTCCCGTCTAGCTAAGCCTGAATCAGTATCCAAGGTCACTTTGGCTCCTACTTTGACAGGTACTTGAACGCCTGGGGCTTCTCGAACACTAACAACTGCAGAATTTTCATCTACGCTAATCACGACAATGTTGGCACCTATAAATCTGACATTGGGACTGTCAAGACTAGTCAATTCTATTTTGCCGCGATCATACTTACCTACACTGTCTTTCTTACCTAAGTTAATAGTGGCTTGTTTACTTTGAAGATCATAGCTTTCAACAATCCCGATAATGATTTCAGCTCTAACAACTAATCCACTGGTGAATACAGCCGAAGCAGTTAGGATAAATAGAGCTGCTTTGAGAGAAAAGCTTTTCAAATTGCTTGAAAAATCTTTTTTCTTAAGAAATAACAAGCGAAGGTACTGACGAGAAATTGAATCTATCATCTCATTAGCGAATAAACAAAAACTTTATGTAAATGTAATAATCTTGTCTTTTTTCTAATTGACGACCATTCAAAATACTTAAATGATATGCCAATGATCTAGTAATATCTCTTAAATTAATCCATATCAGCTAGACTCCAAGAGAATGTTTAAACCTATTACCAGATAATATTCTGACGCTTATAAGAGCAATATATAGGTTTTTTACACTCCAATCTGACAGCAGATCTAGAATGCGTGTTTTGACTTAAGTATATACTTAAGTATAAATCTTTTAAATAGAATTGAAAATTTAATTACTTTATTCTAAACTTAAATCAATGAGTTGTTCAATTCAAATTCATAAATTACCTAAAGTTGATAGAGTTCGCCACGTCATAAAAATTATTTTTTCCCAACTTAAGACTTAAGATTAAACAAGCAGCATGAATCAAGCTTTACCTACCTTAACGAGAGTTGCTGATTATCAGATAGAGCAGCTTATTGGACAAGGCAGTTTTGCTCGGGTTTACGCAGTTAGAAACACCCTTGATATTCGCCGACCTAAAAGAGCTCTGCTAGAGCTAATAGTTCAGGGAAACAGAGAGGAAAGAAATCTAAGAGAGCGAACCTTTAAGCGTACAGCTGAAATACTTGAAAAGCTGAATCACCCCAGTATTCCCAGGGCTTATTGCCTATTTGAAAACGATGATAACTTCTATTTAGTTCAGGAATTTATCGATGGGATAAACTACTCTGAGTATTTTGATGGTAAAAAATCCCCCTTGAAGATAACTGAGATTGAAAGGGTTTTTGAGGAGGTTTTGGAGGGTTTAGCTGAGCTTCATCGAGCTAAAATTGTGCATCGCGACATTAAGCCGAGCAATCTGATGCGCCGGAATACTGATAACTCAACAGTGATTGTTGATTTTGGTTCGGCCTGCGATCTTAGCGCACTCGACGCGCTAGAAACGTTACTCGGAAATAGCAATAAAAACTTAGGATCTACTCAGATCTATACCCCTGGCTACGCTCATCCAGAACAACGAGAAGGTTTAGTTCCCGCTACTTTTCAATGGGATCTCTATGCTTTAGCCAAAACAATTGTCGCTTTACGTTTGGGAGTTAATCCTCCGTGGAATCAGCCATGGTCAGTAGAAGATTTAGGTTTTTCTCAGAAAGTAGAAAAGTTACTTAAGGAGATGTTGAAAACGGAAGGTTGTCAGTTAATAGATGCCTGCGATGCTCTCAAGTTTGAGCCAAAACCGATTCAGTTGGGTCAAACTTCAGTTTCTTCCTTGCCACCCATAACATCAACAAAGCGGGAAAGCAACAACAAGAACTGGTTCCTGTTGGCTGTAGGGCTAACTATGTTAGCTGTAGCGATGACTGGGGTTTATTTTTTCCTGGGGCCTAAATACATTAACCTGTTTCAAGATCAAGAGAAGCTTCAAGTTCCTCAATGTCCGAATTATGTCAAAAGTAACCTGAATTTACCAGTACCCGATACTGGATTTGCTGCCAGGTTTTATTATCCAGAAACAATGGTAGCTGGAGGCTCTAGCCTCGAAATCTGGCGGGATGGCAAGCTGCTAGCGCGAGCCAACGATAACATCAGAGGATTTATTTGGATTAAATCTCTAGCTAATGGCAGCAACTTTCCCCCAGGGAACTATCAAATGCGACTGCTAGTCCCAGAAAGTATCCCTTATGAGATAGAGGTAGCTCTAGATCCGGATTTCCCATTTTATTATCTGGGAAATGCAGCAGCTTTAAAGGTTGCCTGTGCGGTTCCAGTAGAACCTCAGACATCTTAGTAGTAATTTAGAGTTTAATTAAGATGGACAGAGACAAGTTAAAATCCCTAGGTCAAGAAACAAAGCAGCGTCAAATTAGTCGAGCCCCTAAAAAACTAGAGAAAGCTAATTCGGCTAAAAAGAGGCAAAATAAAGTTGTTGGCCAGGAAAATATCGACACAGTTCCGCAAAAATCAAAGAATTGGTGGCTTCCGGGTATTTTAGCTGCTGGATTGCTAGCCGTAACCACAGCTGGAATCGGGTTGCAATTTAGAGCACCAAATAAGGAAGAAACTGCATCTACTCCTGTTACCGAGACTGCTAGCTCTAGTAGTAATGCTCCTGGAGCCATTTCCAGCGCCGACAAGGAACGAGCAGGGCAAATGTTATTAGAGCAAGCTAAACTGTTAGCTAACCAGGGTCAACCCCAACAACTAGCCCAGGCGATCCAAATAACTAAAAAGCTATCCCCGAATTCTGCTGTCAGTGCCCAAGCTCAATCTTTGACTGCAACTTGGGCGCAAAAAATTCTCCAAGAAGCCAATAGTAAAGCTACTAGAGGCCAGTTGAATGAAGCGATCGCCGTAGCCAAGTTAATACCAGATAAAACCCCAAATTACCAACAAGCGCAGCAGCAGATTAAGCAATGGGAACAGCAACAATACCAAGCTAAGCAGCAGCAATTTGCCGCTACTTTAGCAGAAATATCTCGGCCTCTCCCTCCACCGTCACCTGTTTCCGTGGTGCCACCATCCCCTCCATTAACTACTTCACCTGTGGTATCAGAATCTGCTGCTCCTGCCAAATCTATTAATCCCAAGTCGCAGCCAGAAAGCAAAGGGCAAACGTTAGTTACCAAGAGCCCAGCTACGACCAATATTAACCAGAACCCCTCAAAGGTCGTACCTCTGTCTCAACCTAAAACTGCTGATAATCAAGGACAGTTGTTAGCTCAAGACCCCTACCTAAAGGTCACAATTCCCCAAGTGAATGTCCCGCAGCTACAACCAAAGAATGTTCGGTCTCCCCAAATAGCATCAAATAGCAACCATGGCCGACTCAGCAATAATTATGGTTTTCGCAATATCACAGTTCATGCTGCCACTGTAGCCATACAGCTGCGGGATAATGTAGACGAAGATGGAGACTATGTCAGCTTGATTGTCAATGGTAAACCCTATGCTAATAATCAGTTAATCCTCAATCATGGGCAAGTAATCATGGTAGATTTGCAACCTGGTGAGAATCGAGTTGATGTGGTGGGGATTAAAGACGGTACAGGGGGTATTACCCTGGAAGTAAATGTGGCTGGCATCGGTAATATCAACAACCGGCCGATTCCCGAAGGCTCCACTGCATCTTTTATAATTAATCGGGCAGAGTAATCTAGAGGTGACGGCAGTTATGTTCTTGGAAGAGGGAAAATCTGGGAAAACTTGGCGACTGCACCAAGATCGGGTTTATAAACTCGGTCGTAACCCAGATCGAGATATTCGCTTAGACATGTTTAGTGTTTCCCGCAGGCATGCCGAACTTTTTTGGGATGGAACAGCTTGGTGTTTGCGAGACTGCAATAGCACCTATGGAACCTATGTTCAAGACCAACCAATTCAAGAACAGCGACTTTCTCTCCATCAGTGGTTTCGTTTAGGCACAGAATCTGGGGTCATGCTCCGTCTAATTCCTCAGTCTCAAGCCCCAGCAGCAGCTAATGAGGACAATATTTACTATCCAGCTCCCTCCTCTACTCCACCCTTTAACTGGGATGATTTTCGGGGACACTCAGAGGTGCGATGCCAACTCAAACGCTACGCTGATTTGATTTTAGATGCCGATCTCAATCAACCTGTTCAAGGAATTCTGCTGCTAGGGAAGGAAGGTCGAGGCAAGCGCTTTTTGTGTCGTTGTCTAGCGGATCGATTGAGTCAAGAGCGGGGCGAAACTTTTAACTTCATCAGTCGGGATTTAGATCAGGCTAACAATCTTTACCAAGCTGGCAAATTAATTTATAAATGGTTACGAGAAGGTACTGAATATGCCCCAACTGTTCTTCTACTAGAAAATTTTGATAATTTCTATCACTACCTGCAACAAGCCCAGGAATTTAACCAAAGCAACACCGGACAGACAACTTGGTGGAACCGGTTTTGGGGCAGTCTGGGAATAGCAGATTTAGCCTCAGAGAAAGAAAAAGCTCGCAAGCTACAAGAAAAATTAGATGATAACTTAGAAACCTACTGGAAGTGGAATCTAGAGCAGGAGCGTAAAATTGTGATCCTCGCTTCAGTGAGTAATTTAACTCTGCTTCCCCAGGAAGTACAGCAGCCTGGAGGAGTCTTTAGCTTTATTCTGCCCATTCCCAAGCCCGATCTCGAAGGTCGGGTTGCTATTTTGGAGAAATACCTCCATCAAACAGGTACGCCGCTGGTTGTGGAGTTAAATTTAACAGTCCTAGCCCAGCGGCTCGGTCGGATTGACGGCAGCGCCATTGAGCAAATTGTCAAAAATGCTGAAGGGCATCGATATGAAACGGGAGCAACTTGCCTAGGATGGCATAATTTTGAACCATTTCTGCCACCCTCCTCAGAAGAAATCTGGCAGGGGTTTTTCCTCTCAGAAACCATTCTCCAACCTATCCAGCAGTGGGCAAAGAATTTACGGGAATGGGATTTGTCAGCTTCCCAACTACCAGATGTACCCCAAGGCATTATCTTAACTGGGCCTCCAGGTACGGGAAAAACGGAAATTGCCAAGCTGTTTGCTGAGGATGCTAACTGCGAACTAGTATTGGTTACCCCAGGAAAACTCAAAAGTCCTCTAGTTGGTCAAACTGTCCAAAATCTGCGGGGAATTTTTGCTGATGCCCGAGCTAAAGCCCCAGCAGTGCTATTGTGGGACGAAATAGAGGGGATTTTGCCTAGAAGGGAAGAAGCATCGGGAGATCCCACCACTGTAGAGTTGATCAACCAATTTTTGCAAGAAGTCGCGCCGCGAAGCGGATCTCTTCGAGATCGCCTGTCCCAGTCAGCCGGGGTGGTAATTATAGCTACAACTAGCCGACCAGAACAAGTCGATTCAGGAGTATTATCGCGACTTTCAGAGTCAATCGTCCTGCCGCTGCCAGATGTACAACAACGGCGGCGAATGCTGGAATATTTCACTACCCAGAGCCAGAAGAAACCCTTAGAACTGAAGTCGGATGTAGATTTGGATTATTATGCACAACTCCTAAATGGTAAATCAGGACGGGAGATTAAAGCGATCGCAGATCGCATAGTAGCAACATTGCCGCCTGAGGATCTCAGCTTGCGTCGGGAAGACTTCGACTCAGTTTTGATTCCGAAAATAACTGGTGAACTAACAGGGGTCATTCTGCCTCAGCGATTAACAACAGAATTGAGCAGGGCTTTAGCCCAATTTCTGCAAGCTTTCGCCAACCCCCGCCTTACTCCCCCAGCAGGATTGCTGTTATCTGGAGCTCCAGGGACGGGAAAAACAGAGATTGCCAGAGCTATGGCACGCTTGGGGGGCATTCAGTTCCAAGGAGTAAGTACGGGAGACATTCGGGACAAATTTGTCGGGGAAAGCAACCGTAAGTTGGCTCAGATTTTTGCCCAGGCTCGTTGTAATGCTCCAGCTATTCTCTTTTTTGACGAAATTGATGGCCTGTTCCCCTCCCGCGACCAACAGAGTGCCCAACACGAGATCGAATTGGTCAATCAATTTCTCCAGGAGGTAGACGGAGTTAACAACAGCGGACGGGGTATTTTTGTCGTCGGAGCTACTAATAGACCGGAACAGGTAGATGCTGCTGTCCGTTCGCGCTTGTCTAAAAGCATTGCGATCCCTCTGCCAGAATTGCCAGAGCGTATCGAGTTACTCAAACTATTTGTCGGTGAACGTCCTGTAGCTGCTGACCTAGATTGGCAAGCTGTGGCCTTACTTTTGACAGGGAAATCAGGTCGTGCGATCAAGGCCAGAGTAGAGGAAGCTTACCATTTAGCTTGTCAAGATAATGCTGCGGGGGAAATTGCCCTAGAGCATTTCCAACAAGCTATTTTAGGAACAGGAGATAGTACTAATGTACCAAATCTAATTCTGCCCCCAACCTTAATGGAGCGAGTAGAGCAAACCCTGGGGACGCTGAAAAACTTGCCCCAAGCTCTCAGTTTGGGCTTGCCCTTGCCTAAAGGAATGCTACTAACAGGATTGCCTGGCACTGGAAAAACCCTGATTGCTCGCTACCTAGCCGCCAAAGTAGGCTGGTATTTTCGGGCGATCGCCCCCAGTGAGGTAAAAAGTCCCTACCAAGGGGGTAGTTTGCAAAATTTACAGGCTATTTTTGCCGATGCCCGCGATCGCTCTCCCTGCATTCTCTTTTTTGACGAGATTGATTCCCTGTTCCCTCGTCGAGAAAATAGTGGCAACAACCCGGAAGTGGAACTAGTCAACGAATTTTTGCAACAGGTAGATGGGGCGACTCGATCGGCAGCAGGAATTTTTCTCCTTGGAGCAACCAACCGTGCCGATACTGTCGATCCAGCAGTAATTTCGCGCTTGCAGCAGACCCTAGAAATTCCCTTGCCTGGAGTACGAGAACGGCGCATCATGCTAGAGCTAGCCTTAGAGCAAAAAAAGAACTGGCAGCTAGCTGCTGATGTCGATCTCGAAGCTATTAGCCGGATGCTAGAAGGAAAATCGGGGCGGGATATCCAGGGAATACTAACTCGGGTCGGGCAAGCTTATATCCAGAGGCAAGGCTGGTCAAGGGAGCAAGTAATTCTTACTCACGCTGATTTTGAACGGGCTCTACTGCCACCAGTAGAAATTGACGAATCAGTCTGGGCGGAATTAATTCTCAGTCCAGAGCTCAAACAAACTCTCCAGAGCAACCTAGAACGCTTTTTGAGGTTTTTCCGCGATCCAATTCCGGGAGTAACTCCTGCCAAAGGAATGCTGCTCTACGGGCCGCCAGGAACGGGTAAAACCGAAGTAGCGAGAGTGTTAGCTAAAGCTGCGGGATGTCGCTTTATCGACTTATCGATCGCCGAGATGCGTTCCCAATACGTAGGAGAAGCTGGTAAAAAACTTGCTCAAACTTTTGAACGAGCCAGGAGAGAGGCTCCTACGATCCTGTTTATCGACGAGATCGATGCCCTCTTACCCCAGCGAGAAGGTAATGTCTCCCAGTACGAAATTGAACTGATTAATCAGTTTTTGCAAGAACTGGACGGTTTTCGCGGGGGAGCAACAGGAGTATTTGTTGTCGGGGCAACTAACTACGTAGAACGGGTAGATAATGCTGTGCGTTCTCGTCTTAATAAAATAGTGGAAATTCCTCTACCAGAACAGTTAGAACGAGTGTCAATGCTGCGACTGTTTACGGGTGAGATGGAAGTTGCCCCCGATTTGGACTGGGAACAAATTGCTCGACTACTTCAAGGTAAATCAGGTCGGGATATTCGACAATTAGTCAGCGAAGTGGGGCAATATGCTAGCGATCGCCTTTTTGCCAATCAAGCCCTAGTAATCACCACGGAGGATTTTCGCGCCGTACTTCAGGCCAAAGCTCCTCAAGGAGAGTTAACTTGGAATGATGTAATTTTGCCAGCTCAAATTAAAAGTGAACTTCAGCGTTTAGTAAAATTGGTTGCCAACTACGCTCACTTGCCACCGGGGATTAAACCACCTAAAGGAGCATTACTGTACGGACAGCCAGGAACTGGTAAAACTCAAATTGCTAGGGTAATGGCTTCTGTTTCAGGACTATACTTCAAAAGCTACGCGCCAGCAGACATCAGAAGCAAATGGGTTGGGCAAAGTTCTCGCAATTTAGCAGATGTCTTCAACCAGGCTCGCCAGCAAGCTCCGGCAATTATTTTCTTCGACGAGATCGAATCTCTATTTCCTAGTCGGGGTAATCTGGGCAGTACTAGTGCCGATCTGGAGAACCAAAACTTGGTCAATCAATTTCTTCAGGAAGTAGATGGGGTACGAACTCAGGCTGGTTATCTGTTTGTGTTAGGTGCAACCAACTACCCCGAAAATGTCGATGCTGCGGTGCGCTCTCGATTGCAACGGGAAATTTTCATTCCTCTTCCAGAAGTAGCAGAGACTATACAGCTGTTACGCGCCAAAATTCATCCAGATTGGATTCTAGATGGAGATGTTGACTTGCACGCTTATGCTCAAGTCCTGGTCGGGCGATCTGGTCGCGATATCGCCACTGGAGTAGAAACGGCGGCTCAGTTAGCTTTTGACGAGTGGACAGAAGGTTCTTTGCTGGTCAGCGATCGCCATTTTCGACAAGCTTTTGGGTTAAGTTTAGGTTTTGACTGAGCGACTAATTTTTGGTGAACAAATCTGACAAGAACCAATTTTTTGGGTCAGAATTGGGTCTAATTATCTTTAATAGTTCAGCCAAAATAATATTGGAAGCGTTTCGCTCAGATAAATACATGAGTAAGTTTGCACGGGTACTTCACTCATATTACTATCCCTATGTTAAATGTTCTTGCTAATATTGATGTTGCGACCATCGCTAGATTAGCGGGTACAAGCCCAGGAATGATTCTTAATAACTATTTGGCAGCAATAAATGATATTGATTTGCCATCTTTATAAAGAAGATAGAAAAAATTACAAATTGAGAGGTAAGTCCTGATAGATTCAAGCATAGTGCTTCAACATTGTAGTGGGTTGAGATGCGATCGCACTACCCAATCCTCCTAATCCCAAAAAGCGCTCACTAATCTCTTTATCCCAAGTCCAAATCAAGAGATGTTACTGATTGATCTGCTCCTGCGCCTGTAGATATAAAGTGGTATTTTCTTGTTGCTGGGCTAATGTTGCTGCTTTCTGAAAGTCAGACATTCCTGTTTGTTTGTCCCCTAATCGGTTGTAGCTAAGTCCACGATTGTAGTATGCAGGGGCATAGTCAGGACTAATACTAATGGCTTGAGTATAATCTTCAATTGCTTCTTGATTGTCTCCTAGTTGATTAAGAGCATTTCCTCGATTGTTGTAGGCAACTGCATAGTCAGGATCAATATTAATAGCTTGGTTAAAATCTTCAATTGCTCCTTGATTATCTCCGAGACGATTTCGAGTCAAACCACGATTGTTGTAAATGACAGCAGAGTAAGGATTGATTTTGATAGCTTGGTTGTAATCTTCAATTGCTTTTTGATAATCTCCTAATTGGTTATAAGCATTACCTCGATTGTAGTAAGCAATAGCATAGTTAGGATTAATTTTGATAGCTTGGGTGTAATCTTCAATTGCTTCTAGGTAATCCCCTAGTTGGCTTTTAGCCACTCCTCGGTCGTAATAAGTAATAGCCGAGTTAGATGTAGTTGGTTGAGTTTGATTATTATTATGAATCTCAACCACCGGCAGACCTTCAGCAGATTTCATGTTTCCCAAAGCGATGGAACTACCAAGCATCAGGATCAGAGAAATTTTTTTAAGACAGCTCATGTTAATTTACCTACTAGTATCGATGCTAACTTGGACTACAAAAACAAAACAGACAACTTGAGGATGCATCTAGTAAGCTGAGAAAAAGTTAAACATGTACATATAAATTAAATTTAAATATTTAGCTTCAGGCTCGCCTAGACTTGGTTTTGGCGATTTTTAGATGCACCTTGCTTTAGTGTCTATCTAAGTAAACAATACAGAAAGAAAGTAACAAACTAGACACAAAAAAAGATCAAACTCGGGAAAAATACTCTAGGATTATTTTGAGAAACTTTGAATACGATAAGAGAGGCAGCAATGCAAAGACGATCTTTGCTCAAATACATGGCGATGTTTACTGGAGGTGGGGCCTATAGTTTAAGTTTTCCATCCTTGCGAGCAGCGATTGCTAGCGAGAGTAACGTCGAATGGGGCTATGAAGAGGAAAATGGTCCTGCGCTGTGGGGGGAACTCTCTCCCGATTTCGGCGTCTGCCAAGCAGGTCAACAACAATCACCCATCGATCTAGAGGGTGCGCTACCAGCTAAGTTGCCCGAGTTGCGACTCAGCTATCAGGAGGAAGCGCTACGGATAGTTAACAATGGTCACACCCTTCAGATTAACACTTCTCCAGGCAATCGAATCACCCTGGGTGGTCAGGATTTTGAGCTATTACAATTCCACTTCCACCACCCCAGTGAACACGCGGTAAATGGTCAGCGATACCTTATGGAAACTCATTTTGTCCATCGTAATGAGCATGGTGAGTTCGTTGTTCTAGGTGCCCTAATGCAAGAAGGAACAAAAAACGAAGTGTTACAGCTTATTTTAGAATCAATGCCAGCTATAGCAGGACCAGAACACACTATTGCTGAGGTGAAGGTGAATATGCTTCAACTTTTGCCTGAAGACCAAAGTGCTTATCAATATTTTGGCTCACTTACTACTCCTCCCTGCTCTGAACTTGTTCGTTGGATTGTCTTTCAGCAACCTATCGAGATATCTAAGGAGCAAGAAGAGCAATTTGCCAAGGTTTTCCCATGGAATGCTCGACCGCTCCAACTCCTCAATCGCCGCTTCTTGCTGGAATCGCTCTAGATCTAGCTTGGTTGTAATTTCTGAGAACACCGAATTACGAATTACAATGATCTGCAATTTCTACCTTATTTTTTAGTTTCTCTTTGAGTTGATCTGGTGCGCCAGTGAAGCGATATTCTAATCCTTGATCGGGATTTGAGGAGCACAATATTTCTTCTTCTTTGATACTCAGAGCCGCCAATAGGAAGTTAACCAACTTAGAGGCGATCGCCTCATCTGAATGACTGTGACTGATGAAAATGTGTGTCATAGTTTCTCTACTTCTTCTCTGCTCCATTGCAAAAGCGCTAAGTGCAACAATAATTTTTCGACGTTCGTACCAACCGAATCTATTGATACTAAATCCGATTCTGAAAACCCACTATTATATGGCGAGTATTAAATAGGCTTAATTCCTTCTGCCGTCTGCCCTTATGCGGAGCGGTATCCTTTAGGGCTGCCTTCTG
>JAAUYH010205963.1_pt1 | contig 11585 bp, 9 predicted proteins | sample 7278061 | NCBI WGS metagenome assembly JAAUYH01 (sample SAMN14350203, study PRJNA611818) | marine sediment metagenome | isolation source: surface marine sediment (0.6m) | place: French Polynesia: Moorea | collected 2018-08 | reverse complement strand
GCGCGGGTGATCGTGGGGCCGCAGCATGACGCGGCGTGTTTCTGGGATCCGGCCACCGGGGGGGAACGCGATGGCTGATCCCCGCCGTTTGACCGAACGCGCGCAAGGCCTTTCGAAAGGCCTTGGTTCCACCTCGAATGGGGCGGTCAAAGGGGCTTCGAAGCCCCTTTATCAAGCCGCTTCGAAGCGGCTTGCCCCCCGGACGAGAGGCGCGCGCCATGTTTGACGCCGGGGGTCGCAAGAAGCTTGTCGAGGTGCGCAACCTCAAGATGCACTTCCCGATCTACGCCGGCGTCCTGCGCCGTCATGTGGGCGACGTGAAGGCCGTCGATGGGGTCAGTTTCGATATTTATGATGGCGAGACGCTCGGCCTTGTCGGTGAATCCGGTTGCGGCAAGTCGACCTGCGGCCGGGCGATCCTGCGGCTTTACGACATCACTGACGGATCGATCCGGATCGAGGACGAAGAGATCGGCCACATGGGCCAGGACGAGCTGCGCACCAAGCGTCCGACCATGCAGATGGTGTTCCAGGACCCGCAGGCGAGCCTCAACCCGCGCATGACCGTGGCGGGCATCATCGGCGAGCCGCTCGACGAACATGCCAAGCTTTCGAAGGCCGAGCGCGAGGCGCGGATCTACGAGCTGATGGACGCGGTGGGTCTTAACCGCGATTTCGCGAACCGCTACCCGCATGAATTCTCGGGCGGCCAGCGCCAGAGGATCGGGATCGCCCGCGCCCTGGCGCTGAACCCCAAATTCATCGTCTGCGACGAGCCGATCGCGGCCCTGGACGTGTCGATCCAGGCGCAGGTCGTGAACCTGCTCGAGGATCTGCAGGACAAGCTGGGGCTGACATATCTTTTCATCTCTCACGACCTTTCCATGGTGCGGCACATCGCCGACAGGGTCGCGGTGATGTATCTGGGCAAGGTGGTGGAGCTTGCCAGCCGCGAGGACCTCTACGCCAAGCCGATGCACCCCTATACCGAGGCACTCTTGAGCGCTGTGCCCGAGCCGGACCCGAGCCTCGAGGACACAGTCGAGCGCATCATTCTCACCGGCGACGTGCCCAGCCCCTCGAGACCGCCCGACGGCTGCAATTTCTGCACCCGCTGCCCGAAAGTCATGGACATCTGCCGCCGCGAGGACCCGGTCTTCAAGACCGTGGCGCCCGGCCGCTATGTTGCCTGCCACCTTTATGATGAAGATCCGAGCACGGGGGGAACCGCGCCGGCATGAGGATCACGAGCAAATCCAACAAGGAGACCAAAAAAATGAAACTGAAACATACCCTATTGGGCGCAGCCGCCTCTGTGGCGCTGGTCCCGATGGCCTATGCTGCCGGGCATGAGGGAGAGCGTGGCCGCGCCGGCGAGGTCAAGATCATTTACTGGCAGGCCCCGTCGATCATGAACCCGTATCTGTCGGGCGGCACCAAGGAGCTTGAGGCCGCGAGCCTCGTGATCGAGCCGCTTGCCCGCTATGACCAGACCGGCGCGCTGGTGCCCTGGCTGGCCGAATCCGTGCCGACGGTCGAGAACGGCGGCGTCAACGAAGACGGCACGCAGATCACCTGGGTCCTGAAAGAGGGTCTGGTGTGGTCCGATGGCTCGCCGGTGACCTCGGAAGACGTGAAATTCTCGTGGGAATACTGCACCGCCGATGGCGGCGGCTGCGCCCAGGCTGAAAAATACCTCGACGTGGTCGCGGTAGACACGCCCGACGCGCGCACCGTCGTTGTGAATTTCGGCGTCGGCAAGCCTTTCCCCTATGGTCCGTTCGTGGGCGCGCAGGCCCCGATTATCCAGAAGGCACAGTTCCAGGACTGCCTGGGTCCGAAGGCGCCCGAATGCACCGAGGCGAACTTTAACCCGATCGGCACAGGTCCCTTCACCGTGACCGAATTCCGGCCCAATGACGTGATCACGCTGGCCGCGAACGAGAACTACCGCGAAGAGGGCAAGCCCGCCTTCGCGACCGTGCTCTTCAAGGGCGGCGGCGATGCGACGGCCGCGGGCCGGTCGGTCATGGAGACCGGCGAGTTCGACTACGCTTGGAACCTGCAGCTGGCGCCCGACGTCATCAACGCGATGGAAGCGGCCGGCAAGGGCAAGGTCGTGGCCGATTTCGGCACCTCGGTGGAGCGGATCATGGTGAACTTCACCAACCCCGATCCGGCCCTGGGTGACGAGCGCGCCACCGCAGCGCATCCACACCCGTTCCTGACCGACATCGCCGTGCGTCAGGCCATGTCGATGGCGATCGACCGGGAGCTTCTGACCGAGATTGGTTACGGCCCCGCCGGTACGCCGACCTGTAACGTGCTTCCGGCGCCTGCCGCCTATGCCTCAACCGCCAACGATGGCTGCCTTGTGCAGGACATCGCGGGTGCGAATGCGCTGCTCGACGAGGCCGGCATCGTCGACACCGACGGTGACGGTGTGCGCGAGAAGGACGGCGTGAAGCTTTCCGTTCTCTACCAGACCTCGACCAACGCCGTGCGCCAGGACTATCAGGCGCTGATCAAGCAGTGGTGGGCCGAGATCGGCATCGAGACCGAACTGCGCAACATCTCGGCCAGCGTCTTCTTCGGGTCGGATCCGGGCAGCCCGGACACGTTCCAGAAGTTCTTCGCCGATGTCGAAATGTACACCAACAACTTCGACGGCACAGACCCCGAGGCCTACATGGCCAACTGGACCTGTGCCCAGGCGCCGCGTCCGGAAACCCAGTGGCAGGGCAACAACATGCCGCGCTACTGCGATGCTGCCTATGACGCGCTCTCGGCGCAGATGGCGACGACCTCGGGCCTTGATGCCCGCGCGGATCTGGCCAAGCAGATGAATGACATGCTGATGCAGAACTATGTCATGATCCCGCTGACCCACCGCGGCCGCGTTGCGGCGCATTCCAACACCCTGGGCGGTGTTGTGATGAACGTCTGGGACAGCGAGCTGTGGAACATCGCGGACTGGTACCGTGCTGACGGCTAAATCCTGAACCCCTGGGGCGCCCTTTGACGGGGCGCCCCTTTCCCTGAGACTTATGACCTGAGGCGCCGCTTCATGCTGAATTTCACCATCCGCCGGTTGATGTTCGCGATCCCGACGCTTTTGTTCATCAGTCTGGCGATTTTCCTTTTGCTGGAACTGGCCCCCGGCGACCCGATGGCGCAGGTTCCGCTGACCGTTCCACCGGAGGTCAAACAAGCGATGCGCGAAGCGTTGGGTCTGGGCGAGCCCGTCCACATCCGGTTCTGGAAATGGCTGGTGCAGTTCTTCTGGATCGAGCCCCTGCATCTTTTCGACATCCTTTTCGGCACCGGTTTCGCCGAGGGCCAGCAGCGCGTGATCTCGTGGCAGACCCGCGGCCCGGTGATGGAAGTCGTCGCCCAGCGCATCCCGCAGACGCTTTGGGTCGTCGGCGTTGCGTATATCGTGGCGATCATTATCGCGGTCCCGATCGGGGTTTACTCGGCCTATCGTCAGTATTCGCTCTTCGACAACGCGGGCACGTTCATCACCATGGTCGGCTTTTCGGTGCCGCCGTTTTTCACCGGCCCGCTGGTGATCGTGATCTTCGCGGTCTGGCTGGGCTGGTTCCCCTCGATCTACGACACGACGCACGAGGTCAACGACTGGGACAGTTTCGTCGTGCAGCTCAAACCGATGTTCCTGCCGGTCATGGTGCTGGCGCTGCAGATCACCAGCCAGATCAGCCGTTTCATGCGCGCCTCCATGCTCGACAATCTCAATCAGGATTACGTGCGTACCGCGCGCGCCAAGGGCATGACCGAAAACGTCGTCGTGCTCGCCCATGTCCTGCGCAACTCGATGATCCCGGTGGTCACGATCATCGCGCTCGGCATCCCCGCGATTTTCGGCGGCGCGATCATCACTGAGCAGGTCTTCAAGGTGAACGGCATCGGCCAGCTTTTGATCACCGCGATTCAGGCCAACGACCTTCCGATGGTGCAGACCCTGACCTTCATCTTCGCGATCCTGATCGTGCTCTTCAACCTGATTGCCGACATCCTCTACGGCATCCTGGACCCGAGGATCCGGTATGACTGAGCAGACCTCGAACACGCCCAACGCGCTTGATCCCGCCAACGAATACCGCCCGCCGCGGTCGCAATGGCTCGACGTCTGGGACCAGTTCAAGAAGCACCGCGGCGCGCTCATCGGCGCGATCACCTTTTTCGCGATCCTGTTCGGGGTGTTCTTTGGCCCCTGGATCTACACGACCGACCCGCAATACGTGCCCACGGGGCGCGATTTCATCAATCTCAAGGACACGCGGCCGATCTACACGGTGCTGTGGGATTCCGGGGCCAAGGTGAACTGGGCGCATCCCCTGGGCACCGATCAGTTGGGTCGCGATACCCTGGCGCGGATGATGTCCGGCGGCCAGATTTCGATCACGGTGGGCCTTGCGGCGATGGTGCTGTCCCTGATCCTGGGCACGCTGATCGGGGTGCTGGCGGGTTATTTCAAGGCGCTCGACGGCGCGCTGATGCGGTTTACCGATCTGTTTCTGGCCCTGCCGCTGCTGCCCTTGTTGCTGGTCGCGGTGCTGCTCTTTCGCGAACCGCTGGCCAATGCGTTCGGGCCCGAGGGCGGCGTCTTCATCCTGATCGTCACGCTCGTCGGCATCACCTCTTGGATGCAGACCGCGCGGATCGTGCGCGGCGACGTGCTGGCGCTGAAAGAGCGCGAATTCGTGCTGGCGGCCCGCTCGATCGGCACGCCGAGCCGCCGGGTTGTGCTGCGCCACGTTCTGCCCAACGTGCTCTCGCCGATCATGGTCTCGGCCACTCTCGGCATTGCCACGGCGATCATCACCGAAAGTGCCTTGAGCTTCCTCGGCTTCGGCTTCCCGCCGGATTTCCCGACCTGGGGGCGCCTGCTCAATGACAGCGTCGACCGCATGGTTCTGTATCCCGAGCGCGTGATCTGGCCCGGCCTCGCGATCTCGATCACGGTGTTGAGCGTCAACTACATCGGCGACGGCCTACGCGACGCGCTCGACCCCCGGATTCGCGGGCGCTGAGCGCAAAAAAAGAACTCAAGCACCACGGCCCCCGCCCCGCGCGGGGGTTCGTTTTTCCGGAAGGACCGCGCACAGAACGTTTGTTCTCCCTTGCGCGATGAAGTGGAAATTCCTTCTGTGAAACCATCCAAATCCACCGTTTCACGAGGTTGATTGACCTCGAAAACCGGCCGATATCCGAACGAACTATTCGACCGCAAGGTGCGCGCCATGTTCGAGACATTCGAGTTCGAAACCCTCACCGCTCCGCAGGCCGCCATCTGGTTCGGCGCTCTGCTCGGCCTCGCCTTCGGCGTGCTCGCCCAGATCACCCGCTTCTGCCTGCGCCGCGCCGTGGCGGGCCCCGTGGCCGAGCGCCGTCCGGCCCTCGCCGTCTGGCTCACGGCGCTGGCGACCGCCCTTGTCGGCACACAACTCGCCGTCGCCCAAGGCTGGGTCGATTTCTCCGAGCATCGCTTTCTCGCCTCCGACCTGCCCGTCGCCGCCCTCCTTCTCGGCGGCGCGATGTTCGGCGCCGGCATGGTCCTGACCCGGGGCTGCGTCTCGCGCCTGACCGTGCTTCTGGCGGGCGGCAACCTGCGCGCCCTGACGGTTCTCCTGGTCTTCGCCGTCGCCGCGCATGCCACGCTGAAAGGCGTGCTCGCGCCGGTGCGCAGCGCGCTCGGCGATCTCACCGTCTCGCTCGACAGTGCCGCCCTGCCCGGCGCACCTGCCTTCTGGGCCGCTCTCGCCGTCGCCGCCGTTGCCGTGGCCTGGCGCAGCGGCGCGCGCCCCCTGCATCTCGGCCTGGCCGCCGGCATCGGCCTGCTCGCCGCGCTCGGCTGGGTGGGCACCGGTTTCGTGCTCTACGATGATTTCGACCCCATCGCCCTGCAATCCCTGAGCTTCACCGCGCCCTATGCCGACACGCTCTTTTGGGGCGTCGCCGCAACCTCGATCCCGGCCAATTTCGGCGTCGGCCTGATCGGCGGCGTGCTCGCCGGCGCGCTCGCCGCGACGCTCATCCGCGGCGAGTTCCAATGGCAGAGCTTCACCTCGCCCGCCCAGACTGGCCGCTATGTCGCGGGTGCGACGCTGATGGGCATCGGGGGCGTCCTGGCGGGCGGCTGCACCGTCGGCGCGGGCCTCTCCGGTATCCCCACGCTCAGCATCGCCGCGGTGCTGGCCTTGGCCGCCATCATCACCGGCGCGATCGCCACCGACCGCGCGCTGCATGCCACAACCCGCCCGCAGCAAGCGGTACCGGCCGAGTAACGCGCGAACCTCCCCACGCAAACCGCCGCTTCTCGGCAAACCAACTGGCCGCGCCCGCACGCACCGCGCGGCCGTTGCTCCCCGCAGTGCCGGAGGCACGGCGTCTCCCCTGTGCCCTCCGGGCTTGAAGGCTCTGCTCCGCCGCCAAAACGGCGAAAGAGGACACAGCTGGGCGCCAATCCAAGCATAAAGCATGCGCCGCAGGCGCATTCCGCTGGATCAGCCCGCGTTTGAAACCTTATCCCGGTTTCTCCATTGCGCGCCGGATCCGGCGGACCATCAGGAACACGAGCCCCACCACCACCGGCGTCAGCCCGGCGAGCACGGATCCCTTCGACCAGCCCAGGGGCTCGGTAACCGGATAGACCAGATAGGATGCCAGGTTCACCGCGTAATAGCTGATCGCAACCACGCTCAGCCCCTCGACCGTTCGCTGCAGCCGCAATTGCAGATCTGCCCGCCGGTCCATCGACTCCAAGAGCGCCTGGTTCTGCGCCGAGCGTTCCACATCCACCCGCGTGCGCAACAGATCCCCCGCCCGGATCGCCCGCTCCGCCATGGTCTTCAGCCGCGCCTCGGTCGCCGCCACCGTGCGCATCGACGGATCGAAGCGCCGCGCCATGAATTCGCGAAAGATCTGCCGGCCCTCGAAACGCTCCTCGCGCAGCACCTCGATGCGCTGATTGACCAACGCCTCGTAGGCCTTGGTCGCCGAGAACCGGAAGCTCGATTTCGCCAACAGCCCCTCGAGCTCGGCAGCACTCGCCAGGAGCGCCGTCAAGGTCTCTTCCGCCCGCGCGGTCTGGCCCGCCATCGCCTCGACAAGGGCCTCGAGCCGCGTGTCGATGGCGCCCAGTTGCGCCGACAGCCCCCGCGCCCGGCTGAGCCCCAGCATCGACATCGCCTTGTAGCTTTCGATCTCGCAGAGCCGCTGGACGATGCGCCCAACGCGCCGCGGCCCGGTGCCCGCCTCGGTGAAGACCGCGAAGCGCATATGCCCCGCGGTATCAAGCCGGAAATCCCCCGCCATCACCGCGCTGCCGTCGAGGATCCGGCTCGCCGCGAGGCTCTCGGCCACGAACCACTCGCCCAGCTTCGCCGAAATCTCCTCGGGCGATCCCATCGGCTCCACCCGGATCAGCGCCGAGGTGATGCACACGCCGGGCGCTTCGGTCAGCCAATCGGCGGGAAAGACGTCGAAGGCCACCTTGTCGAAGGGCTTCTCGGCCACGCCTTCGACGAAGATCGTGTAGCTGACGAATTCGGTATGCTGCTCCCACTTGAACTTGTGCTTGCCGAGGTCACCGAAATAATGCGTGGCGCCGGGCTGCGGGTGCTTGGCGCCGAAGCGATCCAATAGGGCGATCAGGTGATCCCAATCCAGCGACCGGTCGCGGTTCGCCGCCTCCTGCGGCTGCTTGATCGCCAGATAGACCGCATGGCACGGCGCCTGGATCGCCGGAAAGGGCCGCGCGTGCAACTCGTTGGCCAGCTGGTAGCGCAGGGGGTGGTCCTGGATTGTGCTCATGGGGTCGCTCGCCTCGGCTGTGCGCCGGACCCTAACCGGATTTGCAGGCCTGTCGAGGGTGGAAGGTCGCTCTGCGACGTTTGATACGCCGGTTTTGCGCAACCCCCTGGCGGCAAACCTGGCGATGCTGCGGCAAGGAGCAACGGGGGAAAGCGCCATGCGGATCGGATTCATCGGGCTCGGCAATGTCGGCGGCAAGCTCGCGGGCAGCCTTCTGCGTAACGGCCATGACCTTACCGTACGCGACCTCGACCGCGCGGCGGCGCAGCCCTTTCTCGACAAGGGCGCGCAGTGGGGCGACAGCCCGGCGGCGATGGCAGAGGCCTGCGACATGGTGATCACCTGCCTGCCCTCGCCTGCCGCCTGTGCGGCGGTGATGGAGGCCGAGGACGGGCTGCTCGCCGGGCTCGGCCCCGGCAAGATCTGGGCCGAGATGTCCACCACCGACGCCGATGAAGTCCGCCGCCTCGGCGCCCTGGTCGCGGCCAAGGGCGCCGCCTCCATCGACTGCCCGGTCTCCGGGGGCTGCCACCGCGCCGCCACCGGCAATATCTCGATCTTCGCGGGATGCGACCGCGCCACGTTCGAACGCGTCCTGCCCGTGCTCACCACGCTGGGCCGGCGCATCCTGCACACCGGCCCGCTGGGCTCGGCCTCGATCCTGAAGGTGATGACGAATTACCTGGCCACCATCAACCTCGTCAGCCTCGCCGAGGCGCTCACCACGATGAAGGCCGCCGGCATGGACCTCGCCACGACCTACGAGGCGATCCGGATCAGTTCCGGCAACAGCTTCGTGCACGAGACCGAAAGCCAGGTGATCCTGAACGGTTCGCGCGACATCAATTTCACCATGGATCTGGTGCTGAAGGATATCGGGCTTTTCGACCAGATCGCGCAAGATGCGGGCGTGCCTCTGGCGCTCTCGCCGCAACTCGTCGAAATGTTCCGCGAAGCCGTCGACACCTACGGGGCCCGCGAGTTAAGCCCGAACATCATAAAACGCTACGAAGAGCCCACCGGGCTCGACATCCGCGCCCCCGGCTTTCCCGCCGAGATGGTGGACGACGAGCCCGAAGAGCCGGGCTACGAGGTGCGCCCGGCCCGTTAGGGTTTACTGATCTTCGCCCTCAGGCGCCGCGTCCGGCGGCCCGCCGGCGTCGCAGAGCGCCAGCACCTCGCCGATCGCCCAACGCGAGCCGCGCAAGGTGAAGGTCGCGACGGCAAAGTCCCGGCCGGGATCGACGGTGATCTCGTTACCGCCCTGCAGCGCATCGAGCAGGTTCTGCTCGCCCGCCGCCACCGTGCCGGTGAAAGCGCCGGGCGTCCGCGCCGCCTGCAGGTTCGTCAGCGCATAGCGTGCACCGTCCATCCGGATCGCCAGGATCGGGTCGGCCGCCACGGCGTCGCTCTGCGGAAGGAACGCGGCGTACCAGCCGGTGTCCCAGCCCTCGGCCGCCGAGCACTGGATGCCGAAGCAATCCCCGTTTTCCGAACAGACCGTGGCCGAGGCCGATTCCAGCCCCGCCCGGATCTCCCATCCCTGAGCCACCGCGACCGAGGGCACCGCCACCGCCAGCGCGGCGGCAAAAATTGTATAACGCATCGATATGTCTCCTGCTTCACTCTCCCGGGGCCGCGTTTTGCTCACAGCCTCGGCGCAACCCTAAGACCTTTCGGCAGTTTCCGGAAATTCCGCAGCGCAAACAAGTAAAACATCGGCAATCTCCCGCCACCTGCAGCCCAAAAGACCCGCCAAACCCCAGGCGCAGCCGCGAGTCGGACCGCGGGTCAAGGATCGCGGAGCGACCGCGCGCAGGCGCGGCGTGTCCTTGACCCGCGGTCCGACTCGCAAACACTCGACAAGGGCCCTTTGCGGCACACCGGCCCGCAAAGGCCTTCTCAGCATGAGATCCCGCATTTCAAAGAGCGAACCGTCCAGAACCAGGCGTCGCCTCACCACTGGCGGAATCATCGCGCGCGGAAGCGCACATTCTGGCTCCCTCGAACGACAACGAGCGGACCCGCGGGCCCGCTCGTTATTCCTTCCGTCCGCCGGCGCTCAGTCGATCAGGGGCAAGAGCTTGTCGAGCGACTGTTTCGCGTCGCCGTAGAACATCCGCGTGTTCTCCTTGAAGAAGAGCGGGTTCTCGATGCCGGAATACCCCGTGCCCTGGCCGCGTTTCGACACGAAGACCTGTTTCGCCTTCCACACCTCCAGAACCGGCATGCCCGCGATCGGAGAGTTCGGGTCGTCCTGCGCGGCCGGGTTCAAGATGTCGTTCGACCCGATGACGATCACCACGTCGGTTTCCGGGAAGTCGTCGTTGATCTCGTCCATCTCCAGCACGATGTCGTAAGGCACCTTCGCCTCGGCCAAGAGCACGTTCATGTGCCCGGGCAGACGCCCCGCCACCGGGTGGATCCCGAAGCGCACGGTCTTGCCCCTGGCCCGCAGCTTGCGGGTGAGTTCCGCCACCGCGGTCTGCGCCTGGGCCACCGCCATGCCGTAACCCGGCACGATGATCACGCTGTCGGCGTCGTTCAGCGTCGCCGCCACGCCGTCGGCCTCGATGGCGATCTGTTCGCCTTCCACGGCCATCTGCGCGCTCTGCGCGCCGCCGAAACCGCCCAGGATGACGCTGATGAAGGACCGGTTCATCGCCTTGCACATGATATAGCTCAGGATCGCACCCGAGGAGCCCACCAGCGCGCCGACGACGATCAGGAGGTCATTGCCTAGCGAGAATCCGATCGCGGCGGCCGCCCAGCCCGAGTAGCTGTTCAGCATCGACACCACGACAGGCATGTCCGCGCCGCCGATCCCCATGATCAGGTGATAGCCGATGAAGAGCGCCAGGAGCGTCAGCAGGACCAGCGTCCAGCTGCCCGCCCCGCCCAAGTACATCGCGGCGAAGAGCAGCGACGCAGCCGCGGCACCCGCGTTCAGCACATGCCCGCCGGGCAGCTGCTTGGCGGCGCTGTCGACGCGGCCCGCGAGCTTGCCATAGGCGATCACCGAGCCGGTGAAGGTCACCGCCCCGATCCAGATGCCGAGCACCAGTTCGATCCGCAGGATGTTGACCTCGACGGCGGTCTTCTTGGCCACGATCGCCGCGAAGCCGCTGAACTCCTTGGCGAATGCCGCCCCGGCCGCCGTCACCTCCTCGGGCCGCGGGAAGGCCAGCCCCTCGCCGGTGAAGGCCGCGGCCACCCGGCCAAGCTCAATATCCGCATTGAAGCCCACGAAGACCGCCGCGAGGCCCACAAGCGAGTGCATGATCGCCACGAGCTCGGGCATCTGGGTCATCTGCACCCGGGTGGCGAGCTGATAGCCGACGCCCGCGCCCAGCGCGATCAGCACCACGGACGCGCCCCAGAGCCCCTGCCCGGGGCCGCTCATCGTCGCGAGCACCGCAATCGCCATGCCGACGATCCCGTACCAGACCGCGCGTTTCGCGCTCTCCTGGCCCGAAAGCCCGCCGAGCGAGAGGATGAAGAGCACGGCCGCGACCGCATAGGCGGCGATGGTAAATCCGAAATCCATTGTCCCTGCCCCTCTTTATGACTTTTGGAACATGGCGAGCATGCGCCGTGTCACGAGAAAGCCGCCGAAGATGTTGATCGAGGCCATGAAGATGCCGAGCGCCGCGAGAAGCGTGATCAGCATCGAGCTCGACCCGATCTGGATCAGCGCGCCCAGGATGATGATCGACGAGATCGCGTTGGTGACCGCCATCAGCGGCGTG